>Ga0307513_10002650_pt1 | contig 24667 bp, 14 predicted proteins | sample 15_EM_MG_FD_202174 | JGI IMG/M metagenome (GOLD analysis project Ga0307513, IMG submission 202174) | Populus trichocarpa ectomycorrhiza microbial communities from riparian zone in the Pacific Northwest, United States - 15_EM | ecosystem: Host-associated > Plants > Roots > Unclassified | place...
GCGGCGATGGCGGCGATGGCGGCGGGGTCGGTGTGCGTGACGGTGGGGCTGGTGGTGGCGGGGCGACGGGAGGGGCGCGGCCGGGGTGGAAGCGAGGGCGCGCTTTCGAGCCCGGCGGAGCGGTCGCGCTCCGGCTCGTGACCTCTGGCGGTCCCCGGACCGGGTGAGGAATTCCGCGCGTGGGAAGAACTGGGCAGGACGTGCGCGGCTCGACCGGCCTGCCAAGGGGGTTGCCAACTGCTGGGGGATTCATCTGTGTCTCTCAATTTTCGTCGCGTTTTGTCTTGCGCGGGGGGTGTTGGGCCCGCCATGCGTCGAGCTGGTCGGTGGGCCAGAGGAGAGTGCGACCGATGCGGGTGGGTTGGGGGAAGCCGTCGAGGCGGCGGGCGAAGGTGTAGACCGACTCGACTTTCACGCCCAGTCGCTCGGCGGCCTGTTCGGTGCTGAGGAAACCATCCATGTTCATAGTGACTACGATACGTATGCTAGATTGTTCACAGTCACTGGGAATAAGGGGGGTAGGGTGAAGAAGTTCCAGGCGCAGCCCGGTTTCGTGGTGCAGGCATACAAGTTCGCGCTGGACCCGAACGCCGCCCAGGAAACCGCCCTGCGTTCGCACTGCGGCGCGGCACGCGCCTCCTACAACTGGGCTGTCGGCTGGGTGTCGGCATCGTGGTGGCAGCGCCGCGCCGAGCAGTCGTACGGCATCCCCGAGGCGGAGTCGACACAGTGGCGTCCGTGGTCGCTGCCGTCACTGCGCAAGGAGTTCAACCAGGTCAAGCGCACCGATCCGAGGTTTTCCTCCTGGTGGGAGGAGAACTCGAAGGAGGCCTACAGCACCGGCCTGGCCAACGCCGCTGCCGCGTTCGACAACTACGCGAGGTCGAAGCAGGGCAAGCGCAAGGGCAAGCAGGTCGGGGTGCCCCGCTTCAGGTCGAAGCGGAAGGCGCGCCTGTCCTGCCGGTTCACCACCGGCGTGATCCGAGTCGACGCGGACGGACGCCATGTCACGCTGCCCCGCCTCGGCGCGATCCGCGTCCACGAGCCCACCGCCAAGCTCCTCGGCCGCGTCCAGGCCGGGACGGCCCGCATCCTGTCCGCCACTGTGCGGCACGAGCGGGGCCGCTGGTTCGTGTCCTTCCAGACCGAGGTGAAGCGCGAGATCCACCGCGTCGACCGCCCCGGCGTCGCGGTCGGCATCGACCTCGGGATCAAGACACTCGCGGTCATGGCCGACAGCACCGGGGAGATCCGTCAGGCACCCAATCCCCGGCACCTCGACAGCGCCCTCAAACAACTCCGCCGGGCCTCCCGTGCCGTGTCCCGCCGCCAGGGCCCCGACCGCAGGACCGGACGGAAAGCGTCGAAGCGTTGGGAAAAGGCCAACGCCGCCCGCAACAAGGTCCACCACCGGGTCGCGAACCTCCGCGCTGACGCCCTGCACAAGCTGACCACCGCCGTGACGGCCGAGTACGGCACGGTCGTGGTCGAAGACCTCAACGTCGCCGGAATGCTCCGCAACCGGCGCCTGGCCCGCCAGATCGCCGACGCCGGATTCGGCGAGATCCGCCGCCAGCTCACCTACAAGGCCCGCCGCAACGGTTGCCGTATCGTGGCCGCCGACCGCTGGTTCCCCTCCTCCAAGACCTGTTCCGGGTGCGGCGCGGTGAAAGCCAAACTGCCGTTGCACGTCCGGACCTACGAATGCGACGCCTGCGGCCTGGTCATCGACCGGGACGACAACGCCGCACTCAACCTCGCCGCACTCGCGGCGGCCTGCACCACTGGTACCGGAGTGGCCGGAGACCTGGGCCCCGCCAAGGCGGAGCCGAAGCCTCGTGGAGCCGACCAGAAGACCCGCACCACCCGCCCCCGCCGCAAGACGGGGACGGGGCGGGCAGGTGGCGCAACCCTGCCGCACCAGCGGCAGACAGAAACGAGAGACCGTACTCAAGCCGAAGCCCTCACGCTCTGGTGACGAGACGGACCATCCGGGCAGAAATGCCCGGATTACTGAGAGCTGTTGAGGCTCCCAGCAACGGACCCACTCGGATGACGACGCGCGCGTCCGGCACGCCGACGAGATCTACGTCCTGGAACGGGGCCGGGTCGCCGAACACGGCACGTTCGACGACCTGATGAGGGCCGAGGGGGACGGGCCGGGACTGTTCCGGCGGATGTATCTGGTGCAGTCGGAGCAGTACCGCCTCGACGGCGAACAGTGAGCCGGGGAGTGATCCACATCACCGGCGTGTGATGTGAAGAAAGTGAAGGAAACGTGCCTCGGGGGGTGCGTGGGGCTGGCATGCTCATGCGTGGCTACTGAGGGGTAACCATTCGTGTTCCGCACCAACCCCCGTGCCCCGTCCCCCAGTTCGATCAACTCGATCCCGAGGACCCCCACGCGTGCACAAGCTCACCAGACATGCCTTACTGGCGTCCGTCACCGTCGCCGCCCTGCTCACCACCGGCTGCTCCGCAAGCTCGTCGACGGACGCGGAGAGTGCGGGCGCGGCTGCCGCCGAGACTCCGGCCGCCACCGCGACACCGGAACAACTCGCCGTCGTACAAGCCCCGTTGGGCAAGTCGGCGCCGACCGCCCTGGCCACCCAGGACGCCACGGAAGCGGGCGACGCGGCGCGGAAGTCGTCGCTCAAGGTCGCCTCGTACGACAGGAAGAGCGGGCGGGCGGTCATCGCCGCCAAGTCGGCCACCGTGACCCCCTCTTCGCCCGCATCCCCCTCCGCCACCTCTCCCTCCGCCACCTCCCCCTCGCCCTCCGCGTCGGAGACGACCGCCGCCCCCGTGGCCGTCGGTGACGTCATCGCCAGTGCGCCCGCTCCCGGTGCCCCGGACGGTCTGCTGGCCGAGGTGACGAAGGTCGTCGGTGAGGACGCGAGCGGCGGTACGGAGGTCATCACCAAGGCCGCCGAACTCAGCTCCGTACTCGGTGAGTCCAAGGCCGAGGGCGAGGTCCCGGTGGACCCGGCCGCCATCGAGGTCGAGCCGCTCGTCGAGGGCGTGAAGGTCTCCTGGGCGAAGACCGGCGACCTCACCTTCGGCCCCGAGGGCGCCAAGCTGCCGCTGGGCAGCCTGCGGATCGACGTGGGTGCCGCGATCGCCACGGCCGAGGGCGCTCCCGCCTCGGCGGCGGCCTCTGTGGAGGGCTTCGTCCAGCTCGCGCCCGAGGTCGCCTTCTCGTACGACGGTTCCGGCAGCGGGACCGGCTCGGCGCCCGGCGGCGCGTTCCTCGGGCTGACCGGTGACTGGGCCTCGCAGTGGTCGCTGAAGGGCCGCGCGGCCGGGACCACCACGACCGACGGCAAGCCGCTGCGCATCCCCTTCGCGCAGCTGCACGCCGACCCCGTCATCCAGGCGGGCCCGGTCCCGATCGTCGTCAACCTCGACCTGGTCTGCTACTTCCAGGTCGACGCCGACGGCACGGTGACCGTCGACGTCGAGCAGGACCTCAAGGGCGACTTCCGCGTCGGCGGCACCTTCTCCTGGAGCAAGGGCTGGACGCCGGTGAGCGAGTCCGCGATGACGGGCACACCGCTGGACGTGAACGTCACGGCGACCGGTGACGTCAAGGCATCGCTGGGCGCCGAGGCGTCGATCGGTCTGTACGGCACCGTCGGTGTCAGCGCCGACCTCGCCCCGTATCTCCGGGTGGAGGCGGACGCGGTCGCGGAGGGGGCGAGCGACGGGACGGGGTCGGTCAGCGGCTCCTGGGCGCTGTACGGGGGCGTGGATCTCTCCGGCGCCCTCCAGATCCAGCTGACCATCTTCGGCACGCCGATCTTCCAGCACCGGATTCCGCTGGGGGAGTTGCACGAGGAGTGGCCGTTGGCGAAGGGCGAGGCGACGGCCTCGACGGTGTCGGCGACGCCGACTGGCTGACGTACACCCGTAGTTGAACGACCACGCGTAAGTGAACGACGAGGGGCCCTTCCGTCCGGTACCGGAGTACTGGACGGAAGGGCCCCTCGGCCGTTTGCCCGTGCGGGTCAGCCCAGTCGCTTCACCGTCGTCCATCCGTCCGCGTCCAGCGTGTCCGGGGACGCGTCGTTGGCGGTGGCGGTGCCCGCGAACAGGAGCAGGGCGCCGGCGGTGTTGGTCGCGATCATGTCCGGGATGCCGTCGCCGGTCAGGTCCGGACTGCCGTACACCAGCGGGTAGTTGGCGACCGTGAACGTGGTGGCGCCGTAGACGTCGTCGCCGTCCAGGCTGCCGGCCGACGTGCCCAGGCTGCTGAGGACCGTGCTCACCCCGTCGCTGCCGAGGATGCCCTTGCGCAGCACGATGTTGCCCGCCGCGGACCGGTACGTCATGTCCATCGCCTTGTCGCCGTTGTAGTCGGCGATGGCGACGAAGTCCCGGTCGGCCCAGGACGTGGTGGTCATCTGGGTGGCGGTGGTGAAGGCGCCGCCGGTGTAGCCGGAGAGGATCCACAGCTCGGCGCCGTTGACGCCGCCCGCGACGAACAGCTCGGGCCGGCCGTCGCCCGTGAGGTCGCCGGCCGCCTTCATCTCGGACCAGGTGGACGGGGCGGGCATGTTGGCGGGCAGCCGGACCTCGACGCGTTCCCTGACGTTGACGGCGCCGTAGCCGTCACCGGGGTAGATGAAGACCCGGTTGTCGGGGGTGCGGATCACCCAGTCGGTGACGCCGTCGCCGGGCGCGAAGTCGCCGTTGTGGGTCACCAGCGCGTACGCGGGGGCCACGCTGTCGGCGTTCCAGATGTGCGGGGCGGTGCCTGCGTCCCGCAGCAGTGTCCCGTTGTCGTGGGTGCCCCAGGAGCTGACGTTCCACTTGCCGTTCTGGTCCGTCGTGTTGATCCAGAGGTTCCCGGCGGCGGTCACGTGCGCGTAGTCCGGGGAACCGTCGCCGTTGAGGTCTCCGGCGGCGTCGGCGGTCGGGCGCGGGGTGACGTAGAAGGTGTGCTTGTACGGGTTCGGCGAGATGTTGCCCGCCGAGTCGACGGCCTTGACGTAGAGGGTGTTGGGGCCGGCCGCCGGGGGCTGGAACCCGGTGTAGTTCTCCGTCGAGGTGATGGCGGTGGTGCAGGTCGCCGCGCCCGTGCCCTGCTTGGTGCCGGCGCAGGCGTAGTAGTTGTACGTGGTGTTGTTGACGGAGAAGACGAACTTCACGATGTCGGTGTCGGCGCCTTTGGTGAAGGTGAAGTCACCGGCGGTACCGAACTTGACCGTCGACCAGACCTCGCCGTTGCTGTCGTTCTCGGTGTCGGCGGGGAACTGCGTCGAGGTGACGTTGGTGGGCGAGTCGGGCAGATCGCTGTCGTAGGCGAAGCGGCACAGCCCGGCGCCGCTCGTGGGCGACCAGGCGCTGCTGACCTTCGCGTCCCAGGACCGCACCCGCCACACGTACTTGTAGGTGTTGGCCAGAGTGAACTTGTCGGAGCTGAGCTTGACCGAGGCGGTCTCGCCGTCGTCCACCGAGTCGGAGAAGTACTTGTGGGTGGCCTCGTACGACCCCTCGCGCCAGACCTCGAACTCCAGCTTGGCCAGGTCGCTGTCGGGGTCGGTGGCCTTGGCGCTGATCGTCGGAACGGTCTTGCCGAGGCTGATGTAGGGCGACGCGCTGGTGTCGCAGTAGCCGGGGCTCATGGTGACCGAGGTCGGCAGGCCGGGCTTGCGGTTGTAGGTGATGGCCACCGACGGCGAGCCCTCGCCCTCGGCCTTGAACTTCTTCCAGGAGTACGTGTCCGTCTCCAGGCTCGACGCCGAACCGGTCGGCGCGGAGGAGGAAGTCGAGGCCACCAGACCGATGTTGAAGGAGGTCCAGCCGTTGTCCGCGGCCTCCTGGGCCAGCGAGGTCACGGTGAAGTTGACGTTCGTGTCGGGGCAGGAGCTGTTGGACTTCCAGCCGTACGCGAACGACTTCGAGGTGATCTTCCGGCTCCAACTGGGCTGCTTGTTCCAGGTGGTCGAGCTGGAGAAGGCGCCGGTGCGCCACACCTGCATCGTGCGCTTGCTGCACGACCAGGAGTGGGTCTCCAGGACCTTCAGGGTGGCGCTGGAGACGTCCGCGTTCTTGATGTTCTTCTGGAGCTTGAGCTTGAAGAACGACCGGGCGGTGCCCCAGGTGTCCCGCTCGAAGCCGACGCGGGCTTCCTTGGTGTCCTGGTTGTAGTTGGCGCCGTCGTAGAAGCTGGAGCTGGGGAACTTCTTGTAGGCGGTGGTCCAGTTGGACCGGGTGGCGGTGGTGGAGGGGTCCAGGAACAGCGGGTACACCGGGGCCTTGGCACCGGTCCGGTCGAGGTAGTCGCTCGGCGGGTCGATGGTCAGGACGCGGCTGACCTGGTTCAGGGACGCCCCCGCGGTGGTGGCGTGCGCGCCCTCGCCGGGGCCGTTCACGGCGGGCAGCGCGAGGGTCTCGTTCGCGGCGGCGGCCGGGAGGGCGTAGGCGGCGGGGTCGATGTCCGCGCCGGCGAGCTGGGAGTCGGAGTCGTCCGACGAACTCCCCGAACTCCCGCTGCTGTCCGTGTTTTCGTCGGGATTCGCCTCGGCGGACTCGTCCGCCTCCGAGGTCCAGGCCTCGACGTCCTCGGTGTCCTCGTTGCTGCCGGTGGCGGCGTCCGGGTCGGTGGCCGGGGTGTCGGTGTCGTGGGTGCCCGCCGAGTCCCACAGGAACGGGGTGGGCGAGACGGTGATCTCGTTGCCGTCCTTGTCCTTGCCGTGCACGACGTCGGTGGACGGGTCGAGGGAGAAGGCGAGGGTGGGTGAGGTGAAGCGGTAGCGGGGCGGGTCGGCGGCCAGCGCGGCGGCGGCTTCCGGGGTGTGGATGACCAGGACGTGGGTGTAGCCGGTGTCGCGTGCGGTGAGCATCAGGTCGACGTCCGGCAGCACGCCCTCGTACAGCGCCCTGTTGTCCTCGACGACCGGCTCGGGGAGCCCGCCCGGCCACTCGACCTGGATCTCGTGGCCCTCGGCGGACATCGTCAGGAGCGGGGTCCAGGCGTTCTCGGCATCGTCGGCGCCATCGGCGACGGTCTCGGCGGAATGCGTGCCGTTAACCTGGAATTCACCTGAGGAATGGGAGCTGTTCGCCTGGGCGGAGGTGGTGAAGGCCGCGTGATTGACCGTGGCTTTACCGGAAAAGCTCGCACTGTTTGCCTCTGATTTACCTGAGGCGGGACTGTAGCCCGAGTCTCCCGACGCGAAAGTCACGGGATACGGGCTGTTGACAGTGGTCCACCCGGACTTTCCCTCACGCAGCGAGACATCGACCGGCGCCCACTTCCCCCGGGCATTCTTCGCCCGCACCGGCGCGACGGAGGCCGTGTACGTGAAGGAGCCGTCGGGATTGGCGAACGTCTGGGAGAACTCGTCGGTCAGCGCGGCCACTTCGACCTTTTTGCCGGTCTTACGGGCCTTCTTCTGAGCCGCGTCCTCGGCGCTGACCTCGCTCTTCGCCGCCTTGGCCTTCGCGCCCGCCGCGGGCGACCTCTCCGTGGCCGGCCCGTCGTCGCGCAGGGCCAGGATGGTGGCACCGCCGGCCAGCAGCGCGAGGGCGACCGCGGCGGCGACGCCGCGTCGAACTCCCCGTCTGCCAGGGGGCGTTGGTGAAATGTCATGACTGTCGTGGTCGCTCAAGGGACCCTTCTCCCGTTGTCCTTGGGTCAGGCTTGAACGCACGACCCCCCGTTTTGGACGTGTGGAGTATGTGCAAGCCACCCCGGCGAGATCAACACCCCTGTGAAGCCCGGGAGTAGGAGGGGCGTAAGTGACTGAGGGGTATGGCGATTCTTTGCTGTTCTTTGTCGGTTTTTGGGGCGTGACATAGCTAACACAAACTTATCCGGCCTTGACGCGGATCTTCACGAGGCGTCAATTTCATCCCGTCATTGATCACCATGTGCCATCGCTCTGAACGTTTCCGTGACCCATCGGTCCGGGCGTTTTCTGGATGGCGTGCGGCACGGTGATACGGGGAAACGGGGAAAGGTCGGTCCGCCATGCGCGGGGGCTTGTCGTGGTGCGGCAAAGGTTGGCTGACGGAGAGATCACCACGTGATCGGCTGTTCCGCCGAAGAGCGCGACTAGGAGTCATCGCCGCCGTTTTCCTCGCCCTCAACGTCGCCTCGTTGCAGGGCGCTGTGGCGTTCGGCCCCGACAACGACGCCCGTACGACGGTCGAGTTGGACGACCTCCAGGCGACGGACGCCGTCCCGGTCGACGAGACCAAGACCGACAAGCTGGAGCAGCTCGAAGCGCCCGCGCTGGAGAAGCTGACCGACTACACCCCGGCGGCCGTGGTCGAGGTCCCCGAGGCCGTCGACGTGACCGCCCCGGTCGCCGACGTCACCGCGGGCGGCACGCCCAAGCCGGTCGCGGCTTCCACCGACGGCACGCTGACCGTCGGCGTCACCGCGCCCACGGACGCGACGCAGGCCCAGGCCGACTCCCTCGAGGGTGCCTGGAACGTCACGGTCGAGCCCGAGGCCGACGCGGTGGCCGCCGGTACGCAGGGCGTGCTGCTCCAGGTCGACGCCCCCGACACCGCCACCGGTAACGCCGTCATCCAGATCGACGCGACCCGCTTCGCCGAGACGTACAGCGCGCAGTGGCTGGACCGCCTGTCCTTCGCCCTGATGCCGGCCTGCTACGCGACGACGCCGGAGGAAGAGGCGTGCTCGACGGGCATCCCGGTGACCACCGCGGTCGAGCGCACCACCGACGAGGTGACCGCCTCGGTCGACGCGGGCGGCGACGACTCCGGCTCGGAGGCGGACCCCGGTGAGGACGGCGCGACCGACGAGACGTCCGACTCCACCGACACCACCAAGAACATCCAGGAGACCCTGCTCAACCTGACCGTCGACACCGCCGCCCTGGCCTCGGTGTCCACGGCCACGTCGACAAGCGCCTCGACGGCTGCGAGCACCGACGAAGGGTCGGTCAACTCGGCGGTATGGCGCGGTGAGAGCGCGACCGGCGTGCAGCAGGTGGCCGACTCCGCGGGCGGCCTGCTGGTCGGCACCTCCTACGGCGCGGGCTCCGGCGGCGACTTCGCCGCGACCCCGCTGTCCTCGGCGGGCACGTGGTCGCAGGGCGGCTCGTCCGGCGCCTTCACGTACGCGTACACGATGGCGGGCCCGCAGGTCCCGTCCGGCCCGTCCCCGAACGTCACCCTGAGCTACAACTCCCAGTCCTCCGACGGCCGTACGTCAGGCACGAACAACCAGGTGTCCTGGATCGGCGAGGGCTGGGACTACAACCCGGGCGCGATCACCCGCACGTTCGTGGGCTGCGCGGCGGACACCGCCGACGCGAACAACGACAAGCACTTCACGGGCGACCAGTGCTGGGGCTCCAACAACGCGGTGCTGACGCTGAACGGCACGACGACCGAGCTGGTCTTCGATGACGACGACGATGTGTGGAAGACCTCGCGCGGCGACAACACCCGCGTGGAGCTGCTGACTTCGGCCGACTACACCCGTATCACCGGCATCGCCGCCTCCAACAACGGTGACAACAACGGGGAGTTCTGGCGGGTCACCACCAGTGACGGCACCCAGTACTACTTCGGCATGAACCGCCTGCCGGGCTGGACCTCCGGCAAGGAGGAGACCAAGTCGGTCCTGAACGTGCCGGTCGCCGGCAACCACAGCACCGACCCGTGCCACGCCACCAAGTTCGAGGACTCCTTCTGCGACCAGGGCTGGCGCTTCCAGCTCGACTACGTCGTCGACCTCAACGGCAACGCGATGTCCCTGTGGTGGCACAAGGAGACCAACGCCTACGCCAAGAACAACAAGGAGGCGAAGGCGGTCGAGTACGACCGCGCCGGCTACCTCTCCCGCATCGACTACGGCCAGCGCTCGAACACCCTCTACTCCACCGAGCCGCTGGGCCGGATGAAGTTCACCGCCCAGGAGCGCTGCTTCGAGAAGGACGGCGACAACACCTGGGACTGCTCCACCACGAGCTTCGACTCGAAGCAGTCGTACCTGACCCGCCCATGGTTCGACACGCCGGCAGACCTGGCCTGCAAGACAAACGCGAAGTGCTCGACGTACGCCCCCACGTTCTGGTCGCGCAAGCGCCTGGCGACGGTGACGGCGTGCGCCCAGCGTGAGCAGGGCGTGAAGCTGACCGAGTACAACTCGACCGACGACACGGGCTCCCGCAACGCCTGCGGCATCGACGACGACACGTACGGCACCACCGCCCTCTCGAAGGTGGACTCCTGGAGCCTCGCCCAGTCGTTCCCCTGGGGCCTGACGGGCGAGTACACGGCGCTCTGGCTGGAGTCGATCACCCGTACCGGTTACGCGGTGGACGGTTCGACCGACCGCCTGAACCCGGTGATCTTCGGCCGCAACAAACTGGTCCTGCCCAACCGGGTCAAGAAGGCCACGGGCGACACGGACCCGTTGTTCGGCCGCCTGCGGATCCAGGACGTGGTCTCGGAGTACGGCGGCCGTACGCACGTCACGTACAAGGCACCCGAGGACGCGTGTGCGTCCGGTGCGAACTTCCCCGCACCGGACAAGAACACGCTGCGCTGCTACCCGGCCTACTGGCACGCGGACGGCGAGCTGACCGACAAGCGCATCTCGTGGTTCCACAAGTACGTGGTCGAGTCGATCACGGAGTACCCGCAGTTGGCTGACGCCACAGACGTCACGACGACATACGAGTACGACACCGACACGTCCAACAAGACGGTAGGCGCCCTCTGGGCCAAGAACCAGGCGGAGTTCTCCCGCCCGAAGACGCGTACGTGGGACGACTGGCGCGGCTACCCGGTGATCACGACGATCTCGGGTGTCCCGTCAGCACCGGACGGCAGCGTGGCGTCGAAGTCGGTGACGCGCTACTTCCGTGGCATGAGCGACGACGTCCTGGACGACAGCACACCGAAGGACTCGAGCGACGACGTCAAACGCTCCTTCAAGGTCCAGGACGCCACGGGCACGGACATCGCGGACGACCGCAAGGCGTATGCGGGGATGGTCGCGGAGTCGCTGACGTATCCGGACTCGGGTGCGTCCACGACGTCGGGTTGGCTGTCCCGTACGGTCAACTACCCTGACGCGCCGGTGCGGTTGGCTACGCGGGATCGCACGGACGGTCCGGATGTGGTGTCGGAGCGGGTGACGCTGGGAGCCGTCAAGACGGTCACCAAGTCGTCGGGCACCCGGCCGGGGGACAGCGCGGAACTGCGCACGGTGCTGACGGAGACGGACTACGACTCGACGTACGGTCTGCCCACCGAGGTCCGGGAGTTCGGGGACAACGCTGCGGGGAAGACGACGGACGACTCGTGCACGCGTACGTCGTACGTGCACAACAACTCGACTGCCGTGGACGGCATCTTCCTGATCGGCCTGGTCAACCAGACGATCACGACGACGGGTAGGAGCACCTGCTCGACGGCGCTGTCGTCGGCGACGGCCTCGACGCTGGTCACGGGGTCGCGTGTCTACTACGACGGCTCCACCGACCTGGGCGCCACGCCGGCCAAGGGGCAGGTGACCCGGACCGAGGTGCCGACGGGCGCGGGGACGGGCTGGGAGACCACCAACCCCGAGTCGCGGACGACGTACGACGAGTTCGGCCGGGTGGCCAAGGTCGTCGACCCGACCGGGCTGACGAACACCACGACCTACACGCCGGCCTCAGGTCAGGTCTACGAGATCAAGACGGTCAATGGCACCAAGGCTGACAGCAGTGGTGCGGAAACCGGCCTCATCACCACCACCAAGGTGGAGCCCGGCCGCGGCGCGACGCTGACTTCGACGGACCCCAACAGCCGTGTCACGTCGTACGCGTACGACCCGCTGGGCCGCACCACGGCCGCCTGGGGCCCGACTCAGTCGGCTACGGACGATCCCGACGCGCGATACACGTACAACACGGTCGAGGGCAAGCCGGTATCAGTGGTCACCGAGGCGCTGAAGGACAACCCCAGCAGCGGGTCCGGTGACGCGACCTACACCACCTCCACCGCGATCTACGACGGTCTGGGCCGTGAACGGCAGTCCCAGACCCCGGCGGTGGGCGGCGGCAAGCTGATCACCGACACCTTCCACAACGCGGCCGGCCAGGTCAGCTTCACCCGCAACGCCTACTACATGGGCGGCGACCCCGGCACCGACCTGATCGTCCCCGTCTCCGAGTCGCTCGTCCCCAACGCGACGACCTACACCTACGACGGCCTGGGCCGTGTCCTCACCGTCACTCCCGTCCACCACTCCTTCCCGCAGACGGGCCTGGAGTACGAGGACGGCACCGCCAAGGTGAAGACCACGGACCGCCGCACCCGCTACCAGTACGGCCTCGACTACACGATCGTCCGCCAGCCCACGGGCACACCCGGCTCCCGGGTGTGGACGGACGCCCTGGGCCGGACGGTCCAGCAGGACACGTACAGCGACACGGCGCTGACCGAGGCCGGTGCGATCAGTACGACGTACGAGTACGACATGCGCGGCGACATGACCAAGTCCACGGACGAGGCAGGTCACTTCCGCACCTGGACGTACGACGCCCTCGGCCGGGTGACCGACAGCACCGACCCGGACACCGGAGCTACGCACACGACGTACGACACGTACGGCCGGGTTGACACCGCGAAGGACGGCCGCGGCCAGACAGTCACCTACAGCTACGAGCGCTTCCACCGGGTCTCGGAGATCAAGTCGACCCCGGCGGGCTCCACTTCGGGTACGACGGTCCAGTCCTACGTGTACGACTCGGCGCCCGGCGGCAAGGGCCAGCTGGCCTCGGCCACGCGCTACAACGACAGCGGCAAGGCGTACAAGACGTCGATCGCCGGCTACACGGCGGACTACCAGCCGACGTCGATGACACTGACGCTGCCTGACGGCACGACCTCGGGTACGACCGCGGACGGCTTCAAGACCAACTACACGTACGACTACACGTACAACGACGACGGTCAGCTGGAGAAGTACGCCACCCCCGAGGTCGGCGGCCTCAGCGCCGAGTCCGTCATCACCCGCTACAACGAGGCCGGACTCCCCACCACCGTCTCCGGCCAGGACTGGTACGTCGCCGAGACGTCCTACTCGCCCTATGGCCAGGTGATGCGCTCCACGGTGGGCGAGGTCGGCCACCGGGTCTGGCAGGACAACTCCTTCGACGAGTCCACGGGCGAACTGCTCACGAGCAAGCTCGTCCGGGAGAACATCGGTGACACGGGCGTCGTCCCCGACCACACGGTGAGCACGCGCGCCTATTCCTACGACCCTTCGGGCAACGTCCTGTCGGTCGCGGACAAGCTCGGCTCGGGTACGACGGCCACCACCGACCAGCAGTGCTTCACGTACGACACGCTCGGTCAGCTGAAGACGGCATGGACGACGCCGAGCGGCGGAGCCTGCACGGCCACCGGCAAGACCACGGCCGAGCCGGTGTACTCGGACGGCAAGGTCAACGTCTCGTCGAACTACGACGGTTACTGGCAGTCGTACGAGTACGACGTGCTGGGCAACCGGAAGGCGAAGACGGTCCACAAGGCGGACCCGACGGTCACGTCCGGGGTGGTCGACACCAAGAACGACGTGACCACTGCCTACAACTACGGCAAGAGCGACGACACCACGGTCAAGAACGACCAGCCGCACACCCTGACCTCGTACGACACCACGTCCAGGACGGCTGCCGGCGCCGAGGTCAAGACCCGCTCCACGCAGACGTACGACGCGGCGGGCAACCTGACGAACCGCACCACGGGTGGCGACACCGAACAGAGCCTGACCTGGACGTGGGACGGTCAGGTCGAGTCGGTGACGGGCTTCGGTCCGGACGGCTCCGGGCCCTGGCTGGGCACGTCCGACATGTGCATGGACCTCGCGGGCGGCAACCCCGCCGCCGGCGGCATCATCCAGATCTATGTGTGCAACGCGTCCAGGGCACAGAACTTCCGCCTCAAGGCCATCGACGCCGACAACAACGGCACGGTCGAGGACAAGACCATCGGGCAGTTCGTTGTCGCGGGCGCGTGCGCTCAGCCGACCAGTGCGGCGGCGGGAGCGGCGGTCCAGGTCCAGTCCTGTGACAAGACGGTGGCAACGCAGCGCTGGCAGGTCCTGGACACGGGCCTGATCAAGCTCGTGGGCACCACCCTGTGCATGAACGCCCCGTCCACCGCGAACAGCACCGACCTGGTCCTGGCGACCTGCTCGGCATCGGCCACGGGCCAGGTGTTCAAGCCGGCCTCGAAGACGACGTACGTGTACGACGCCCTCGGCAACCGCGTGCTGGAGCGTTCGACCTCCGGTGCGGTTCTGCACCTGCCTGACACGACCGTCTCCCTGACGGTCTCGGGCACGCTCCGCTCGGCCGAGCGCACCTACGGCCACGGCGGCGCCCCGACGGTGACGCGCTACCGCGAGGCGTCCTCCACGGCCGGCGCGAGCGAGCAACTCTTCGCCCAGGCGGTCGACCACAACGGCACCCCGCTGGCCGAAGTCCGGCTGGACGGCGGCCAGGCGGTCCGCGTCACGAAGAAGGACCCGTGGGGTGAGGACCGCAAGGGGTACAACACGTCGCGCTCGCGCACGGCGTTCGCGACGGGTGACGACGACAAGGCCGCGGGCCTGGTTCACCTCGGAGCGCGGGAGTACGACCCGGCGACCGGCCGCTTCATCTCGGCGGACCCGGTCCTGGACGAGAGCGACCCGCTCCAGGCGAACGGCTACTCGTACGCGAACAACAACCCGGTCACGCACTCCGACCCGTCCGGTCTGACCTCGTCGGCATCGAGCTTCGACGCGTCGATCGCGGCGCTGGAATCGCAGATCGCCGAGTACCAGCGCACCCTGTCGGTCTCGATCGGCGACGTGATCCTGTCGGTCGGCTGGGCGGTGTTCAAGGAGTTCATCGGCTGGAACGACGTGGTCGGCTGCTTCTCCCAGGGCGACCTGTGGGCCTGCGGCAGTCTCCTGATGGACGCGATTCCGTGGACGAGCGTCTTCTCCAAGGGCAAGAAGATGTGGCGGGCCTTCAACGCCACGCTGAGTGCGGTGAAGGCATGGAAGGCGGCCAAGGCCGCCGCGGAAATCGGCCTGAAGGCGGCCAAGGCGGCCAAGGCCGCGCTGATCAAGGCGAAGAAGGCGGCGGAGGCGGCTGCGGCCGAGGCGAAACGGAAGGCGAGAGAGGCGGCCAAGGCTGCGGCAGAGGCCGCGAAGAAGAAGTCCCATACGGGATCCAAGGGCGCGCGGGGTAACGCTCCGCAGGTCCAGGCTCGCAAGACGGCTCAGCAGAAGGGGTCGTCCGGCGGAGGGCGCGCGGAGTCCAAGTCCGGTGGGAAGCGAGGCGATTCGGGCCGGGACGACTCGGGTGGCGGGTCCGACGGAAAGTCGGACTCCGACGGTGGCTCGGGCGAAGGCTCTGGCGGTAACACGGCGGAAGGCTGCCTGAGGAACAGCTTCACGCCGGACACCCGGGTTCTGATGGCCGACGGTTCCACCAAGGCGATCAAGGACGTCGAGGCCGGCGACAAGGTGCTGGCGACCGACCCGGAGACCGGTGAGACGCGGGTCGAGACGGTCACCGCCGAGATCAAGGGCCAGGGCGTCAAGCATCTGGTGACCGTCACCATCGACATCGACGGCAAGAACGGCTCGAAGACGGCCGAGGTCACCGCGACCGACCGCCACCCCTTCTGGGTCGCCGAACTCGGTGTGTGGGCCAACGCGACCGACCTCGAGTCCGGCCAGTGGCTCCGGACCAGTGCCGGTACGCGTGTCCAGGTCACCGCGGTCCAGCGCTGGACCGCGCTGGATGCCACGGTCCACAACCTCAGCGTCAGTGACCTGCACACGTACTACGTGCTCGCAGGTGCCACCCCGGTCCTCGTCCACAACTGTGATCTCAACGTCATCCGCACCGGCCAGCAGCTGGAACACAATCGCGCGGCCATGAACATCAACGGCCGGGACGGTTTCAGCGGGGTCTACGACCCGGACAGCGGTCGCGTGGCCATGGCGCTCAGCGGAGGGCCGAACGCTCTGGTGGACCGCTTCGGCGGGCACGGCATGATCAACGACAGTGCCTTCAACGGATCGAGAAGGTCGGTCGGATTCGTTGCCATCCTGCAAGAGGACGGTGGAATCCTGATGAAGTGGAACTCTGTGAGTGTGAACGTGAGGAACTTCGGTGATCGGCCCGCACCCATGGAACACCGTCAGGCGATCATGGATGAGGTCGCGCGGATCACTGGACTGTCGGTAGGGACATGAGCGAGCAGAACTCGGTCGAAGTAGGCGGACTGGTTCTGCCGGACGCCCTCGTGCATGCCGTGCGCGAGGGCGGGTGGACCCGTCCGAAGAACGTCGAGACCCTCCGGCGAGTCTTTGGTGACGAGCCGGACGGGCCGATGTTCTACGACCTGCCGTCGATGCTCCGGCAGAACGTGACCTTCCAGGCATCCTCTCCCGGCGAGGTCTACGGAGAGGTCTCGGAGTCCAGCGTCGGAGTACTTCCGGCAAAGGCGGTTCTCGTAGGCGACCTCGGTGCCGATATGCCCATCGCGCTGGACTATCGGGGCAGCCCAGGAAGCCCACGGGTGATCTATCTGGGTCCCTCAGGTTGGGTCGAAGTGGCACCGAGCGTTGAGGCCTTGCTGGCAGAGCTTGGCGCGTAGGAGCCAGGCAGCCGCATATGGTCGGCGGTTGGTTCAGGCACGCTGAAGCGTTCGGATCCCGGCACGCACCTGGGCCGCACGGGCACTCACAGAGGGATCGGGTCGGTGCGCCGACTGCCCGATCCCTCCAGTCCTGCTCCAGTCCTGGCTCCGGCAACCCCGGCACAGCCCACCGGGCAGCGCCTCCGGCCGCCCCGGCACCCCACAGTCCGTGCACTCCATCAGCAGACTGCGCCGGGGCCCGGGAGTCGGCGGTACGACAGCCCGCTCGGGCGGCATCTTGTCGACCAGCCGCCGCCGGACGAGCGCCCGGGGCGAGTGCACGGCGTCCGGAAGTCCGGCGAGGAGTGCGTGGGTGAGGTGCTCGGGAGACGCGCCCCGGGCCACCCACTCGGCGGCCAGCTGTTCCAGGGCCGAGCAGTCGGCGGCGGACAGGGCGAGACGCGGTTCCTTGAGGCCGAGCCGGGCGAGGGTGTCGTACGCGGCGGAGGGGACCGAACTCTGTCCGGGGCGAGGTGAGTTGGTGTTCCGGGCCGGTACGGCGCCGGAGGCTTCCGCATCCTCGTCGGCGTCCGGGGGCTCCTGGACGTCTGTCTCCTCCGAGGTTGCCGTGTGCGCCCCGGGAGTCACGTCACCTCTGAGGAAGACAGCCCACCATTTGTTGTCACGTGCGGTACGCGACCAGTAGGTGTGGAAGACCCACCGAGTGCCGCTCGCGCCCTCACCGGACGGGACCTTGCTGCGCACCCGGCGCAGATGCCCGGCCGCGCCGAGTTCGTTGAGGGTGGTGCGCACGGCCGCCTGGCCGTAGAGGGGCTGCGCCTTGGCGATGGTCTTGGCGTCCATGGCCGCGTTCTCGCAGAGCCGGTCGAGCAGGCTCGCGAGGTAGGCGGCGCGGGCCGGGAGATGGTCGAAGTCGCCCTTCCGGGGCGGAGACTGGTCAGGCGCGGAGCGCTTGCCGTAGCCGGGTTTGGCCAAGGGATGGGCTGCGGGGTCGAGCGGGGCAGCGATAAAGTCGTCGTACGCCACGAGATCTCCTACTGGATCTTGTCGGTCAGACCCCGGCGGGTGTTGGTAGCACCCGACCGGGGTTGTTTGTTGCCGCGAACGCTAGACGGTCACCACGGCGCGTCGCAAGCCGGTCACGAAAAGTCACATCCGCTGGTATGGGCGGCAGTTGAGCGCGCGAGCGCGGCCCGCGCCAAGACCGGGGGAGGGTGGGAAGGTGGGTTCAACTTCCCTCCCATTCCAAATAAAAGGGGCTCGGATCTCGGCGCCTGGAGCTTGGGGCTCAGGCTTCGCTGGGTTGCGGGTGCGAGGGGGTGGGGGGAGATGGTGCGGACATCGACCGGGCACGGGAACTCGGGTCCTGAACCCCGAGCCCCGAGGGCTTCCCCCGTCAGCCCCGCTTCTCCCCGAGCGCCGCACGCAACCACTCCAGCGACCCGGTCGCCAGCACCGCATCGGCGAGTTCATTGGCCGACTTCGTGACGAGCCGCCCCCGGCTGTTGTCGATCCACCGCTGCGCGTTCGCGTAACCCTGGGCCTTGTACTCGACCCCCTGGATCATGCACTCCAGCTTGTCGGCGTCCCGGGCGCAGATCGCCTCCGGGGACTCCTTGGCCTCGTACTCGGCGACGATCTCGCGCACCGCCGAGGCCAACACCTCCGGCATGCCCGCGACTTGGTCGTCTGTGACGGCGCGCGGGTCCGCGTCCGAGGAGTACTTCTTGCCGAGGTGGTTCACGTCGCCGGTGCGGGTCTCCTGGGAGTCGTGCCAGACCGCGAGGTAGGCGGCCCGGGCCGGGTCGGCGCCTTCGAGCTTCGCGATGATCGTCGCGAGGAGGGCGGTGCGCCAGGAGTGCTCGGCCACCGACTCGGGGTCGCGTACGCCGGCCATCCACCACCCGGTGCGCCTGGTCTGCTTCAGCGTGCCCGCCTCGTACAGGAACCGCGCCACCGCGGACAGGTCCTCAGTCACCGTCGGACTCCCTTCATTGCGTACCGGATGTTCTCCGTGTTCTCCAACTCCCGGCTATCCAACATCACGGGCGATCTGCCGACAGTTGTCGTCGACGCCACCTGGACTACCGCCGCCCGGCACGGGATCCCGTCACGACCCGAGTACGTCCATGAGGTGGTCGTCGAGGTCGGCCACCCACTCCTCCCGCCGCCACGGTCGTAGCTCCCGCCGCGCTCGCCGAAGCCGGATCGCAGGCACCCGGCCGCCCGTCGCCGTCGCCCCGCTCACACACTCGTGCAGCAGATCGGCCGCAGCCCTCGGTTCCCCGAGGCGGATGCGGGCGAGCGCTTGGTCGGTCCGGACGATCGCGCGCTGCACCTGCTCGCGCGGCGCACGGAGTGCTTCCGCCGAGTGCGCGAACCGATCCTGCGCAACCGCCGCATCGCCGACGTACAACTCGCAGACGCCTTCGAAGCCACGGAGGTATGCGGGCGTGAACGAGGCCGGGGCGGGGTCGTCGGCGTGGTCGGCCTCGACGTCGTACCACGCCAGTGCCAGCGGCCCCTGTGCCTGGCGTTCCTGTCCGGCCCTGGCCGCGATCTCCGCTTGCAGGGCGTGTGCTCGTGCCCGTACGAGGATCGAGTCGCCCGGCCGTGCCACTCGTACCGCGTCGTCGACGAGTTGGCGCGCGCCGTCGAGGCCCCGCGCGGAGTAGAGGGTGACCAGGGCGTGGCTCAGCTGGACGCCGGCCTGTCGCCACGGCTGGCCGAGCAGATTCGCCTCGCGGGTGGCCTCCGCGTACAGGGCGTGGGCCGCCATGTCGTCGCGGGTCTCGAAGGCCAGCCGCCCGGCGAGAGTCGTCGCGGCCACCATGACTTCCCGCAGGTGGGGGAGGAGTGGTTCGGGGGTAGGTCCGGCGACAAGACGGCGGGCCGCCTCCACTGCGGGGGCGAGCAGGAGTTGGAGACGCACCATCGGCAGCGAGCCCACTTCGGCGTTGACGTCGGACACGACGGACGCGAGCCCGGCCACCGTCCGGTCGTCCGCCTGCGCCGGGTCTGCCAGCGCAGTGGCGAGGCCGGTTCGCAGACCGGGGGCGAGAAGTGCGAGCATGCCGCCACCGTCGTCGGTCGTAGCGCGGACGACGAGGCTGCGCAGTTCACCGATCCGGCGCTCGCTCTCCCCGAAGAGGCCGAGCGCGTACAGGTATTCGGCGAAGTCGGAGCCCGCACCCAGGGAGAGGCCGCCCCCGGAGGTTCGGGCGTAGAGATGCGCCAGGAGGAACTGGTACCGCTCGTCCGGCATCGGCGCCTTTGTGGATTCCCAACGGGCCACTGAGCGCTGGACGTTGGCCACGGACGGTAGCCGGGGTTGGTGCAGGTCGTCGGCGATGCCGATCAGGGCACGGGCGAGCCCGGCGAGCGACAGACCACGCCGGTGCCGCAACGCCTTCAACACGGCCGCCCCCGCAGCCCTGTCTGTGCCAACATCCATGCCGTCCACGCCGTCCATCCGTCCAGAGTGCGGCAGTTGGCGTCTACACGGGCACGATCAGGCGGGGCTTCCCCTGATCGGACGTGTAGTTGATGGTCTGCCACGTCCCGGAGCCGGACTCGTCGCGGTGTGGGAAGCCGATCGTCATCGACGAGCGGTCGACCATCCACCGGTTCCGTGCGTGATACGCGGCAGACTCCAGCTCTGCGGCCCGGAGTTCGACGATCTCCTTGATCCAGTCGCGGGTACGGGCGATTGCCTGCTGGGCCTCAGGGGGCTGTTGCCCGACAGTGCCCGGCACGACGACCGTCAGGTCCGCCGACGTGTTCTCGGCCAGCCAGACCAAGGCCAAGGAGTCGATGCCGACGGCGCCGCCGATGCAGAAGTGGGCGTCGTCGTTCGCGAACGGCCCCACGTAGGCCTCGAAGATCTGGGCGTACTCCTCAGGCGTCCGGTGGCCCGTGTTGCGGGTGCCCGTGATCGTCACCGTTCGCATGATCCACTCCGTGTCATAGGTTGTCGTATCCCGAACCGGCGGACCGGCTGCGATCGTCGATCCGTGGACATTGACGACCTGCAACAACTCGCCTCCCACCTGGAAGAACACCGCCTTCAGGTGGTCGTGAACGAAGCCGAACTGCGGCTGCACGTCACAAACCCCCGCAACAGCCGTCTCACCGAGGAGATTGTCGCTGTCGCCGACCGGTACGTCACCGGATTCGACCACGAGATCGGTGAGCAGGGGGCTGAAAGGGAGTGCGCCGACCGCATTGCGCGCATGCTCGCGGTGGGCGCTCCCACGGTCTCGGAGAACACGCCGTGAGCGGCGGCGGCGCGCGCCGGACGAGCGCGGCTGTGACCGACCCAGTGGCCCACAGGTATCTGTCACTGATGGAGCACTGCTCTTCGTGCGTCCCGTGCCGGGCCGACACGTCCCGAGCGTGTCCGGAAGCCGATCGATTGCGTCACGAGTGGTCGAAGGCGCGTAGAGGGAAGACCTCATGAAGAGGCTCTGCGGAAAGTGCGGCCAGCCGATCCTGAACGACGAGAAGTACACCTCGTACGACAAGTTCTCCGCTTCAGCGGGCGGCGACACGGTGCACCTGCATGTCGAGTGCCCGCCGAAGACCGGCCTGTCGGCGCGCGGGTAAGAAGCGCTTGCGCCAAAGGCCCTCCTCCCGTCCCCGCTGGCCCCGCGCAGCCGTCGCGCTGTGCGGGGCCACCTCTGTCTCTGCGAAAGTGCGCCCATGCCGACCACAAGGCGACCTTCCAGGGCCCAGCGGTCGCCGTTCGGGTCGGGCAGTGGAGCGGCTGGGCGTTCGCCTTCGAGAGGGGCGACGACGGCACGGAAACGGCCGTGGAACTGTGGGTCGTTGACGGTGCGTGGGCGCGGTCCGAGGGCGGGACCCCGTACGACAGGCCGGGCCGCGCCTGACAAGCGAGCAGGCACCGGTCGTGGAAGGGCAGGGCTGCGGCAAGCGGCCATGTCGGCCAGGGACGGCGACCTAGCAGGACCGCCGTCCCGTACAACCGGTCAGCCGGGGCCTCAGAGGATCCTGACCTTGTTGATGCTGACCCCACCGGGGTGGTTCGGCCAGGTCATGACGGTCCACTTGTTGATCCCAGACGCGGGCTGCCAGCTGCCGTCCCCGAGCCACTGGACGCGGTTGTTGCCCGTCGAGATCCGGGTGACCCACCAGTTCGTGGAGATCAGGTCGGCCTCTCCGGCGTTGGCGTAACACCGCATCTGCGAGCTCTCGCCGGGCCGGTGGATGGTGATCTGCAGGAAGTCGGTCCTGCTGCACGTGCCTTCGTTGATCGCGAACGCGCTCGTCGCGCCGACGGTGAGCGAGGCCGTCACCGCGACGGACGTGAGCGCGGCCAGGACCGCCTGTTTGGCGATTTGCTTCATGGGGGGTTGTCCGCCTTCCAGGAGCAGAGGCGGAGCGCCCCTTCGGGACGAACTCGCCTCGCGTGCCACTCCGTTGAGGCGATCTTCTTCCGCCGGCCCGGCCGCTGACCAGCCCGAGGAGGCGGAGCTGCCCGAAGATACGGGTGGTCTGCCTGGCGGGCCATCGGCTACTGCCCGGGGGAGGGTGCGGGAGGAGGAGCAGCGGCCGAGCACGCTGAGGATGTGGTGCACGCGAACGGGGAGAGTCGGGCACGGCCTCTTGCGGAGCCGCGTCTGTGCGGGACCGCGGGCAAGATGGTATCGGCGGCGATAGTATCGCTACCGATATCATTGCCTACGGGAGTCTCCTCATGCGCCGTTTCATCGGCAGGGACCGCGAGCTGACCGTGCTCCGCACCGCCCTCCAAGCCGTTCAGGACGCCACCGGGTCGCCGCAACCAGGCCAGTGCATCCTCATGCGAGGCAGGCGCCGAGTCGGCAAGTCCAGCCTCGTCGAGGAGTTCCTGCGGAGCACCGGGACGCCGTACCTCTTCTTCACAGCGGCGGGCGGTACGGCCGAGGACGAGCTGACGGAACTCCTCGATGCCGTCGCCCGGTCCACACTCCCCGACCGGGAACTGTTCTCGGAGGAAACCCCCACGCAGTGGAACGCGGCCTTCAGGCTCCTCGCGGAGATCCTGCCCGACGACCGCCCGAGCGTGGTCGTCATCGACGAGGTGCCGTATCTCATGGACCGCATCGACGCCTTCGAGGGCATGTTGCAACGGGCGTGGGACCGGCTGCTCAGCCGTAAACCCGTACTCCTCCTCCTCGTCGGCTCCGACCTGTCGATGATGGAGGCGCTGAACAGCTACGACCGTCCCTTCCACCAGCGCGGCCGGGAGATGGTCGTGGGCCCGCTCGACCCGGCCGACATCGGCGAGATGCTCGAACTGGAACCCGCAGCCGCCCTCGACGCCGCCCTGATCACCGGCGGCCTCCCGCTGATCTGCGCGGAGTGGCGGCCCGGCGCGGACGTGTGGGACTTCCTCCGTGACTCCCTCGACAATCCCATCTCGGCACTGCTGGTCTCCGCCGAGCGTTCACTGGCCGCGGAGTTCCCGCCGCAGGCGATGAGCGGGGAAGTCCTGCGGGCGATCGGTACCGGCGAGCGGACCTTCACCAACATCGCGCGCGCCGCCGGCGGCATCTCCCACAGCACCCTCACCCGAGCCACGGACGTCCTGGCCGGAAAAGGGGTGGTAGCAGCCGAACTGCCCCTCTCCCTACGGCCGTCGAAGGAACGCCGCTACCGAGTCGCCGACCCCTACCTGCGGTTCTGGCTCGCGTTCCTGGACCCGCACATGGCGGAGATCGAACGTGGGCGAGGGGACCTCACCCTGAGCCGGATCAAGGAACGGTGGACGAGCTGGCGGGGCCGTGCGATCGAGCCCCTGGTCTGGGAGTCCCTCGCCCGACTCCTGCCGGACGGGACCCTGCCCGCCGCCCCGGCGATCGGCGGGTACTGGACCCGCAGCAACGACGTCGAGATCGACCTGGTCGGCGCCGACCGGCAGCCGGTCGCCAAGCAGTTGCTGTTCCTCGGCTCGGTCAAGTGGCTGGAGAACTCCGCGTTCGACAGCCACGACCTGGCCGCACTGCAGAAGCACCGCGCGGCGATCACCGACGAACCCGTACCGCTCGTCGCGGTCTCCCGCAAGGGGGTCAGCTGTTCCGGCCTCCAGGCCGCATACGGTCCCGAGGAACTCCTCAGCGCCTGGCGCAGGAGTTGACGGGCGCCTACCGAAGCACTTCGAGCGAGATGTGCGCCGACAGAGCGCCCAGGAAATCGGTCGCGTCGAACGCCGCCCCCGCCGACACAACCCCCACCCCCCGAGTCCGCCCCGCCAGCACCCACCCCACCGCCTCCACGGCCAACGGCGCACTCACCGCGTAGATGTCCCGCCCCCGAGCCACCGCCCGCCGCTCCACCCCTCCAGCGCGTACGACGACATCCACGACGAACGTCTGTGCGGACCGCCCGGCCTCGTCCCCGTCGACCGCGACCGGTGCCGGGGTGTCCGGTGCGGACAGCTCCTTGGCCGCGTCCGCCGCCATATAACCGCGCACCTCGGGAATGGCCAGGTGGCTCGGGACAGTCACCACATCCGCCATCGAGAACTCGCCGATCACCTCCCGGGTCCCCATCGGCTCCGGGACGGACCACTTCAAGGTCGGGAGCGCGTCGTCGTGGTACTCCAGCCGCCCTCCGCTGTAGCGGACCCGGCGGCCGTTCCTGCGGTCGCGGGAGACGGCGCCCGCGGTGCGCGTCCCGGCCGTGGGGTGCCAGCTGCTCAGGCCGTACGCGATGTGCGCCTCGTCGGCCGACGTCCAGTCGCCCATCGCCGCGGTGACCAGCAGGTCGCCGATGCCGCCGAAGAAGGCCATCGCCGGGATCACGACGGCGTTCGCGGCCCGGGCACGCTCCGCGAAGTGCGTGAACGTGTCGAGGTTGGCCTCGATCTCCGCCGCCACGTCCACATACGGGATCCCGGCCCGCAGCGCCGCCTCGATCACCGGCGCGGCCGTCACGGCGAAGGGCCCGGCGCAGTTGATCACGGCGGCGGCACCGGCCAGCGCGCGGTCCAGCGCCGCCGGGTCGTCGACCGAGGCCG
>Ga0307513_10002651_pt1 | contig 24663 bp, 20 predicted proteins | sample 15_EM_MG_FD_202174 | JGI IMG/M metagenome (GOLD analysis project Ga0307513, IMG submission 202174) | Populus trichocarpa ectomycorrhiza microbial communities from riparian zone in the Pacific Northwest, United States - 15_EM | ecosystem: Host-associated > Plants > Roots > Unclassified | place...
CCCTCGAGACGTGTGCAGCCGCGAGCTCCGCCCTTGAGCCGGGGCTCCGAGGCGCGAAACATCCGTGGGCTGGGGGCTCGCGTTGGGTCATGACCTGCGCGTTCTTGGGCTGACGGCGTGAAGTGTGAGCGCCGGCGAGCCGGGGCCCGAGGTGTGGCCTTGAGTTGGGTCGCTGCCTTCGGCGAGCCCTGGTTTTGGGCTTGGGGCGTGTCAGGGCCTTGGGCTGGGCCGCCGAGGTGCGGTCTTGAGCTGGGGAGCCTTCTCGCGGCCGGCACCCGGGCTGGGACTTGGGCTTTCTGCGGCCGCTGTTTGTGCCGGGTCTGAGCTGCGCGGGCGGCTGTTTGTGCCGGGTCTGAGCTGCGCGGGCCGCTGCCTGTGGTCGGATCTGAGCTGCGTGCGGGCCGCCGCTGCCTGTGGTCGGCCCTGGGCTGCGTGGGGGCCGCTGCCTGTGATCGGCCCTGAGCTGGGGATCTGGGGCTGGGGCCTGGACCAGTGGCCTTGGGCTGCGGCGTTGAGTCGGGGCCTCGGGTGGTGGGGCGGGGCTTGGGTCTAGACCAGGGATGGTTTGCGGCGGGCCCGGGTGCGGCGGCCCCTCTTGAGCAGGGCCGCGACCTTGCGGTCCATGTCTGCGCGAGCCTGGGCTCGGGCCCGGTCCTCGCAGAGTGCGTCCCAGGCGTTGCTCTGCGCTGTGCGGACCTTGTCGCCGGTCATCACCCGTTCCACTCCGGCGGCCAGGTCGGCGGCGACGGAGACGAGGATGCGGGAGATGGCGACGAAGCCGCTGGTCTGCGCTGTTTCTGCAGTGGCCATGGTCAAACTCCACAAATGGTCTATACGACACTTCTCTGACGTGGTCGTGACACCCGAACCGCGGGCACCGCGGACCAGTTTGCCCGAGTCCGATGATGGCCGAGTCGTATTTCCGCGCGGTGACACTCATGTCAACGCGGAGCGAGGGTCCGCCGATCGTCCGAGGTGGCCCAGGCTAGCCGCCCGATGGTGCCGGAACTGCTGTGACAGAGGTGACAGGCGGGCCCGGCAGCGCATTATGCCGCGCCCGTCTGGTGAGGCTCGCCATACCCCGGACGGCCAGCGTGAGCCGCCGCCACCTAGAGTCGGGCGGAAGACACCCGGAGAGGGGAGTCATTACGTGACATCCGATCAGGCGGAAGCGGGCAGTGGCGGACCCGCCGGGCGTGGTACGGGACCGCAGAACGTGCTCGAGGAGATCCTGGCCGGGGTACGGGAGGACGTCGCCCAGCGACAGGCGCAGGTATCGCTGGAGCAGGTCCGCGATCTGGCCGCGGCGGCACCCCCGGCGATCGACGCGTACGCGGCGCTGCGTAAGCCCGGCGTGGCGGTGATCGCCGAGGTCAAGCGGTCGTCGCCGTCCAAGGGCGCGCTCGCGGACATCCCCGACCCGGCCGAGCTCGCGGGCGAGTACGCGGCCGGCGGCGCGCGCTGCATCAGCGTGCTCACCGAGGGCCGCTGGTTCGGCGGCAGCCTCGCGGACCTCGCCGCGGTGCGGGCCGCCGTGGGCGTGCCCGTGCTGCGCAAGGACTTCGTCGTGTCCAGCTACCAGATCCATGAGGCGCGCGCGCATGGCGCCGACCTGGTGCTGCTCATCGTGGCCGCGCTGGAGCAGAACGTGCTGACGGGCCTCCTCGAGCGGATCGAGTCGCTGGGCATGACGGCCCTGGTCGAGGTGCATAACGAGGAAGAGGCCGACCGGGCACTGGATGCCGGGGCTCAGGTCATCGGAGTGAACGCCCGGGACCTGAGAACCCTCGAGGTGGACCGGTCCGTCTTCGAGCGGATCGCGCCCGGGCTGCCCAACAACGTGGTGAAGATCGCCGAGTCGGGGGTGCGCGGCCCGCACGACCTGATCCGGTACGCGTCCGCGGGCGCCGATGCGGTGCTGGTCGGCGAGGGCCTGGTCACCAAGAAGAGCCCCCGGGACGCGGTCGCCGAGCTGGTCAACGCCGGCAACCACCCGGCCACCCCGCGCCCGGTCCGATGAAGATAAAGCGAGCCAGCACCGGAGGACCAGCATGAGCGCACCCGTCATGCCGGATATTTCCGGGCACTTCGGGCGGTACGGCGGGCGGTTCGTGCCCGAGGCGCTGGTCCGGGCCCTGGACGAGCTGGACGCGGCGTACCGCAGTGCCCGGGTCGATCCCGAGTTCCAGGCCCGGTTCCACGGGCTGCTGCGCGACTATGCCGGCGTACCGTCGCTGCTTTATGCCGCGCAGCGGCTGTCCGAAAAGCTCGGCGCGGAGATCCTGCTCAAGCGTGAGGACCTGAACCACACCGGCGCGCACAAGGTCCGCAACGTGCTCGGCCAGGCGCTGCTCGCCAAGCGGATGGGCAAGCCCCGGGTGATCGCCGAGACCGGCGCCGGCCAGCACGGTGTCGCCAGCGCGACCGCCGCGGCCCTGCTCGACCTCGAGTGCGTCGTCTACATGGGCGAGATGGACACCCAGCGGCAAGCGCTGAACGTGGCCCGGATGCGGATGCTCGGCGCCACCGTCGTCCCGGTGACCAACGGCTCGCGCACCCTCAAGGACGCCCTGAACGAGGCGCTGCGCGACTGGGTCTCCAGCGTCGACACCACGCACTACCTGCTCGGTACGGCGGCCGGCCCGCACCCGTTCCCGGAGATCGTGCGGGATTTCGTGGGTGGCATCGGCACCGAGGCCCGCGAGCAGTGCCTGACCCAGCTCGGCCGGCTGCCCGACGCGGTCGCGGCCTGTGTGGGCGGCGGCTCGAACGCGATCGGCATCTTCCACGCCTTCGTCGGTGACGAGGCGGTCCGGCTCTACGGCTTCGAGGCCGGCGGGGACGGCATCGCGACCGGCCGGCACGCCGCGTCGATCACCGGCGGCTCGATGGGCGTGCTGCACGGCGCCCGCACGTACGTGCTGCAGGACGAGGACGGCCAGACGGTCGAGTCGCACTCGATCTCGGCCGGGCTGGACTATCCCGGCGTCGGCCCGGAGCACGCCTGGCTGCACGACACCGGCCGGGCCCGCTACGAGCCGGTCACCGACGCCGAGGCGATGGCCGCGTTCCAGTTGCTCTGCCGCACCGAGGGGATCATCCCGGCGATCGAGAGCGCGCACGCGCTGGCCGGCGCCGCCCGGATCGTGCCGCAGCTGACGGCCGAGTTGGGCCGCCGGCCGACGATCGTGGTAAATCTCTCCGGCCGCGGCGACAAGGACGTGCACACCGCCGGGGCGTACTTCGGCATTCTGGACGAGGTCGAGACCATCGTCCCGGGGGAGAACGAGTGAGCATCTCGGCGGCCTTCGGCAAGGCCCGGGCGGAGAACCGCAGCCTGCTGGTCGGTTGCATGCCGGCCGGCTTCCCGACGGTCGAGCACAGCATCTCCTCGATGGTGGCGATGGCCGAGGCCGGCTGTGACGTCATCGAGGTGGAGCTGCCGTATTCCGACCCGGTGATGGACGGCCCGGTGATCCAGCGGGCCAGCGACATCGCCCTGGCGAACGGCGTACGGACCCGGGACACGCTGCGGATCATCGAGGCGGTCGCGAACACGGGCGCGAACGTCGTGCTGATGACGTACTGGAACCCGATCGAGCGGTACGGCGTGGACGCGTTCGCCCGTGACCTCGCCGCGGCCGGCGCCACCGGGATGATCACCCCGGACCTGATCCCGGACGAGGCCGGCGAGTGGATCGCCGCCGCCGACGAGCACAAGATCGACCGGACGTTCCTGGTGTCGCCGTCGTCGACCGACGCCCGGCTCGCGATGACGGTCGCGCACTGCCGGGGCTTCGTCTACGCCACCGCGCTGATGGGCGTCACCGGCGCCCGCACCACGGTGTCGTCGCAGGCCCCGGAGCTGGTCGCCCGGGTGCGAGCGGCCGACCCCGAGATGCCGGTCGGCGTCGGGCTGGGCGTCGGCAACGGCGCGCAGGCCGCCGAGGTGGCCGGGTTCGCCGACGGCGTGATCGTCGGCAGCGCGCTGATCCGGTGCGTGCTGGACGCCCCCGACGCGGCCACCGGCGAGGCCCGGCTGCGGGCCCTGAGCGCGGAGTTGGCGGAAGGCGTACGGGCACCCAAGCCCTTGTGATTGACCGGTGGCCGCGCGGCGGTAGTGTGCGCCCGTGAACATCGCCGCGATCCCCAGCCCAACAACGTCGGTGTGGCACCTGTTCGGCTTCCCGATCCGGGCGTACGCGTTGTGCATCGTCCTCGGCATCGTGGTGGCCGTGCTGGTCATGGAGCACCGGTTGCGCCGCCGCGGGGTGGCGCCGTGGGCGTCGTTGGACATGGCGGTCTGGGCGGTGCCGTTCGGCATCGTCGGTGCCCGGATCTACCACGTCATCACGTCGCCGCAGGACTACTTCGGTGCCGGCGGCAGCCCGATCCGGGCGCTCTACATCTGGGAGGGCGGGCTCGGCATCTGGGGCGCGGTCGCCGGTGGCGCGCTCGGCGCCTGGTTCGCGGCCCGGCAGCTGGGGCTGCCGCTGAGCGTCTTCGCCGATTCGCTCGCCCCCGGCCTGCCCCTCGCGCAGGCGATCGGCCGGTTCGGCAACTGGTTCAACAACGAGCTCTACGGCAGTGTCACCACGCTGCCCTGGGGCCTGCGCGTGCATGACATGGACCGCTCCAACCCGGGCCACGCCACGGTGATCGACGGCCACGCGGTGACGTTGCCGGACCTCTATCACCCCACGTTCCTGTACGAGGCGATCTGGGACGTCCTGACCGCGCTGCTGGTCTTCGCGCTCGACCGCAAGTTCAAGTTCGGCAAAGGCCGGGCATTCGCCCTGTACGTGATGGCGTACACGGTCGGCCGGTGCTGGATCGAGATGTTGCGCGTCGACGACGCCAACCATTTCTTCGGCATCCGGCTGAACGTGTTCACCTCGATCGTCGTGTTCCTCGGTGCGCTGATCTACTTCCTGCTGGTCAAGGGCCCCCGCCAGTACGTGGTGCCGATCGACGCCCCGGAGACCGCGCCCGAGCCGTCGGCGGAGAGCGACATCTCGCAGGTGGACGTGTCCGCGGCGGCCGAGACGGTCAAGCCCAAGGCGCCCGCCTCCTACCGGGTGGTGAGCGAGGAGCAGTTCCTGGCGTACGAGCGAACCGGGATCCTGCCGCCCGCGGAGCCGGCGGACGCCGACGCGAGCGCGCCCACCGGCGAGGCCGCGCCCACCGCGGAGGCGGCGACTGTCGACGCGGAAACCGTGGATGCGACGCCTCCGGGCGACGCCGCGGCGACCGAGGCGAAGGCCGACGACGAGAAGGCCGGGTCAACTTCCCGGTCAACCGACGAGCGCTGACGTCCGGGCCCGGGCGGGAGGCGACGACGTGCGGACGGCGGTGGTGGTGGGCGCGGGCATGGCCGGGCTGGCCGCCGCCGGCGCACTCGCCCGCGCCGGCTGGGAGGTCACCCTGCTGGAACGCGGCGAACGGGTAGCCGCCCCGCCGACCGCGCTGGTGCTCTGGACCAACGGCCGGCGTGCCCTGGACGCCCTGGACCCGGACGGTGGCTGGGCCGGCATCGCCTCCCCGCTGCCCGACGGCGGCGTCCGGCGGCCCGACGGGCAGTGGTTGGTGCCGCCACGCGGGCCGGGCGCGGGCCCGCCGCCGGCGGTCGTGCATCTCGAGGATCTCTACGACGCGCTGGTCGCGGGCCTGGGCAACCGGGTCGACATCCGCACCGGCGTGACCATCACCAAGGTCCGCACGGGCCGCGGCCGGCGCCCGGCGGTCGGCGACGGCCGCAGCACGCTCGAGGCCGACCTGATCGTCGCCGCGGACGGCATCGACAGCCCGGTGCGCCGCGCGCTCGCCCCCGAGGCGGTCGCGGTCGGCTCGGGGTTCGCGGCCTGGCAGGCGGTGATCCCCGACTACCGGGCGCCCCGGCTGGCCGGCGACACCGGGCTGGGCGGCGAGACGCTCGGCGCGGGCTACCGGTTCGTGTCGATGCCGCTGGGGGAGCGGGCAGCGGGCCGAGGCGGCATCTACTGGGTGGCCACCGCGGCGGGCGCGCCCCGGCCCGAGCCGCCGGCAACCCAGCTCGCATTGTTGCGCCGCTGGTTCGCCCGCTGGCACGCCCCGGTCGGCGAACTGCTGGCGGCGACCCGGCCGGAGGACCTGATCCCGCAGGAGGTGCGCGAGCTGCGGCCGCTGCCGCGTTCCTACGGTTTCACGTCGGGCCCGGGCGGCGTGGTGCTGATCGGCGACGCCGCGCACGCCATGCCGCACCACCTGGGCCAGGGCGCCTGCCTGGCCTTCGAGGACGCGGCGACGCTGCGGGTGCTGGCCGCCGACGCGGAGCCGGGCCCCCAGCTGTGCGCGGCGGTGGAGGCGTACAGCCGGGCCCGGATGCCGCGCACGACCAGCGTGGTCCGGCAGACCCGGCGGATGTCGGCGGTGGTGCAGGCCCGCGGCAAGCTGGCCCTGCGCGCCCGGGACGCCGCGCTGGGCAGCTTGCGCCCGCGCATCCTGGGCCACGCCCACGGACCGGCCGCAGACTGGACCCCGCCGGAGTAGTCGCGGGCCGGAGTCGGCGGGCGTCCGATCCGGCAGCAGGCTCGTGGCGTGCGGCGGGTCAGAGCGGTGCGGCCGCCGGTTCGGCGACGCAGGCCGTGCCGATGCGGCGGAAGCCGACCTTGGAGTACAGCCGGGCCACGTCGTCGTCGGCCGCGGACAGGAAGATCAGGTCGAGGTCGTTCTGCAGGCCGTGCCGGGCGAGGCTGGCGGTCAGCTGGGACGCGTAGCCGCGGTTGCGGGCGGCCGGCAGGGTGGCCACCCCGGCGACCTCGCCGACGTCGCCGGCGCTCTGCAGCACCCCGGTGGCCAGGATGCCGTCCGACTTGGAGTCGACGACGGCCGTCACGGACCGTCCCGACTCGGCCCGCCGGCGCGCCGCGGCGATGGCGTCGTCGGCCGGTGCGGGCACGGCGTCGCGTTCCCGGGGGCCGGCCAGTTCGACGACCAGCCCGGCGGCGTCGACTGACTCCATCGGCGTCGCATTGGATGGCGTGCCGAAGCCGAGTTGGGCGACGGCCCGGCTGGCGGCCAGGTCGGCGGCGAAGCCGGGCGCGGCCGGGTCGAGCAGCCGGATGGTCGCGCCGGCCACCGGCAGGTCGGGCACGAGCGCGGCGGTCTCGAGCACCATCAGCGGCGCGAGATGCACTTCCAAGCCGGCCGAGCGGGCCACAGCGAGCAGGTCCGGGCTCGTCTCGTGGACCCATTCGAACGCTTCGGGCACGTCGAGCTCTCGTTGCCGGCGGCGGGCCGCAGTAACATCTGCGGCGGACGGCGTAGCTGCGCCGATCCGGGGGCGGGCGTAGAATGGCCACCCCGCGCCGTCGCGGACGAAAAGGACTAAATCCCCGATGTCCTCCGTGACGGCGGCATCGCGGGGGACCGCATCGTAAAAGCGTTCCAGTCGGACGAAGACGTCTGATCCCGTGTGCGCCACCGCGCGAGAGTACCCGGTAGCACTGAGCGAAGTGTGATCCATCCGCACCTGGCGGAGATCGGTAGCTACTAACGTAGACTCGAGAGACTTTGCAGGGCCGACGTCGTCCCGACCTGGAAACGAAATGTAGAGACGACAGGAGGCCCGGTGGCTCTTCCGCACCCCCAGGGGCTGTACTCACCCGCGGTTGACGGCCAGGAAAACCCTGGTCTTTACGACCCCGCGCAGGAGCACGACGCCTGCGGCGTGGCGTTCGTCGCCGATCTCTACGGCCGCCGGTCGCACGACGTGGTGGCCAAGGGTCTGTCCGCGCTGATTCGGCTCGACCACCGGGGCGCCCGCGGCGCCGAGTACAACACCGGCGACGGTGCCGGGATCATGATCCAGGTCCCCGACCGGTTCTACCGGTCGATCACCGACTTCGACCTGCCGCCCGCGGGCCAGTACGCGGCCGGTCTGGTCTTCCTGCCCAACGACCCGGAGTCCGCGGCCCGCGCGATCACCGTGTTCGAGAAGTACGCGCTCGTCGAGGGCGGCGACATTCTCGGCTGGCGGGACGTGCCCGTGCAGCCGTCCGGGTTGGGCGAGACCGCCGACGCGGCGCGCCCGCTGATCCGGCAGGTCTTCCTCGCGGCGCACCGGCTCAGCGACTCGCCGGCCGGCCCGGCGGGCGCCCCGCTGGACGGGCTGGATCTGGACCGGGTGGCCTTCTGCATCCGCAAGCAGACCGAGCGGGAGACCCAGCAGCGCGGCGTCGCGGCATACTTCCCGTCGCTGTCCGCGCGGACCATCACCTACAAGGGCATGCTCACGCCCGACCAGTTGCCCGAGTTCTTCCCCGACCTGACCGACGAGCGGGTGGACAGCGCGATCGCGCTGGTGCACTCGCGGTTCTCGACGAACACGTTCCCGTCCTGGCCGCTCGCGCACCCATACCGGTTCATCGCGCACAACGGTGAGATCAACACGATCCGCGGCAACAAGAACTGGATGGCCGCCCGCGAGGCGCTGCTGGCCTCGCCCAACGTGCCGGGCAACATCAAAAGGCTGTTCCCCATCTGTACGTCGGAGGCGTCCGACTCGGCGAACTTCGACGCGGTCCTGGAGCTGCTGCACCTGTCGGGGCGCAGCCTGCCGCACGCCGTACTGATGATGATCCCGGAGGCGTGGGAGAACGACTCCGCCATGGATCCCGCGCGGCGGGCGTTCTATCGCTTCCACGCCAGCCTGATGGAGCCGTGGGACGGCCCGGCCAGCGTCGCCTTCACCGACGGCACGCTGATCGGCGCGGTGCTCGACCGCAACGGCCTGCGCCCGGGCCGCTGGTGGCACACCAGCTCGGGCCTGGTCGTGCTGGGCAGCGAGGCGGGCGTGCTCGACCTCGACCCGGCCACCGTGATCGCCAAGGGCCGGTTGCAGCCGGGCCGGATGTTCCTGGTGGACACCGAGGCCGGCCGGATCGTGCACGACGACGAGATCAAGACCGGCCTGGCGGCCGCGGAGCCGTACGCGGACTGGCTGCACGCCGGCCTGATCAACCTGGCCGACCTGCCGGCCCGCGAGCACGTCATCTACACCCACGACTCGGTGACCCGGCGCCAGCAGATCTTCGGCTACACCGAGGAGGAGCTGAAGATCCTGGTCACGCCGATGGCCCGGTCCGGCGCGGAGCCGCTCGGCTCGATGGGCACCGACACGCCGATCTCGCCGCTGTCCACCCGGCCGCGCCTGCTGTTCGACTACTTCCATCAGCTCTTCGCGCAGGTCACCAACCCGCCCCTGGACGCGATCCGGGAGGAGCTGGTGACCAGCCTGGCGGCGACGATCGGGCCGGAGGGCAACCTGCTCGAGCCGGGGCCGGCGAGCTGCCGGCAGATCGTGCTGCCGTATCCGATCATCGACAACGACGAACTGGCCAAGCTGCTCTCGATCGACGAGGACGGCGACATGCACGGCTTCAAGGCCGTACGCGTGTCGGGCCTCTATCCGTTGCGCGACGGCGCGGAAGGCATCAAGGCCCGGCTGACCCAGATCTGCCGGCACGTCTCCGAGGCGATCGAGGACGGCGTACGCATCCTGGTGCTCTCCGACCGCGACTCGAACGCGGACCTGGCACCGATCCCGTCGCTGCTGCTCACCGCGGCCGTGCACCAGCACCTGGTCCGCGAGCAGACCCGCACCCAGGTCGCCCTGGTGGTGGAGAGTGGCGATTGCCGCGAGGTGCACCACGCGGCCGTGCTGATCGGCTACGGCGCCGCCGCGGTGAACCCGTATCTGGCGTTCGAGACCGTCGACGACCTGATCGCCACCGGCCCGCTCGCCGGCATGGAGTCGCGCACCGCGGTCCGCAACTACGTCAAGGCGCTCGGCAAGGGCGTACTGAAGATCATGTCCAAGATGGGCATCTCGACGGTGTCGTCCTATTGCGGCGCGCAGGTGTTCGAGGCCGTAGGCCTGGACAACCGGCTGCTGCAGCGCTACTTCGCCGGCACCTCGGGGCGGATCGGCGGTTCCGGGCTGGCCCAGATCCACGCCGAGGTCAAGGCGCGGCACGAGAAGGCGTATCCGAGCAATCCGGCCGAGCGCACCCACCGCCGCCTCGAGGTGGGCGGCGAATACCAGTGGCGCCGCGAGGGCGAGCTGCACCTGTTCAACCCCGAGACGGTCTTCCTGCTGCAGCATGCGACCCGCAGCAAGCAGTACGACGTCTTCAAGAAGTACACGGCGAAGGTCGACGAGCTGGCCTCCTCGGCCGGGTCGTTGCGCGGGCTGTTCCGGCTCAAGCCGGACCGGGAGCCGGTTGCGCTGGACGAGGTCGAGCCGGCCGGCGAGATCGTCAAGCGGTTCGCCACCGGCGCGATGAGCTACGGCTCGATCTCGGCGGAGTCGCACGAGACGCTGGCGATCGCGATGAACCGCCTCGGCGGCAAGTCGAACACCGGCGAGGGCGGCGAGGACATCGACCGGCTCTACGACCCGGAGCGGCGGTCCGCGGTCAAGCAGGTCGCCTCCGGCCGGTTCGGCGTGACGGCCGAATATCTGGTGAACGCGGACGACCTGCAGATCAAGATGGCGCAGGGGGCGAAGCCCGGCGAGGGCGGCCAGCTGCCCGGCAACAAGGTGTGGCCGTGGATCGCCAAGACCCGGCACGCCACCCCGGGCGTCGGGCTGATCTCGCCGCCGCCGCACCACGACATCTACTCCATCGAGGACCTGGCCCAGCTGGTGCACGACCTGAAGATGGTAAACCCGGCGGCGCGCGTACACGTGAAACTGGTAAGTGAGATCGGGGTCGGCACCGTCGCGGCCGGCGTGGCCAAGCTCAAGGCCGACGTGATCTTGATCTCGGGGCACGACGGCGGGACCGGCGCGTCGCCGCTGAACTCGCTGAAGCACGCCGGCTCGCCGTGGGAGCTGGGGCTGGCCGAGGCGCAGCAGACGCTGCTGCTGAACAAGCTGCGCGACCGGGTCACCGTGCAGGTCGACGGCCAGCTCAAGACCGGCCGTGACGTGATCATCGCGGCGCTGCTCGGGGCCGAGGAGTTCGGCTTCGCGACCGCGCCGCTGATCGTCTCCGGCTGCATCATGATGCGGGTCTGCCACCTGGACACCTGCCCGGTCGGCATCGCCACCCAAAACCCGGTGCTGCGCGAACGTTTCACCGGCAAGCCCGAGTTCGTGGAGAACTTCTTCCTGTTCCTGGCCGAGGAGGTCCGCGGCTACCTGGCCGAGCTGGGCTTCCGCTCGCTGGACGAGGCGATCGGGCACGCCGAGATCATCAACGTGCTGCCCGCGGTGGACCACTGGAAGGCCAAGGGTCTCGACCTTGCGCCGCTGCTGTTCGTGCCCGAGCTGCCGGCCGGTGCCGCCCGGCGGGGCATACGTGAACAGGACCACGGCCTCGACAAGGCGCTCGACAACGAGTTGCTCGCGCTGGCCGCGCCGGCGCTGGCCGACCGCTCGCCGGTGCGCGCCGACCTGACGGTCCGCAACGACCAGCGCAGCGTCGGGGCGATGCTCGGCGGCGAGGTGGCCCGCCGGTACGGCGACCGCGGCCTGGCCGACGACACCATCGCGTTCACCCTGCGCGGCACGGGCGGGCAGTCGTTCGGCGCGTGGCTGCCGCGCGGCGTGACGCTGCGGCTGATCGGCGACACCAACGACTACGTCGCCAAGGGACTCTCCGGCGGGCGGGTGGTGGTGCGCCCCGACTCCGACGCCCCGTTCGTGGCGGAGGAGAACATCATCGCGGGCAACACCATTCTGTACGGGGCGACCGCCGGCGAGGTGTTCCTGCGCGGCCGGGCCGGCGAGCGGTTCGCGGTGCGCAACTCCGGTGCGGTGGCCGTCGTCGAGGGCGTCGGCGACCACGGCTGCGAGTACATGACCGGCGGCACCGTGGTGGTGCTCGGCACGACCGGGCGCAACTTCGCGGCCGGCATGAGCGGCGGTACGGCGTTCGTGCTCGGCCTCAACCCGTCGAGAGTCAACCCGGAACTGGTCGATCTCACCCCCCTCACCGACGAGGAGCAGGAGGTCCTGCGGGCGCTGGTGGAGAAGCACTTCGCCGAGACCGACTCGGCCGTCGCCGGGCGGCTGCTCAAGGACTGGCCCGCCGCGGTCGCCGAGTTCACGGCCGTGGTGCCGCGTGACTACAAGCGTGTGATGGAGCTGATCAGGACCGCCGAGGCCGCCGGTCGCAACGTGGACGAGGCGGTTATGGGAGTCCAGCGTGCCTGACCCGAACGGTTTCCTGCGCTACGAGCGGCAACTCCCCAAGCGCAGGCCGGTGCCCGTACGCATCCAGGACTGGCATGAGGTGTATCCGCCGGCCACCGAGGAACTGGTCCGCGACCAGGCCACCCGGTGCATGGACTGCGGCATCCCGTTCTGCCACGAGGGCTGCCCGCTCGGCAACCGGATCCCGGACTGGAACGACCTGGTGCGCACCGGGGCGTGGGCGGCGGCGGCCGAGAGCCTGCACGCCACCAACAACTTCCCGGAGTTCACCGGCCGGCTCTGCCCCGCGCCGTGCGAGGCGGCGTGCGTGCTCGGCATCTCCGACGACCCGGTCACGATCAAGCAGGTCGAGGTCGAGATCGCCAACCACGCGTTCGATCTCGGGTACGTGCAGCCGCAACGCCCGTCCGTCGCGTCGGGAAAGTCCGTGGCCGTGGTCGGCTCGGGCCCGGCCGGGCTGGCCGCCGCGCAGCAACTGGCCCGGGCCGGGCACGCGGTGACGGTGTTCGAACGTGACGACCGGATCGGCGGTCTGCTGCGCTACGGCATCCCCGACTTCAAGATCGAGAAGCAGGTCGTGGACGCCCGGCTGGCCCAGATGGCGGCCGAGGGCGTCGAGTTCCAGACCGGCGTGAACGTGGGCGTCGACGTCACCGCGGACGACCTGCGCGAACGCTTCGACGCCGTGCTGCTCGCCTGTGGCGCGCTGGCCAGCCGGGACACGCCGTCGACGCCGGGGCGCCGGCTGAACGGCGTACACCTGGCGATGGAGCATCTGGTCCCGGCCAACCGGGTGGTGGCCGGCCTGCAGGACGGCACGCCGATCGACGCGGCCGGCAAGCACGTGATCATCATCGGCGGCGGCGACACCGGCGCGGACTGCCTCGGCGTGGCGCACCGCCAGGGCGCGGCCTCGGTGGTCCAGCTGGACCAGTACCCGCTGCCCCCCGAGGTCCGTGCGGGCGAAGTGCACCCGTGGCCGACCTGGCCGATCATTCTGCGCAACTACCCCGCGCACGAGGAGGGCGGCGAACGCGTCTTCGGCGTCGCGGTGAGCGAGTTCGTCGACGACGGCCGGGGCAACGTGGCGGCCATCCGGATCGCCGACGTGTCCGTCGAGCGCAAGGACGGCAAGCGCGTCGTCACGATCGCCGAGGGCTCGGAACGCGACCTGCGCGCCGACCTGGTGCTGCTGGCGATCGGCTTCGACGGCACCGAGGACAGCCCGCTGCTCGCCCAGTTCGGCGTCTCCCGCAACGCCGCCGGCACGCTCGACGCCCGCGGCGACTGGCAGACGTCCGCCGACGGGGTGTTCGTCGCGGGCGACATGCACCGGGGCGCGTCGCTGGTCGTGTGGGCGATCGCCGAGGGCCGCGGCGCCGCGTCGGCGATCCACACCTACCTCGGCGCGCAGGGCGACCTGCCGGCCCCGGTGCAGCCGTCGTCCCAGCCGCTGGCGGCCAGCCGCTAACCCGACACTCTTTTTTCCGTAGTTAACTACGGAAAATATAGTACGGTGGCGGCATGGAACTCGGTATCGCTCTGCCCACGTCGGGGCCGCTGGCCGGTCCCGCCGCCATCGCCCGCGTCGCCCAGGAGGCGGAACGGCTCGGCTACGACTCGGTCTGGACCTACGAGCGGCTGCTGCGGCCGACCGCGCCCGTCGTCATGGGCGGCGGCGAGCCGCAGCCCGTGCCCGAGGTCTACCGGATGGTGTACGAGCCGCTGGAGACGCTCAGCTATGTCGCCGCGCTCACCGAACGGGTCAAGCTCGGCACCAGCATCATCGACGCGCTGCTGCACCCGGCGGTCGTGCTCGCCAAACGGTTCGCGACCCTGGACCAGCTCAGCGGCGGCCGGGTCGTCGCCGGGCTCGGGCAGGGCTGGATGCCGCAGGAGTTCGCCGCGGCCGGCGTGCCGATGAGCCGGATCGGGGCCGGGCTCGACGAGGTCGTCGCCGCCATGCGGGCCTGCTGGGGACCCGACCCGGTCGCCTACGACGGCAAGTTCACCCAGATCGCCGAGTCGGAGATCAACCCCAAGCCGGTCCAGGCACACGTTCCGGTCCTGGTGGGTGCGATGACCCCCGGCGGCGTACGGCGGACCGCCCGGATCGCCGACGGGCTCAACCCGGTAGCGGTGTCGCGCGACGTGCTGCTGGGCCTGACCACGGCGTTCCGGTCGGCGGTCGAGGAATTCGGCCGGGACCCGGCATCGGTGACCGTGGTCGCCCGTGCGAACGTGCCGATCACCGGCAAACCGCTGGGCGACGGCCGGCCGTTCCTCGGCGGCGCGCCCAGCGAGATCGCCGACGACCTGGCCGGGCTCGAAGGGACCGGCGTCGACCACATCCTGTTCGCCCCCTCCGGGCACGACAGCGAGGGCCGCGCCCAGGAGATCGACGAGCTGCTGGCCCTGTACGCCGAGCTGATCGACCTCGCCCGCCGCTGACCGCCGGCCGGTCGACTGCCGTTGGCCGGTCAGCGGCAAGCCGTCGGCCGGTCGATGGGAGCCGTTGGCGGGCGGTCGGGATGCCGTCGGCGTGCCACCGGGCCGTGGTCAGGTGGCTGTCGGCGCGGCGGCGGTGTCGCTCGCGTAGAGCTGCCCGATGTCGTTGCGGGCGGCCCAGTCGTGCAGCTCCGCGAACGCACCACGCAGATCCTCGCCGATCGGGGTGAGCCGGTAGAGCACCGCGGTCGTCGGCCCGTCGGCCACCTGACGCTCGACGAGCCGGGCCGCCATCAACTCGCGCAGCCGTTCGGTGAGGATGCCGTCGGTGATGCCGGGGATCACCTTGGCCAGCTCGTTGAACCGCGCGGGCCGCTGCAACAGGGCGACGATGATGATGCCGTTCCACCGCTTGCCGAGCAGCTTGAACACGTCCAGAAACGGCACGGCGCAAGAGATGCCGGCCGGGGCGGGACTCCCGGAGACGCGTTCGGCCATGACCTGAGCCTACCCTCGCCCGGTTCCGCCAGATCGGCGAGTATCCGCAGGTCGGCGGTTTCGCCGTCGCGCGCTACAGCGCCTCGATCTGCTCCGCCGGGATTCCGGTCACCGCGCCGAAGTGCGCGATGACCGTGGCCGGATCGTCGTCGCCACGCCGCATCAGGGTGAAGACAGTGGACCCCGGCTCAACCGACCCGATCACCGCGACGATCTCCCCGGTGCGCAACTCCAGCAGGATGACCGGCAGCGTGCCGTCCCCGACAGCCACCCGATCGAAGCCTTGGTTGAAGATCGCCTCGAACCGGTGCATCGGCCGGTCGATGCGGGCAACAGCCTGGGAAACGCCCAGATCCTCCCACTGCCTTACGGGAATCTTGACGAACGGCGGCCGCGGCCACGGCTTGAGCTCCTCGAGGCGCCGATCCACCTTCCGCAGGAACTCGAAGCGGTCCTGCTCCGAATAGCGGGCCGCGCCGACCTCTCGGGAGTAGGCCGGCAGCCGTCCCGCCCGCACGGTCCGGGAGATGGCTTCGGCGTAGTTCTCGACCCCGGCGGGAAAGTACCGGCGATCGATCATGGACTGCGCGAAGCGGTCCGGCTCCTCGGGATCGCGAAAATCGAAGCCGCCCTCGAAGGGATAGAGCACCTCGGAGATGAGCCCGTCCGCGGTCAGCTCGTCCATGATCATCGTGGCCTGTTCGTGAAGTCGTACTGCTGGAAGTCGTCCCCGGGTTGCAGGCCCTGCGCCCGGAGCGCCTGCAACGCGCGGTCATTGGTCGCCGCGGCCGGAGTGTAGTGACCGCTCTGGTCCGACATCTCAGTCAGCCGGCCGCCGACGACTCTGATCTCGCCGGCTCCGGCGACATCGGCCCCGGCGAGCAACGACGAGTGATGAATGACGCCGACCTCCTGCCTCGTTGTCGCGTAGAGGTTCCCGTTGCCGTCCATGACGAAGATAGCCCGGCCCTGACTACGCACCGTATGTTCGGTCGTGGTGTCGAACAGCGAACCGTCGTCGGCTTGGCGCAGTCTGCCGTCGGCATCGACGAAGAGGCGATGAGCCTCCCGCTCGGTCTCGTCCATGTAGTGGACCGGCGTGCGGAACGGCCGGAACGGGAACGGCTCGTTCGGGTCGGTCTCGTTGTGGTATCTGGAGCCCAGCGGCGCGTCGGTCGGCACGTCCCCGCCGTCCAGCGGCGCGGGAATGGGATCACCCTCGTGCCAACCGTCCCCGGCGCCGCTGTGTGGCCGCGATCCGCCCCCGCCCGGTGGCCCGTGCCCACCGCCGCCCGCCAACTCATCGGAGTAACGGGACAGCCCGGTCAGGATCTCGCCCAGCCGGCCGAGCTTGGGATGCAGCCGGGCCAAACTGTGTAGCAGACCGCGGATGAAATGCTGGATCTTGTTGACCCACTTGGCCACCAGCGCGCTGACCTGGCTGATCACCACCGGCGTGGCGAAGCCGAGACTCAGCCCCACCTCCGCGAGCCACTCCGGCAGGCGGACGGCGAGCGTGGCGACGAAGTCGGCGATCAGGTCCCGCACGATCCCGCGGACCAGCCCGACGAGCAAACCGGCACCTTCGACCGCGTACGAGATGCCGTTGGCCGCAGTCGACAGCGCTTCGAGCACCTTGACGTGCAACGCCGCGTGCTCGCGGTACGCGGCGCCGGAGGCCCCGAACCAGGTCGCCACCTCGGACTTCAGCCGGCCGGCGTACTCGGTGGCCGTGGCCGCGGTGAGCTTGGCGACGTTCTGCCAAGTCGCGGCGTGCGCGGCCACCTCGTCGGCGTTGCCGGCCAGCCAGTCGAGACCGTCCTTGAGCGGCTTGACGTGCTCCATCAGCCAGGCGACGCCCCACGAGACAAGAGCGCCGAACGGATCGACCACCACGGACAACATGTCGAGTGCGCCACCGACACCGCCGAGAGTGACGTCGACCCAGCTGTTGTCGTGGATGCCGGAACACACGCCGGCGACGTCCTCGACGAGCCCGAGCCCGGTGTACCACCTCGTCGAGTCCTGGGCCTGAGCGACCAGGGGATTGCTCACAACGGCAGCTCGGGCAGGGGCCGTCCGGCGGTGGTGACCCGGTCGGCGCTCGCCTCGTCGGCAGCGGTCATCTCGCCGGCCGTAGTGCGAAGGCTCGCGGCGGTCTCGTCGAGCGATCCGGCGGCCCGGTTCATCGCCTGCGACGCCAGGTCGAACAACGGGTTGAGCAGGCCGGGAAGAAACTGGCAAAGCTGCCCGTACGCCTGCGAATCCATGGCGACCTCGTGCACCGCGCCCGTCGCCAGACGAACCGCGTCGGCAACGCTGTCCACCGTTCCCGCGTGCCGGTAGACCGCCGGCGCCGAGAACTGCAGCTCACCGCTCACGATCGGCCTCGGGCAACTCGCTCCTCGGCGGCTGAGGGAAACGCGTCGCGAAGGAATCGACCACGGCCCGGCCGGTTTCGGTGTCGGAGCCGACGGTCTCCTCGACGGCGGCCGCGACCGTGCCGGCGAGATTCGCCTGGGCGCTGCGAATGGCGGCCATGATCTCGCGGCCGATCTCCCGCCCGGTCATCTCACGGATCCGGTCGTCGACTTCGATGCTCTGCACCGCTCCGGTCGAATCGACGGTGACCCGTACGCTGCGGTGCCGGTTGGTTGCCGTGCCGGTCAGCTGGGACACCCGCTGAGCGAGGTCCGCAGCGGCCCGGGCCCGATCGTTGACGCTCGCGGTCCAAGCGTCCAGCCATTCCTCGGCCGCGCCTATGTCGCTCATGCCGTGGTCTTCCTTCCCGCCGGAAGCACGAACGGTAGGGCCGGCCACATCGACGCCGCAACACTGGGATTGTGGGCGGGCCCGAGCTCGGACAGGTCTCCACAACCCACCCGAGCAAAGTGGACTTCATCCGACTACGGAGCGTCGCCAGCCCGGCCTCAGCTGCGCCCTGGCCGGGCCGATCTCCGCGTACGCCGGCGGAATCGGCATGCGTGCACGGGCGCGCCGTGCCGAACGATAAGCTGGTCGAAGCGGTCGTCGCCGGCCGCAAACCCGATGTTCATCCCCATGCCGGGGGTCGGCCGACTGGCCGACTCGGAAGAGGTACTAGCCTGATGCCCGTGACACGCCGAGTAAAGATCGTCTGCACCATGGGACCCGCCACCGCGTCCCCGGAGCGCATCCGGGGCCTCGTCGAGGCCGGCATGGATGTAGCCCGGCTGAACTTCAGCCACGGTAGCCACGAGGATCACCAGCAGGTGTACGCCCTCGTCCGCGAGGCCGCCCGGGAGAGCGGCCGCGCCGTCGCCGTCCTCGCCGACCTGCAGGGGCCCAAGATCCGCCTCGGCCGGTTCGCCAACGGGCCGCACATCTGGAGCACCGGCGACGTCGTCACCATCACCAGCGACGACATCCTCGGCACCCCCGACCGGGTCTCCTGCACCTACAAGAAGCTCCCGCAAGAGGTCCGCGTCGGCGACCGCCTGCTGATCGACGACGGCAAGGTCGCCGTCGAGGTCTCCGGCGTCGAGGGCAACGACATCCGCTGCCTCGTCGTCGAGGGCGGCCCGGTCAGCAACAACAAGGGCGTGTCGCTGCCCAACGTGGCGGTCAGCGTCCCCGCCATGAGCGACAAGGACGAGGAAGACCTGCGCTTCGCGCTCGGCCTCGGCGTCGACATCATCGCCCTGTCGTTCGTCCGCTCGCCCGACGACATCAAGCTCGTCCACCAGATCATGGCCGAGGAAGGCAAAACCCTCCCGGTCATCGCCAAGGTCGAAAAGCCCGAGGCCGTCGCCCACCTCGAGGCGATCGTGCTCGCCTTCGACGGCGTCATGGTCGCCCGCGGCGACCTCGGCGTCGAGCTGCCCCTCGACCAGGTCCCCCTGGTGCAGAAGCGAGCGGTGCAGCTGTGCCGGGAGAACGCCAAACCGGTCATCGTGGCCACCCAGATGCTCGACTCGATGATCGAAAACTCGCGCCCGACCCGCGCTGAGGCCTCCGACGTCGCCAACGCGGTGCTCGACGGCACCGACGCCGTGATGCTCTCCGGCGAAACCAGCGTCGGCAAATACCCGGTGCTCACGGTCAGCACGATGGCAAAGATCATCAGCACCACCGAGGGCGGCGACTTCGGCGTCCCCCGACTGCAGCACGACCCGCGCACACACAGCGGCGCGCTCACCGTCGCCGCGTCCCAGATCGCCCGCAACATCGGGGCCAAAGCGCTGGTCGCGTTCTCGCAGACCGGCGACACCGTCCGCCGCCTCTCCCGGCTGCACTGCGAGCTGCCGCTGTACGCGTTCACCCCGGTCCCCGAGGTCCGCGACCAGCTCGCCGTCTCCTGGGGCGTCGAGACCTTCCTGACCGACTTCGTGCAGCACACCGACGACATGTTCCGCCAGGTCGACGGCAAGATGCTCGGCCTCGGCCTGGCCCGCCCCGGCGACTACGTCGTAGTCGTCGCCGGCAGCCCGCCCAACGCCCCCGGCGCCACCAACACGCTGCGTGTGCACCAACTCGGCACGCTGGTCGACCCGAGCACGGTGTGACCTTGCCGCTCGCCGGACAGGCCGCCGTCGACCAGCTCCTCGAGCTGCTCGACCTCAAGCAGATCGACACGGCCACGTTCCGCGGCGAAAGTCCCCAGGTCGGCGCCCAGCGCGTCTTCGGCGGCCAGGTCGCCGGCCAGGCCCTGGTCGCCGCGGGCCGCACTGTCGACCCCGAGCGCTTCGTGCACTCCCTGCACGGCTACTTCGTGCGCCCCGGCGACCCGACCGTGCCGATCGATTTCCACGTCGAAAAAATCCGAGACGGCAGATCGTTTTCCGTACGCCGCTCCACGGCCCAGCAACACGGCAAAACAATCTTCTTCATGTCCGCCTCGTTCCAAAAGGTGGAGCAGGGCCTCGACCACCACTCGCCGGCCCCCACCGACGTGCCCGGCCCCGAAGAGCTCCCCACGATGGCCGACTGGGTCAAGCTCCACCCCAGCCGCGCGGCCTCCTTCGCCGCCGGACCCTCAGCCGTCGACGTGCGCTACATCGGCGACCCCGGCTGGGTCAAACCCGGCGACCGAGTCCCCGCCGAGCAGCAACGAGTATGGATGCGAGTGGCCGGCACCCTGCCGGACGACCCGCTGATCCACGCCTGCGCCCTGACCTACGCCAGCGACCTGACCCTGCTCGACTCCGTGCTCTCGATGCACGGCGAGGTCTGGGGACCGGGCGGCGTCATCGGCGCCAGCCTCGACCACGCGCTATGGCTGCACCGCCCGTTCCGCGCCGACGAATGGTTCCTGTACGACTCGATCAGCCCCTCGGCAAGCGGAGCCCGAGGCCTGGCAAGCGGCCGAATGTTCACCCGCGACGGCCGGCACATCGCCAGCGCAGTCCAGGAAGGCCTGCTCCGCCGCATCGGCGCCTGACCCGCGTCGGGCCGGCTTTCCGGCTTGCGCCGCCGGGAAGGACCCCGCCGGCGGAACCCCCGGCCCGGCGACTGGCCGTCGAAACGGGTCCCGGGCCGACGGGGCCAGGGGAAAACCTCAGTCGACCGACCTGCGGTTCGTACCGATCGACGCGTCGTCGACCGGGCCCGGCGCCGCCTCCGCCCCCGGGTCCGCCCAGCCCACCCGGTCCGTCCAGCCCACCGGCTCAGCCGGGCCGGCGACCGGCACATCCGCCGCCTCATCCGCCGACGCCGAAAGCGGCAAGCCTGTCTCGTCATCCACCGGCAACTCCACCCCCGCGGGCGTGTCGGGGACCTCCGGCAGATCATGGTGCTCCGCCATCCCCGCGGCCACCGCCGCGCCGGTCACCCCGGCCAACGCCAGCATCGCGTCCAGATCGGCGGTCGTCCGCAGCACCTCATCGTGGAAACTGCCGCCGCCCGAACCCGCCGCGACCCCGCCCATCGCGGTCGCCGCCGGCGTCGGCGGCGTGTCCCGATACCGGTGCCGCGGCCGCGCCGGCTCCGCCTCAAAGTCCGTCAACCCGGCCGAATACCCGGCCACCCCGGCCGCCCGCTCCGCCGGCAACTCCAGCACCGACACCCGCGGCGCCTCCCGCAACCGCAACGCCGCCACCAGATCAGCCACCCCGCGCCCCAGCGCCAAACCGGCCAACACCGAAATCATCAAATCAGCGGTCCGGGCGAACGGGCTCGCCGCGAAGAACCCCAACCCGGCCTCCGCCACCCCCAGCACCAGCAGCAGACCCCAGATCCGATCCGTCTCCCGGGTCATCATCGACACCGCGATGTCCGCCGCACCCCGCACCATCAGGAACCAGCCCACCAACGCGGCCGGCGTGGTGAACGAACTGTCCGAATCCGCCAGCAGAATCCCGCCCGTCGCTGCGAACAGCACCGCCAGACCCGCGTTCAACCACCAGGTGCGCGTGCCGGCCAGCGCGCGAACCGCCTCCAGCAACGCCCCGAACAGGACCACCGGCCCGGCGACCTGCACGATGTCGGTCGGCTCCAGGCGCAGCACGCTCCACGAGATCGCCAGCCAGGACACTCCGGCGAACAACAGGAATCCCCACATGCCGTCACGTACGACGGCCAAGGGGGAAGAGCCCGACCACAACATGAAGCCTCCTGCCAGTCCTGGTACTGCCATGACAACACCAGCGGCGGCCACAAACCGGTCTTTCCCGGAAAACCCGGCCCGCCGCCACCCAACTCGCGTGGCGGCAGGCCCGGCACTGCTCTCAGAACTTCGGGCCGACGTGCTCGTCGAGAACGGCGACCGCCTGCTTCCGCGCGACGGAAAGCAGGTTGCGCCGGCACATCCGCCAGCCGATGCCCAGCCGGTCCAGCGATGTCTGGCACAGCGCCATGATGTCGGCCGACTCGTTCGAGAACATGTATCTCGGATAGAAATAGGTTTTCTTCCCGCGCTGTACCCTGTTGGTAACGCGGCAGCCATCGGAGTGAAATAGTCCGCGAAGAAAGCTGCCGGGATTGGCGTCGATTATCGGCTGCTGCCAATCGGCCAGATATATCGGGCGTTCGTGCTTTCGCCCGGGGCCGTGCTGCGGCAATAGACAGGGCCAATGGTTGGAATAGCTCTGCACATTGACACAGCCGATCTGCTGCACCCGTTGGACGCTCTTCGCCAGGACCGCCAGCATCGCCGCCTCGCACTGGACGATCAGGCCCGGCCAGGAGGCGGTGCAGGTGATCCGCAGCACGGGGACCTTGGCCCTGGTGACGAGATGGCCGTCGCCCAGGTACAGCCCGAGCAGATACGCGTAGCTGACTTGATCATCCGGAAAGCGCGGGACCGGCTGGCAGCGCGGACATCGCGACGGCTCGGGGGGATTTGTCAGCCGCCGGCGGGCGCGCTCGCCGTAGAACCAGTGCGCGACGGTGCCGCGCGGCAGCCCAATTGCTTTGCATACTTCGCCGAAAGGAATCCCGGCGGCCATCATTGAAGTTGCGCGCTCGCGCAGGTGAGGTGGATGCACCTCTGGATTATCGAACAAGGGTACGACAGTTTTTCTGGTGCCGGGGACGGGAGTCGAACCCGCATGCCCTTTCAGGCGGATGATTTTGAGTCATCTGTGTATGCCATTCCACCACCCCGGCAGGCTCGGTTCGGATCGTGACAAGGTCACGCTGACCCGAGCAGGCGCAAGCTTACCTACTACGCTGAGGGCGGCGACACCCAGATACCCGGGTGTCGCGTCTTTGGGAGCGTTGAGGGGTAGGGGTTCGTGGCCGACACGCAGGCGAGCGCCGAGCGCAGGCGGGTGCTGATCGCCGAGGATGAGGCGCTCATCCGGCTGGACCTGGCCGAGATGCTCGTGGAGGAGGGCTACGACGTCGTCGGCGAGGCCGGTGACGGCGAGACCGCCGTACGGCTGGCTGAGGATCTTTCGCCGGATCTGGTGATCCTCGACATCAAGATGCCGATCATGGACGGGCTGGCCGCGGCGGAGCGGATCGCCGGCGGCCGGATCGCGCCCGTGGTGATCCTCACGGCGTTCAGTCAGCGCGATCTCGTGGAGCGCGCGCGGGCGGCCGGGGCGATGGCCTATCTGGTGAAGCCGTTCCAGAAGTCGGATCTGGTGCCGGCGATCGAGATCGCCTTGTCCCGGTATTCGGAGATTTCGGCGCTGGAGTCCGAGGTGGCCGGGTTGACCGACCGGCTGGAGACGCGCAAGTCGGTGGAGCGCGCCAAGGGCGAGTTGATGACGAAGTACGCGATGACGGAGCCGCAGGCGTTCAAGTGGATCCAGCGCACGGCGATGGATCACCGGATGACCATGCGCGAGGTCGCGGATCGGATTCTGGCCGAACAACAGGAGGAATCGGGCGGAGCGCCCTCCTAGTCGCCCGTTTGTGACACTGATCCTGCCCAGGAGATCACCCCACGTAACGGTTCGGTGAATGCCCGGGCGAGGCCTTACGGCGGGACCAATACGTGGGATAGCGTCCGGCCCCATGACGGGCGCAGTTGTGTCGTGGGGTGCGCAAGTGCCAATCGACCTGCGGTGGCTCGGTGGGTTCGGTATGGAGGAGGGGTTCCAACCTTGAGGCAGGTTCTCGCACGAGCCATCGGTGGGGTGGCCGTCATCGGCCTCATCGCCGGTGCTGCCGCTTGTAACAGCGACAGCAGCAGCGACACTACGAGCGGCTCGAACTGCGGATACAAGCTCGCATTCTTCGGTGCGCTGACCGGTTCGGCGGCCAACCTCGGTGTGAACATCGAGCAGGGCTTCGAGCTGGCTGTGCAGCAGTACAACACCAAGAAGGGCTCGGACTGCATCACCGTCCAGAAGTTCGACTCGCAGGGTGACCCGGCGGTCGCCCCCGGTGTCGCGCGCCAGTTGGTGACGGACAAGAAGATCCTGGGCGTCGTGGGTCCGCCGTTCTCGGGTGAGTCCGAGGCTGCCGACCCGATCTTCGAGGCGGCCGGCATTCCGACGATCACCCCGTCGGCGACCCGGGTGTCGCTCGCGGCGAACGGCTGGAAGGTCTTCCACCGCGCGGTCGCGAACGACGACGCGCAGGGTCCGGCGGCCGGTAACTACATCAAGGACGTCCTGAAGGCGACCAAGGTCTTCGTGGCGGACGACCAGTCGGCGTACGGCGCGGGTCTGGCCGATGTGGTGAAGAAGACGCTCGGCTCCGCGGTGGTCGGCACGGACAAGACCGAAGCGGACGGCAAGCAGACCGACTTCTCGGCCACGGTGCAGAAGGTCGTGTCCAGTGGCGCGACGGTCATGTTCTACGGCGGCTACTACCAGAACGGTGGCCTGATCCGTAAGCAGCTGACGGCGGCCAACTGGAAGGGCACGCTGGTCGGCGGCGACGGCATGAAGGACCCGGGCCTGGCGAAGGCGGCCGGTAACGCGGCGGCCGAGGGCACGATCGTGACCTGCCCGTGTTCCCCGCCGGAGAAGGCGGGCGGCACGTTCCTCGTCGACTACAAGGCGAAGTGGAACGCCGACGCGGGTACGTATTCGGACGTGGCGTTCGACGCGGGGAACATGTTCCTGGCGGGTCTCGACGCG
>Ga0307513_10002652_pt1 | contig 24661 bp, 33 predicted proteins | sample 15_EM_MG_FD_202174 | JGI IMG/M metagenome (GOLD analysis project Ga0307513, IMG submission 202174) | Populus trichocarpa ectomycorrhiza microbial communities from riparian zone in the Pacific Northwest, United States - 15_EM | ecosystem: Host-associated > Plants > Roots > Unclassified | place...
TCGCAAGTGCATAGTCATGTGAGAACTATGAGTCAAGTAACGTCATAGTGTGAAATCCAACATACCTTATGACTCATAAGTATGAGTCATGTGAAATCTGCCTTGCTTAGTCACGATTTGTGACAGTTAGAGCCGAAAGGCTACGCACTCTACCGGCCGGGAAAATGAGCCACAGGTGCTTGCACTTCCTCCTCATGCATCTATTGCTTCAAACATTAGTTGTGGGCCCTCCATTCCGACAACCACTCAGATCAACCCACATATTCCTATTGGCCAACAATATTCCGGTTCGCTTCTATCACTAAGTGCTAATACCACTTACCGCATAGGCTAAGCTATCTTCTATATTTGTTTCTCCGTTAGTTCACTCCACCTTTCATTCTGTTATCACTTTCTTATCTAATATCACTCGTTTAAGTAGTTTTCTCACACTTCAACACCTGAGGTGTTCTTAATTTACCTCTTTTTTTTTCTTTTACCTGAAATAGGCTTGCTTCTTCTCAGTTAGCTATCCTGTATTTTTTAAATAATTTTATTTTAAGGTTGATGGTTGGGTTTTTCTCGCTATTGGCTTTTATTAGGTATCATGTAGGGTGGTCGGTTACCTTGTTCTGGTCGGTTACCACATAAAACTCGTTACCTGCTTCCACTTGTATAAGGTGCCCGGAGGTCTGCCCTCTTAGATCCTGCCTACAGGATCTTGTCGAACAGACAGCCGCGAAGTATATGGTGTTATACGAGGTGTTCCAATAATAGTGGTCTTTGGTGTTGGGACGCAACCACCCAGGTGGCCAGTGGTGACGAGCCCGCCCAACACCGGGGCTGGGGGGGGGTGTTATCTTTTTCCTTTGAAGTTCACGCGTGTCAAGGTAGGGTAACTTTGCCCAGTAAATCCTTACAGGGAGTCCGTGAGCCTAATATGAGGATCTCCCCTCTGCTACCTCCGCGGTTACCGCCATCACCCCTGAAGACCGCCACGTGAGACACTTCCTCCTCAAAACCCATGAACTCACTGCTCTCTCCCCTGAGCAGCTCCCTCTCCCCTCACTTGGAGAGGCAGGGGATTTCACACTGGCTAAGAGCACCATCCTCCCACTTCTCTACTCAATGACCCAAGGCATGGGTGCCACACTCAAAGCAGTGGAGGAGCTTTGTCTCCATACAACTGACCACGAGGCCCCTCTCGCCAACACCCTGGCTAATGGTTCGGCCCGCTTCGCTCAACGTATCCACATCTAGTCTACCCTGCGTGACCTGTCACTTAGGGTTGCACACCTCCCTCCTGTACAAGTGGTACCACCACCACCTGCACAATCGTCCCACCCTCGCCCCTCCAGAATCTCCGCTTCTCCGGGCCACTCAGCTACGGGCGCTCCTCAACCACTCTCCCGGGGCCCCACACCATCATTTGCAGCACTCATGCGTGGCACCAGTAAGTTCGATGATGCGGCCCGGGACAATATGGGTGCCAAGATGAACAACAAGGGTAAGAAAAGTCCTCCTGCTAAGACCTCGGCAACGAAAGTTGTGGATACCATCATGGAGGGGTCTTTCCCGAAAGCCCCTCCTCCTCTTGCCCGGGCTGCAAGAACACCTTTTTGTGCATCACTCGTCCCCTGCAGCCCCCCCCTGATGCCGCCGACATAAAGGCACACCTACTGGACCTGGCCGCCTCTGTACTCTGTGAAGCAAACTGCTCTCACTCCCACTCCCTCAAACCCATCATCAACGACAGAGGCTTAGCCACCCTCATAGTCACAGAGACCTCGGTCCCAGCTGCCTCCTATGCCCCATACTTTGAGGCCCTTACGACCAAATTCAATCAGGCCTACCCCATCAGTATAAATGCTTTGCTTCCACCCACCTCTGTGCAACTCGCAATCCACTCCCTTCCTGTGGACTACATGCCACATCAGGATGAAGACCTGTTCAGTTACCTCTCCAACTCAATCCTCAACTCAAAGGACGTTGCCATCTCAGGGGCCCGCTTTCTCAACCCGAACCTTCAATCCGGTATGGAAATACGTGCCTATTCAGTGGTGATCAACGTCGAACCTGATCCCATCCAAACTATGCTTCTGTCCATCTATCTCTATGGCAACTTGAGGACCTTTGAGAAACCCTACTGGTCCTCTCCCCTCACCGAGTACCAAAAGTGATGGGCGTATGGGCACGTCAAGCCACTCTGCAAAGCCGAATCCCCAACATGCCCTTTGTGCTCCCTCCAGCACACGCAGGCAGAACACCGCTACCCCAATCCTTCGTGCACTAGCTGTGGCAATGTCAAAGCCATCCTCAACTGTTGTCTGGCCTCCCCTGCCAGATGCTCCAACTTTGGTGAAGCCAACTCAGCCAAGAGTAGTGACTGCCCTGAGCGCCACCCTCCGACGAACTCTCGCCCCGCCGCGGCCGCTGCAGCAAGCTTGGCGCCTTTAGACCCTGACCAGAAGGATGTCCGGTGCGCAGAGATCCACTCCCCCAGCACACTAGGGGATCCAACACCCCCCCACAAGGCCTCCTCCCACCATTTCAGGCAGAAACGCCAAGAGCCACCCACACCGCACTACCAGCCACTCCCCTCCCACTCGCCTGCCAACCGGCTCAGCCTGGTAAGATGTCACACAACAGCGAGATCTCTCCCCCATGACTCGGCCCGGGACACCCTCTTTCCATAGTTCAGCACAACTTCCTCAGGAGCTGGGATGTGTGTCTTTACTTGTTTTATTCTTTTGCTTCAGCAAAAAACACTCCCTAGATTGTATGTCTACAGGACCCTCCGGTCTGAAGGAATTGATTACCTCATTTTTCGGGCTTCACATCGTTTGCCCTTCATCTACAATCGCCGCCATCAGCTGGCCTTTTATGCTTTTAGGTTATTAGTTGACATGGCCACCATCACCCCGATTTTCACCGGCAGATCAGATCTCCCTACCCGTGAAATATCCACCCCCTCCCTATTGGGCGGGAAGGCTGAGATGTTCCACATAGTCAACTGCTACAGTGTATGGGGCTCGACAGCCACAGAGAGAACAGTTTCACCCCCCCTTGCCCTTCCAGCCACCTCCTTCCCTACCCTTGTAGTCAGAGATTTCAACATCCACCACCCCTTGGCAGACCTGATGAGAAGACACAACTCCTCTGAACTCCAGGCTTCCTTCCTGTACTTCTCACAGGCCGCTGAGCACTGATTCACACTTCTGAATACCACAGGTGTACACACCCGTTTCCCACTGCAAGCTCCCTCCAGACCCTCACTCTTGACATTGCATTTGCGTCCTGCACTCTAATATCATTCTTCCTGGAATATATCCCTGACCGGCCTTCTACAGGCTCTGATCAGGTTCCCATCACGATCAAGCTGGCACACCCGATCACAGCCCCTTCGCCCCTGGCTCCGAACTGGGTCAGAACTGACAGGCCTTCCCTCGAACAACTGCTTAAGCAAGCCAAAGTTCCCCCCCTCCAGATCTGCCGACCAGATATTTACTCCAGAACTAGTTTGACTCACACCTCGACACCCTAATCATGCTCGACAAAGCACATACGCCACTCCGCCACCTCTCGATCAGAGCCAAACCATAGTGGTCCCCTGTGCTAACTACGCTACCGAAAGAATTCCACTGATCCTCCCGGAATGCCCTGGTCTCTAATGATCGGCAACACAGGGCTGTGGCCAAACTCTCCAATCAAGGTTACTTCAAGTCTATCAAGGCCGCCAAGGCCCAACTCTGGAAGTCCTCCCTGGTGGACGCCACACCACGTACCATATGGACAGCCAAGAAATTCGCCATCAACAGAGTCACGCCCAGATTCCCTCACCTTCCTGATGCCACCTTGCTTGTAGAGGTCAAAAAAGCCCTGCTGCTCCACTTTTTCCCCCCAATGCTGTTCCCAATTGCTCCCTCCATTCTTAGGCGCCACAAAGGGTGCAACCCGCTCCTCCGAACCGAGATACCAGCAGTGCTTTGGATGTGAGCCTCACCCTCTGCTCCAGGACCAGACGCAATCCCTTACACCGTGTGGAAAAGGGTTCACCTCATAGCGCCCCGACTCCTGCCAGAGCGCTTGGGCCCCCTCTTGCTGTTTGGTTATCACCGGGTCTCAATGAAGAAGGCCAATAGTATAGTACTCAACAAACCAGGCAAGCCCTCCTGTGATTCACCTGCTTCGGACAGGGTTATCGTCCTCCTTCAGACCATCTCCAAGATCTTGGAGAGGGTTATTGCAGCCTGCCTCTCCCTTGTGGCTAGGGTACTGAAGCTCGTCGATCACAATCAGTGTGGCTCCCTCCCCACCCTCTTATCGTTTGACGTTCCTCTTTCCCTGGTGCACACAGTCAGGACCCTCCAATGCTTGAGACTCAAGGCCTCTCCCCTATTCCTGGATACCAAAGGGGGATTCAATAATGTTAACGCATCCATCCTATGCTCCGCCCTTATGAAAGCGAGAGTCCCTCACTACATGGTTGCATGGATCGACTTATTCCTCTCGCAAAAGACTTGCCGCCTATGTTTTCAAAGATCACCAAAGACCTTTTCCCCAGTCCAAGTGGGCACCCCACAAGGCTCCCCAACATCCCCGCTCCTATTCATCATATACGTGGCATCTCTTCATATTGACCTCAACAATATGCGTTCCGTGTTGTATGTTGACAACTTGGCATTGTCGGCAGCATCACCATCATATAGGACAAATGTCAGAATCCTACAGAGAGCATTCAGGCAGATTTGGGCCCAAGCCAGAGCTCGCGAGGCAGGCTTTAGCGTCCCCAAGATCGTACTCATCCACTGAAGGACTCCTCTGCAGAGAGACCCCACGGGCACTCCCTCCCCACCTGCCATATGCCTAGATGGCCAGATCTTCCCCCCCCTCCCCTGCATCAGATGGCTAGGGTACTGATTTGCCCCTAACCTGGCATCTTCAGCGCACTTTGCAAAGAGAGTAGGCTTGGCACAAGGCGCCTTCACCACTATTAAAAGACACTGTGTACCAGGCTTGGGCCTCTCCCCTCACCTCTCTCACAGCCTAGAGAAATCACCACTCCTCCACTCGCCTATATGGGTCCGTCATCATTGTCTCTAACAGAAACATGCTTGCGATGATAGATATCTACTTGTGCCAAGTCCAACGATGGGTTTCGAACTGCTTCAGGTCAACCCCCATACCCATACTGTCAGGACAGGCCTGCATCCCCCCTCTACAAGCTATCATCCATAACTAACAGCACCTGGCCACCCTGAGGGTGGTCTGCCCGGCACCTACAAACAACCCGGCAGTCGGCTGCCTCTGCCCGACCTTCCCCTTTCTGCTCCAGTACAACTCCCCTGACTTGAGCAGAGCTCTCAGGACTCACAGGGCGCCCAACATAATGCCCCTCTCCTGGAACACAAACCCCCCACTTACTACACATTCCCGTTGTCGCTAACCCCGCACCTGTTCCTTGGACTGGGACAGTATATGGCTGGACGCATCGACCAAATGAGAGCCCAAAAGACCTATCGCCCCTCCCACCTCTCATTGTCAAAGTTAGACGAACCCAGACACTGCCCTAGATGCCGTTAGGCGGAGGGAACCATTCGCGATCCCATACTCCGCTGCCAGTCAAGATCCTACCACAGAGAACGCCTCCTCCAAAGCCTCTCTAGTGTGGGCCCTGACTCCCCCCTCTAGACCAGTAAAGACCTGCGCCTGGCCCTGACTGCCTTCATAAGGGGCACCGCCACTAACTACCCACCTGACATGTTCCTGTCCCTCCCTCCCTTGCCGGCCTCGATGGTCTTCCCCTTATCACAAGTATCGTGCTGTGAGGTGCACGGACTCCTTGTAAGGATTTCCAGGGCAAGGTTACCCTACCTTGCCACGCACGAACTTCGATGGAAAAATATAACAGCCCCCTCCAGCCCTGGCATAGGGACGGCGCATCATCGCTGGCCGCCTGGGTTGTTGCGTCCCAACACCAATGCCCACTATCACTGAAAGACAGCTTATGACACGGTATATGTCATGTCCGTGCGTCCGACCGGATCCTGTTCGCCAGATATATGAGGGGACACGTCCGGGCAGCCTATGCAGGTGGGGGCAGGTATCTCAAATGACGGCGCATAAAGCTACAGACCGTTGCAGACAGGTGGTTGGAAGAGTGGGTCGCAGGTAACAGGACGTTTCGCACAAAGGTTAGTCCCCTTATACCTACAAAGACGTGTAGGGTTTGCAGGAGGTGACTATACGGAGTAAGTGCATTGGGGGCATCCACAAAGGACGTGTTGGTACAGGATGGAGTCAGAGGCAAAAAGCCCATAGGCACGATCCCGAGGAACAGTCATGTCCTGCTGGAAGACAAGAATACGACATGTGGTCACATGCCGAATTCTCTACGAAGCCAACAAAAGAAAACTAGCCATCTTCTGTATGGCAAGTTAGACTACCCCCGGTGAGCACGGGGGCAAGATAATTCGTAACCATTGCTGTCAACGGATAAACAGTTAAGCTGACACCTGACGTGGTCTTCACACCATCAGGAATAATGGAAGAGCAGACAGACAAGTTGGCCATGGGAGCAAAAATGTGTGGTAGCAAGTTTTCACGGTCTACGAGTGTTCACACTCAGGTGAAGTTTGCAGAATTGTGAATAAGATACTTGGTTAGTATAGAGTTAGCATGTATACCGCGATTGCTATGAGGCAGAATATACATATCGAAGCATCTTCGTGGTTATTTAAACATAACAAGCCCGCACAAAACATCTTATCAATAGAAGAAGCTTTTATCTTATCGTTACCAATACTTCGACGATCTATCCTAAAGTATACCACTTTATCTAGCTTACATTACTCCTGTCTTCTTAGCCAGTTCTCTGATATAAAGTGATTCAGGTCCTAGCCGTCGGAATACCTCACACTGAAGCGACCACCTGACATGTGTCCTTTCAGCCTTTTTCCTTCCCCTGCACTATGCTCGATTTAGGGTTTATCCTCACGGACACAGTAGTGTTTTCCAATTACAAGTAGGCAGTTGTTATAATCGTTTACAATTATCGCTGAATTTGTTAGATATGAGTTAGCGATGTGTCCTGCACCTGACACGATTTGGAGATGATTTTATATTTTTGTTTGTTTTTTGGTTGTTGAGATTAAGGTTTTGTTTACACCATAGCTAGCACTCCATGTGAGTTCTTGTACCGTAACAATGGATACATGATATCAAAAATAAAAATAAAAATGCCCAAGAGATACAATCTTCACACAACCATCGAAGTACTTTTCTATACTAAAGATATTGCAATATCATTACGCTTTAATCTCTTTATACTCACTCCTGGTCTAGATGAGCCTACGCTCTAAGAATGATCCTGGAGACTATTGTGATAGTCTCAAGGACGGGTTGCCCTAACATAGCACTATTGTGATAGTTCTACCAAGACACGCCAATCCACCCTTCTTAGTATCTGACAAGATAGTTTCTGACAAAGACAAGCAAGCCAGTTCCGTACTATCCGAAGAGATAGTACCTTTCTGCTCCTTCGTGCAGAAACAGGAGACTGACTTACTCAGGAGACGACTGTCATTGCCTGTTGCACTACTACTCAACAATAGGATTGTTACACCTTGCCCCTCTTAGAGGATGATAGCGAGTGGATCGTAATGTTTCGCGATGGTGAGACCTTTACCAGAGGTCATGCATTACGCCATCTCTTTGCAATGGCCCTGCAACATACCACTGTTAGCAACCGACTGCAGATATGACAGCAGTTTAGGAATAGCTTTTGTGATGATTTGTCAAACTGTTAGGTGGTAGCTTCGGCGTGAGGTATTCCGACAGCTAGGACCTTAATCGTAATTATATCGGAGAACTCGTTAGGAAGACTCGAGTAATGTAGGCTAGATATAATGATTCGCTTCGGTATAGATCGTCAAAGTATTGGTAACGATATAAAAGTGTAGAATAACTTATTATATTGATAAGATCTCTTCTCCGTGCTTGTTGTTCTTAATAGCAGCGAAGATGCTTCGATATTTATATTCCGCGTCTGAGCAATCGCGGTATACATGCTAACTCTATACTAACTAAGTACCTTGCCCGCAACTCTGCCAACTTCACCCGAGTGCGAACACTCGTAGTCCCTGAAAACTCTCTACCACACGTTTTGCTCCCATGGCCAACTTATCGGTCTGGTCTTCAATTATTCCTGATGGTGTGGAGGCCACGTCAGGTGTCAGCTCATCCATTTATCCGTTGACAACAATGGTTACGAATTATCTTGCCCTCATGCTCGTCGAAGGTAGTCTAACTCGCTGGACAGAAGATGGTCAATCTTCTTTGGTTGGTTCCGTCGAGAATTCAACCTGCAACTGCATGTTGTATTCTGGTCTTCCGGCATTACACGACTTGTCCTCGGGATCGTACCTATAGGCGTTTTCCCTCGGACTCCATCTTTTACCAACTAGTCCTCTGTGGATGCACCCGATCCACTTACTGGGCATAGTTACTGCCTTCATACTCTACACGACTTTGTAGGTACGAGGGGACTCACTTTCGTGCAAAACGTCCCGTTACCTTCGACCCGCTCTTCCGACTGCCTGTCTTCAAGTGTCTGTAACCTTATGCGCCGTCGTCCGATTCACCTGCCTCGACTTGCATAAGGTGCCCAAGGGTCTCCCCTCATACATCCTGCGAACAGGGTCCGGTCGGACAGACGGCCGCGACGTATACGGTGCTATAAGATGTGTTCCATTGATAGCGGTCTTTGGTGTTGGGACGCAACTACCCAGGCGGCCAGTGATGACGCGCCGTCCCAACGCTGGGGCTGGAGGGGGGTGTTATCTTTTTCCTTCGAAGTTCGTGTGCGTCAAGGTAGGATACTTTACCCTGTAAATCCTTACGGGGATTCCGTGCGCCTAACACAAACCTACTTTGTACTGGTCAGGTTATTGTTCCTGCTGAAGGTGACACTATGGAGAATGAACTTTCACTAGACTATGGACTTTACGATATCCAACAACCTTTGAATGAGTATGGTAAATCGTTAGCTGAGTTTAGCCTACCGCAACCAGTATTGGAGTGAAGGGATATGGAAGGACGAATAGTACTAGTAGGGAATACATTGGTTACAGAGAAGATGGAATATCAGTTGGGACAACAGCAGGAGTTGGCAGAAGAGATGAGACAGCAGTTGAATGAGGAACAGGTTGCCAGTGTTCTGACAATTATTGCTGCAGTAGAGAGCTATGAGCAGGACCGACACTGACCAGAACTACAAAATGCCTTCTTCCTACATGGCCCAGCTGGCACTGGAAAGAGCTTTCTTTACAACTGCTTGGGCAGCTACTTTCGAGCCAAAGGAAAGATAGTCAGGTATGTTCCATCATCAGGGATTGCCGCCCAACTACTTCCTGGAGGTAGGACTTCACACTCAAGGTTTAAGATTCCCCTATTGAAGGATATTAACGATGTCTGCAATATTACTCCTAACTCTAATCTTGCAGACTTGATTCACAAGAGATCTCTGATCATTTGGCATGAGGTTCCGATGCCCAATAAAGCTTGCTTTGAGGCTGTAAATCGAACTTTGAATGATATTTGCAACACTAATAACCAGAGAGTCTTTGGCGGGATTCCTGTCGTACTTGGGGGTGACTTTGCCCAGATCTTGCCTGTTATCCTCCGCGGGACAAGGCAAGCAACTGTGCTTGCATGTATTCGCCATGCATCAATCTGGGCAAGCTTACACATCCGCAAACTCAAGACCATTATCTGTGTCATTGCCAGTGATGCCAATCAATTCTTTCTAACCTTCATTAAGGACCTGGTTACAAACCCTCTACTTCATGGAAATCATCAACTCCTGAGATATATTCGCCGTGTCTCTACTGTTGACCAACTCTGTGATCCCCAGCAATTATTGAATAATGCTGTCAACAACCATCAAGCACTCATTGGTAGGGCTATCCTGGCTTTCCGTAATGATACAGTCAATGATTCCAATAATGTGCTGGTGGACAGGATGCCTGGGGAGGAGATCTGCTTTGAAGCTGCAAACCATGTGGAGGTTCCTGAAGATGCTGCTCATGCTGAGCCCTTTGCAGTTGCATATTTGCAGTGCATTAGCCTAGCATCTATTTCACCTTCATGCCTCAGACTAAAGATTGGAGCGCCAATTATTCTGCTACGCAATCTGAGTCTGAGAGAGGGCCTCTGCAATGGCACTAGGATGAGAGTATTGGGAATCAGACGTACCTGCTTGCAGGTAGCCATTAAGGATGAAAAGTTAGATGGCAAGATTTGCCTTCTCCCACGGATCAAGCTTACCATCTCTGATGATGACCTTCCGTTTATCTTAGAGCGTACTCAGTTCCCAGTCCATCTATGCTTTGCCATAAGTGTCAACAAGTCTCAGAGCCAGTCCTTGCAGCCGGTTGGTATAGATCTAAGCACCTGTACCTTCACTCATGGACAACTCTATGTAGCTCTCTCTAGGGTAGAGTTCGTTACAGGGCAGAAGGGGCCCCAGAAAACGCGGGCCCCCGGCCCTTTTCCCCGCCCTGCCCCACTCAAAGGCCTAGGGCGGGGTGTCTTTTTTGGTATTCCCTGCCCCTGTGCCCGCTCAGGCCCCCGCCCCACCCATACCCCGGATGGGTCCCCGTTAAAAATGTGTGGTAACAAACGGGGCACGTACAGGGAATGAGTGCGGGTGGGCCCTGGGTGGGGGCGGGGCGGGGATTACCCGAAAAATACCCCCCCCAGCCCCGTGTAAGGGCGGGGCCTGGCGAGTGAAAACCCGCCCCGTCCCGCCCTGTAACGAACACTACTCTAGGGTCCCATCACTTGAGGGACTAATACCTCTCCCCTCAGGGAATGCACCCACTCACACAGACCATATTGTCTATCCTGAAGTTCTTCTTTGAGCTTCCTTTAGTAAGTTTCTATTTTATATTTTATTTCTGACTATCCTTCAAGTTCATGCTGATCACTACTTGTAGTTATTAGACTAACATCCTCCCTATCATATTCTTAACTTCCCTTGTTTTTTACCTTTTCTGATAATATTACTTCTAATTGGTTCTGGTCTACTATTGCTTCTTCTCCACTCATATATTCTTCTGCTACTATTGTAATACTACTATTGTTACACCTGTACCCTACATATTTAATAGTTATCCATAAAATTTGATTCCATTAAGCTTTTACCTAATACCTGATATACAATATATCAAATTTATAGAAATTTCTGACTGCATGTGCACAATCTATTGCAAATACAAGATAATTACAATCTAGCTTACTTGGTTATAGGGAGGCTCTCAGGTGCCACTATTGGAGGAATCAATTCATCATGTATTAAATTCATTTCTTCTAGGCTTTTAAGTATTGCCCAATTGTGAATATATCAAATTTCTCATTATTTCTAACTACTTCTATACGATATATTCTTGATCAAACATTAGTATACACTTGTTCAGTCGGTCAACCGCCTACTCCTTCAATTATGACTCACACTACCTTACAATGTCATGATTTTACATACAACCAAATAGGAAATACCAAAGGATACGCTTGACCGGTCGGTCGAGGGGCTGCTAGTTTTATGTAACAACAATTTTAGCATCAATCATTGCTCACTCATGAATTTCCTCAAAAATCCTGCGAGCTCTGGGGTTTGATGTTAAACGATGGCGGAAATTGGCACCCTTCTAAACAGGTAATCACAGTCGTCCCGTTCAACCGAGATCGATCGTACACTCATTAAAAGGTGACTGATAAGCTCCATTACTGTTAAACCCAAGCAAGCTTCCTCGACCAAACCTGTGACTGTTTAGCACGCCAGCGTTTGTAAGGCAATATCATACATACCAGACAAAAGTTTCGGCCCAGCCCCTCATCATAACTGAAAGCCTAATTTAAGCGACAACTAACAGAAGCAAGCATTGAGTGGTTATAGATTAGGGGGCTAAAGCGCCCCTCGCAGGGCAGGAGAAAGTGTGGTCTCTATCTACCTTTCCCCTTCATCGGTAATCCCTCGAGACCAGTTCGTCCCCTGCGCCGGTGTGATACCACAAGTTTCACAACCCCCTACACCCAGGTGTCAATCCCAGTGTACAGCGCCACCGAGGTTCTGATGTTGGAGTCCAATAGTGAAACCCAAGACTACACGCAGTCTGTTGACAGTTGGTCACTCAGAAGTCTGATATATGAGTTACTTGTAAGGACACATTTGTTCGCCTCTGATGCATTAGTATCCTGTTACTACTTCGGCAAATGGCGACAGACTAAATGAGCTATCTCCCTCAATAGACGATGTTGGAATTTCATCTCCAAGGTCCATTCCCGCAATACACCCTGAATTTCGCCTTGCTATTATCGGTGCCCTGAGCTATTGATGGTTGATGGGCCTCGAAGTTCGTAATAAAGATAGCCGACATGATGATGAAAGGATACAAAATCAGGATCGGAGCACCGTTAGCAGTCATAAAATTTGACTACCGTCTTTACTCGCTAGATCCACTATCGGGGATCTGTACCTGCCGGGGAGTCATGCGCAAGTCGAATCACCAAAGTATTGCTGGGTAGGGAAAACCCAGTGCCAATTGGGCGAAGCGCGGGGAACAACAACCCTTCGGATATGGGCACATATTGACAGAGAAATGTTGTTTTTAGACTTCTAGCTGGTGTTATAAAAGCCGTTACAGTTTATCTGGGACGGATGACAGTGACTTGTATGGGGAAAAATGCGTTTCAATGAATGTTTGGGCAAGTGACTTTAGAAGGGTTTCGATTGCTTATATTGTTTCACATCAAACTACGGAATTTATAGATGAACATCGGTGCCAAATACAACGGTGATATAAAATTTTGTCGAGCGCTAGGAGCCTTCCTCCGTTGCATTAAAGCAAGCAAACCGTTCAAAGCCCTTTCTCTCTCCAGCTTTGGATCGCTTGTAGTCTCACTCATCTATGAAGTCCCGTGAAAATTCAAGGGGCCAATCGCTTTCGGAACAAGGTGATCCAGCGTGCTTCACATTAGCAAGCACTGCCTGGCGAAAGTGCCAGCGTAGAAGCTCATCGCCCGGCCGAAGTGGATTGTTGACGAAGGTCTGATCAAGATGACGACCGGCGATGCCAAAGATGTTGGTACCAGGGGAAAAGCATATGATCTTGTAGTCATCCTACGCAATCAGTATCCACAAAGACTTTAAGATCTACACATTCTTACATCGGGATTGATTGTCACATCATAGGCAGCAAAAGCTTCGGATATCTCGCACCCGATCAAGATCCCATTCTGCACAGAATTGATGATACCGTCGGAGTCGTTTGAGGGAGGAATCGTGATCCAATGACCGTAGCCGAAGTCATTCCAGAGCCCCTCCTGTGACAATGGGAATATATGAGTAACTTGGAAGCTTACCCAGTTGCCAAAGCAAGCCAGCTCAGCTCGCCGGCCGGTTATAACGCATCCCCCATCTCGCTCACGTACAGCGTCAATGAAAGATTTAACACGGCCCCCGGATTTAAACCAAGTCATACGAAGTAGCGGGGCTTCGTCCGTGACAGTGATGGAACCTATTCGGAGTCAGTAGTGGCTAATTGTTGAAGTACCGTATTTACTCGCTAGATCCACTATCGGGGATCGGTCCTTGGCTGGCGTGCGAGGGAGTTATACGCAAGTTGAATCACCAAACCATGCCACGATAGGCTTAGCAAAGCAGGTTAGCAGAATTGCGAATACCAGTTAACGATAGCCACCAAGTTCAGCTCTCCCAAGCTATACCGCCTCCGGAAAGCACTATTCTTTGTTGGGGCGTTTTGTCTCTGGTTGCTGAGATCAACGATAGTGGATTTAGCGGGTAAATACGGTACTAGAGAAACCTACCGTTGGTGACAATATAGTAATTTCCTGGCTGAAGCTGTTGCCCATCTCTCGCAACCAACTGTCCTCTATCGTCGTGTAGTTCAAAAGTGCCGGTAAAGAAGCAGAAAATCTCCACCATGGAATAGAGATTGGCACTGGTAGTACCTTCTGCGGCATACAGACCCCCGAGCACTGTGTCACGTTTGTCGGAAGCGTAGATGAGTGTATTACGCCATGGGGAGCGATCGAGCGACGACATGTCTGATTGCCTGTATTCGTTTGTTAATAATGTTCTAGCTGTGAATGGGGAGGAAAGGAGGACAAATTCTGGCGGAAAAGAATATTTACGGCGAGAAAGATGGAAGAAATGTTTGGATAAAAAACGAGAGTGGTGTGTGTGGGAGGAGGAAAGCAATAAAGAAAAGCAAACATATCGTTGCTGTTACCCTAGCTGCTGGCCGAGCACTTGTTGCTTATATAAGCACAAACACCGAACTGGTGTAGGGCATGGACTGTCATAGGGTACTCTTTGCCAAGAATACCTCTGCTAGCCGATACCTAGGTACTTGTGCACTAAATGTGGACTCTAACGACAGCAACAACCAGTGGCAACTTCAGTGAGCAATGAATACTTGTACCAATCGTGTTCTTGCATACAGTGCCAATATTCCCTTGGATCTCAATACACCCCTCTGAACCTAATCAAGAATCACAAACTGGTTTCTTGTTTTCTTTTACTCTTCAGAATGTGGGTGTTTGGTATATGGGTTAGGAGATGATTGTTTATTCATCATATGCAACACCCTATTGTAGAAGTAGGCATTCTTCATGTCCTGCAATCCGGACTGAGCCTAGAAAGTACTCCACTTTCGGCTAACGGAGGTATTCTTGGCAAAGACGCACGAGTAGTTTGGCGGTCACACGGAGAATTTTCTCCCACTATGACTGGCCACTTTGTATCTAGCTCAGCGTGCATCCTTCTCTCTTCCCTAGCTAGAAGACAAGCAACACAACAACAACGACAACAACGGATGGTCATCGATACCCGGGCAATTAATCAATAGACATCGTTTCCTTTTATTCCAATTGGGTTCTTTTCTCTCTCTGCTATTCTATCCTGATTCCCTCAACTAGCAACGAACAACCACACCGAGGAAAGCAAGCCAATCAACAACCTTTTCTCTCCTTCATAATTTTTTCAAGCGCATCGCTCCCTACTTCACCCTTGTCAAGGCCTTTAGGCAATTCATCGTCTGGTCAACTTTCCATCTGTTTGTCTTCCGGTGTATCAATAGGTCACACATACGCACAGGAAGGTGATTTCGGCATGCGCGACACACCATCCAAACTAAACGGGTCCTGCGAAATCAGCCCAACACTGGTACTATACCTGTAGTAGGCCGAGGGAACTGCCATACCCTATTAACTTGAATAAGAGATTGGTGTGCTATGTAATTAAGAATTCCCTATCTTGGAAAAGGGGAGGAAGCCACGGCAAAAAAAATGGGTGAAAAAACAAAAAAACACCAGACCTTACCAGAGGGGCCAACTCCAACTAAATAGCAAACAGTTCTCTTAATCAAGTTAATACGATACTACAAACCTAAGCAAGTGAAGGTTCTCGTTGGTTCGAAGGACGTTAAGCCACTACAGTCTCCACCGAGGGCATGGCGAAACTGGACGGATCTCATCCCCATATCCTTTTCCTCAGTAAATACCTTGCAAACCTGTAGAATTGGGTACATGGTTACTGCTCCAATAATCGTTCTTTGGTTTGTGAAATGGGCCCAAACTTGTCATTTTTTTGAGGCAGATGAGGACCGGAATAGCAAAGACAGAGTTGAAAGCACTAGGGCCCCTCTCTGAGATATGTTCCTGTACGAGTATATACGAGTATGCTAAGCAAGCATTGAAACTTTTTTCATTCCTATATATTTCCCCACTTTTTGTCCCTTTCATATCTACTCATCTTTGGACTTACATCTTAACTCCCAGAATACAGCCTTGCTCTTGCCTCTTTGACTAACTTCACTCCACTCCAGCAGGCTTTTGGACAGATCGTTGCCCCCCCAAGACTCGCAATTGGGGCCAGCCTGAGATAGGGTAGGGTTGGGCGGGGTTACCAAGGTGGCGAGCCCCGGTAGCTGGAAAAGGTAGAGAGAACACCCGAAAGAATAGCGACTGATATTTATCACAGGATAGCAGCTATGTCTGCTGACCTGGAAGGAGTATTCTCATGGCCCGAACAAATAACAAGTAGTTCGTGAATAGTGATACCCACAATCATGACAATAGGGGTCGTTTGGTAACCATCCAGGGGCCGAAACAGACCAAAATTGACGGTTGTCGAGTTATGATTACCCAACCACTGTTGATTGCAACGGTCTTTCCACATATTTGTGGAGAAAGGGTAGCTCAAAAATCCGCAATTTTGGTGTTTTTTGGCCTCTGTCTGATTACCAAACGACCCCGATTGGGGACCAGGATCGTGTAATCGATCATGACAGTCGCTCATGTAATCGATCATTACTGCCACATCCATAATTGCTTGCTCCCATGACTTAATCGTGATTTGGTAGAGTTACTTACTGGCAAATGTTGGATAATGGGCGATGGAAAATGATTTGAAAATCTTGTTGTGTAATGGGCGGAGTTGGACGTCTTATATGGGAGTTTTAACTGGGACAACCATTAGACCAAGTGGTTTTTCTCTTTGTTTTGCGGACAACTGTAGTCCAAAAACTGAGGTCATCGTTGAGAGAAAAGGTACCACCACTCCACCATTCCCAAATCCACTAATCTCTTCCATCACCTGCCCAGCAGTTGAGAAAATGGGGGGACATATGCCGGTACATTGGTGGTACTCGTACTCTGGAGGTGGGCACGGGCAAGTGCTGTTGACGGTGGCACCCGCTGGAGCTGGTCACTTTGCCAATCCTCCACTAGGGGTTGGAATGTTGTAGAGTTCATGCCTTTGGAGTATTCTATAATATTATTTTTAAATTTCACACGTTTCCATATATTCCTGCCTTCGGCTGATATGAACCGGCTGTCGTCCATGCGCACTGAGCCGGTACAATGTCTTGGTGATAAGTGGCTTGGAAGGTGGGTGTTTTTTGAGTGATCTCTTGTGATCAGGATGGATATAGTAGTGTTCCCAACCGTCCGGGGCGGACGCCAGCGCCCTGGGGGGCAATGATCCCGTCTGTCCCAGGGGGGGTGGGTAAGTACGCCCGGGCTCAGCGTCAGTCTTCAAAAATGACCTCAGTCCTGTAGTTTGACTGCAGGGCCCTGCCGTCTGAATGGAAATGATAACATCTGGGAGGGCTCAGCTGTATTTGGAATTGACGGGCATCCTCTGCAGGGCCCGGGTGTTATCCGTAAGGCCCGGGGGTTATTTACAGGGCCCGCCCAATTAGCCGTAGGGCTCAATAGGTATTTTGCACACAAACCTAAAGTACTAGGGCAAAAGTATTCGTCTGATTGGTGGTTACCGAGCGACAACTCAAAATATCGAACCCCTACGATCAACCACCCCTCAGCCACAATGCCTGCCCTCAAGCAAGGCTACCTCACTCAGTTTGAGAAAGGGCAGATTGTTGCTCTGAGAAAAAAGAAATCCCTTTTTTCAGAAATTGCAGAGTTTTTACACTGTCCTAAAAGTATCATTCTAAGTTTCCACAATCACTTTCAAAAAAGGAGTAATGCAAACACTGTCCCTAACCCTGGAGGACCAAGAATTATCACTCCCAGAATTTGTTGCTGCTTGGTCAGAGAGTCTAGGAAGCCACGCCACCAGATCTTATCACAATTGGGCAAAGATATTGTATCTCAGACCTCCCTTCCTACAGTAAACATCAGGAAAAATTAATTATGGATCTAAGATGCAGGCACCAGGTCAGGACATATCCGACAATGTGTTGCTCTCCTTGGGGTCACGAGCTTCTGGACACCATTCACAAGACTGATTGTGTCCTAACATAAGGCTGGTCCTTAACAACCTACTGCCACCTCCCCATATCCCCTGCCTTTCTCCAGCCCCATATCTCACATGCTCATGTCTCTTTTGCTGTCTCCCATTTCCGCGGTTTCCAAAGGCCTTCCCAAGTTAAGGCCTTTTTCTTCTGCTTTAGGGCATGCTCGCAACACCTTGTTTGGTGCCTACTACCTACTGGCACGCAGATATCCCCATAGTTATTCCTTCCAGTGTGCCTCCTGATAGTAGGCTCGTGCATAATTTGTTTGTTTCTGGATGTTTGTATTCCTCGATGTCTATATCTTGATATATCTATCTATTAAACACGTTTATCCTCTAGTCATGATCATGATGCTACATCGCGGTCGGGGAGGAATGTAGCCCTCATCAGGGCTATGTCGCTCCCCAACTTTATTTATCAAGCCCTCTCAGTGATACTAATAGATCTTGTTAAACGTGCTTAAATAGATTTGCCTGTGGACAAGCCAGTGCCAGTCAGGCTCAAGTATGAGATGCGCCAGGCCTAAGATGGTCCCGATATCTACAATTGTGAGCAATGGGAATAGCCTCTCTCAGCTGAAAGGTAGGCTAACAGTTTGCATCTGATGGACATCTACAGTCTACCATGGTCATGAATTGAACCCCAGCGAGGTGATGGAGCATATCCTGCTGCATTTAGACTGACCACATTAGCAAAAGGCCATCTGGCATCAGATCCACTGGTGCCAGTGTTGCATCCTCACACCCAGAGTGTGAACTTTGTGTCCTGTGCATCCTGGGCATCGTGTATTCACGTGCCATTTCGGGTTGTGTCAGGCACATTTGGACACTTTTCTCAATTCTGGGTTCTGTCAGGACACATGCAACAACACCACCCTGCCTCCTATACATCCAGACTGCAACCTCAACACCATCGCACTGTTGGGTGGTAGCTTCAGGATGAGTGGTTCTGACAGGTATGGCCAAGAGCGTCTGTATCAGAGAACTCGCTAGGAAGACAAGCGTAATATCTGGTCGATAAAGGGAATACTCTTCATTCAGATAGTCCAGGTATTGGTAATGATAGAGTAGAAAACCTATTATATTGATAAGATCTCTGCTCTGTGCTTGTTGGTTTTAATAGGAGCGAAGTTGCTTAGATATTTATATTCCGCGTCTGAGCAATCGTGGTATACATGCACACTCTATGATACCTAAGTACCTCGCTGAGAATTCTGCGAGCTTCACCTGGGTGTGAACAAGGGTAGACCCTGAAAATTCTATATCACACCTTTTTCACTCCGATAATCAATTTATCATTGTGTGGTTCTGGTCTTCCTAATAGTGTGGAGACCAGGTCAGGTGTTAGCACATCTGTTTATCCGTTAACTGTAGTGTTTACAAATTATCTTGCCCTAGGGCCTTGCGTGGGTAGTCTAACTTGCTGGACAGAAGATGGCCCGTCTTCTTTCGCTTGTTGTGTAGAGAATTTAGCATCTGGCCACAAGTCGTGTTCTCGTTCTCCGGTGTTCCATGATTTGTCCGTGGGAGCGGGGCTATGGCCGTTTTCCCTCCGAGTCCATGCTATACGAATGTGTCCTTTGTGGATTCTCCCGATCCACTTACTGGGCATAGTTACCTCCTTCATACTCTGCATGTATTTGTAGGTAAGAGGAGTCTAACATGTGGTCATGACGACCCAGAACCTTCGACATATATCTTCGATATGGTATCTTTGAGAGTCTGTAACATTATGCGCCTCTGTCCAGTGCACCTGCTTCTACTTGTTTATGCTGCCCCAAGGTCTCCCCGCATATATCTCACGAACAGGATCCAGTCGAATAGACGGCCGTGATGTGTAGCGTGTTATATGATAGGTTCCAATGATTCTGGTCTTTGGTGTCAGGACGCAAGGACCCCGCTGTCTGGTGGTGCCTCTTTGTTCCAACGACAGGGCCAGAGAGCGGCGTTGTCTATATTCTTCAAAGTTCATGCACGTCAAGGAAGAGTAACTTTGCATCCTACAGGCTTGCATGAAGTTAGGGCTCCTAACACGTGCTCCCCTCTTCGAAGTGTTCGTTCTGCATACTCTATGTCTATTAAACAATTTAACTTCCTTTTCAAGTTCCAGATAGTAGGGGTAACAACAAGTGGCGTTTTCTTGTTGTCCACTATTAGAAAACCATTCTATGTCATGCGACCTCGCCCAGGCCCGGCATCTCCGGGTTCTTCCTTTGAAACCGGTCCCCCTCTTCCTGCACATTGTCCATACCTTCCAGAGGCTCCCCAGTATTTTCATCATACCGACAGCCTTTCCACTTCACAAAGTACCAAAGCTCCTTCATCGGTTTATTCCATCCCCAACCTTTCGCATATATCCAATGATCTCACTCTTGACGATCCTTGGTATTTCCCATTTCAAGTCTCCCTTGATATCAGCGGGATCCCTGGGTTGCTGTTCGCGCTTCGGTCAGTTTGAGGATCAGTAAGGTTCCAAAAGGGAAACTGCGAACATGGATGAATTTTCCACCGTGGCGATATTTCTAACTTGTAGGCCATGCATTCTTTCTGTTCTAAGACTTTGAAAGGGCCATACAGTTTTGGGCTCAAGTGCTTCGATGGCCGTTTAGTACCGATGTTCTTTGTATTCAAGATTACCAAGTCGCCGACAATGATATTTTGTTGCTGGGTCGCTTTTTGGGGGTAATATTTCTTCATTGATTCCCTTGTATTTTCCAAATTGTGTCTCCCTTGTCAATGTATGTCCTGCATTAAGTCCGCATACATAGTGGGTCTGCGGTTTTGAGCTCCTCTTTCTTTCATCCACTCTGTCTGTGCATGAAAGATGGTTTTGGCAAAGCAGGTGGTCATCTTATGTGGGTTAGTTGCCGAGTTATTGTACGTATGGTCTACTAGTGGCAATAATTGGTACCAATAATTCTGATCGTAATTCACAATGGTTCGTAAGTAACCTTCCAGCACTTGGTTGGTTCTTTCTGTCTGTCTGTCACTCTGAGGGTGGTACGCTGTTGACATGTGTTGTTTAAGTGCTAATATGTTGCACAATGATTGCCAGTATTCACCGGAAAGCTTCGCCTCCATGTGCGATATAATGTCTGTTGGCAATCTATGAGGTTTCCAAACTTCCGGAAGGACGGTGCCCACAATGTCTTCTCCGATTGCATTCCCCTCCAGGGTAATAAAGTGAGCAATCTTTGTAAACCAGTCTACAACTACCATTATCTGGGTCTTACCCTGCGATTGAGATAGTAATATGATGAGGTCTGTCGAAATGGAGGTCCAGGTGGTATAAGGTACTTCCAGGGGTTGAGGTAGTCCATATTGCGCACGCTGTAGGCATTTGCTATGTTGACACACGTTGCCGGACAGTATATAATCTTTGACTATTCTGTGTGAGCCTTCAAGTAAAAATCCCTGGTTACTCTTTCGATTGACTTTTCTTGCCCCACGTATCCCCCTACCCATGAGTGGTGAGAGCCTTGCGCCCTGTCTGTCTCTAGGGTTTTGCTTTTGGGGAAGTACAATCGATTCTTGTAGTATTGTAACCGGTTATCCTTGGTCCATTTGTTTGCTAGCTTCTGTCAGCTCTCCTTCAGCCTGACCAATTCATGGCCCTGTTCCTACCATTTTTCATCCTCATTCCCAGCCCCACTAATATTGTCCAGAAATGTATCATTCATTGTTCGTATCAGGGATTTGTTGACATGAGGACTGGATAGCATTTCTTTCTGCTGCCTTAACTGAGGGTTGTAGCCAATATCCCTCACGCTAAAGAATTCATTGTTGTCGCTTTCTGCATTAAGGAAAGATATGCTTGTTCCTTCTTCTTTGGGCAGGATGGATCGCTTAGGGATTAGGTCACTTGATCCGAACCCCTTTTCTCCTCGCTCGGTCACTTCTAGGACATCTACTTCCAGGCCGTTGGCATTGGTAATTCTGTCCACTATCAGTTGCACTATTCAGTCTGCGGCTTTGTACAATCAGTCTGCCCGACCATGATGGGGCAGTATGACGTTAACATATCTGGTGTAATCCGTATCTATTACACCTCTGCCCACAGCTATTCTGATCCTGCTAGCCATACGACTTCGTGTGGCTAGGGTTCCTTTCGCCAATCTTATCGCAATCCTCATCTCTACCACTGTCTGTCCTTTTGTCGGTACTAGACCGTCTTTCAGAGCATAAATATCATGTCTGGCAGCGAAGCGTGATCCTTTTTTATGAATTGTCACCTTGTCAGAAAGTGTTATTATCCGTGAACTTCCTTCTTCCCATCTGTCAGATGAGAGGCCTGTCCTTGAACAGCTTTTCTAATAAACTACTAAAATTTGAAAATGTTGAGGTTTCAAAATGTAGTATTCACTGTAACGAGCCCCCTCTTCAGAATGGTACTCCAGCTGTCTGCATAATGCGTCTGGCTTACCACCCCTACTTCCCGGTTGGTAGACAATTCGGAAGTTATAATCAGTTAACTCCTGTGCCAATGGAATTGGTCATTGGTTACAGACCTTTTTGGTCTGGAGGAACTGTAGGTACTAGGGATCGGTGTATACTAGGACTTGTTTCTCTTCGCCCGTCAGGTCTTTCTTCCACTCCCTAAACGCCTCGGCAATTATGGGCAACACTTTTTCATGTATCTTGTACGTCCTCGAAGCGGTATTCAATTTTTCTGAATGGAAAGCAACTGGGTGAAGTTGTCTACCTTGCTATTAAGATAGTACACATCCTAGCACGAAATCGCTAGTGTCTGTCTCAATCACTGTTGTCCTTCTGAGCTAAAAATGTGATAAAATTGATGCCATTGTAAACCTGTCCTTCAACCCCTCAAACCCTTCCTCCTCCAGTTTTCCCTAATAAAACGCTTTCGGGTCACCGTTCAAGGACTCGGTTATTGGTTGCAAACCTTTGAAAAATCCTTTATCAACCGTCGATAGAAGTTTGCGAAACCAAGAAAGATTGGTAGTTGCTTAACAGACCTGGGGTGGGCCCAATCTCAAATGAGTTTTATTTTTCTATCAGTCATGGTGACTCCCCTGCTCTTGACAATGTATCCTAGGAATTCGATCTGTTCCAGGTGGAATACAGACTTTTTTAAGGGGACTGCTAGGTCGTATTGTTCAGGTATGTCAACAACTTCTTGAACCTTCCGGATATGCTCTTTCATACTTTCGGAGTATATAAAGATGTCATCTGGGTAGATGACTACTGCATGGTCCAAGAATTCCATTAGCATTTTGTTCATCATTGTCCGAAACATTGCAGGAGCATTTATGTGCCCCAAAGTGATGACCTTCTATTTGTACTTTTTTATCTTGTGCAAAATGCTGTCTTATGTGCATCATCTTTTGTCATCCCAATATGGTGATATCCATCTTTCAGATCAGGTTTTGTACCCACGCCGACCCTTGCAGAGGCTAAGGACCCTAAATACATCACACCTAGCTATGATAAAAGCTTGGCAAGGCTTTCGGGGACCCTGAGAAGTACGCTAGGCTGTTCCCCCACTCGTACCAAACCGGAATGTACATGAGGGGCAGGGACGACATCGCATCCTTCACCGCCAGCCACCGACACCCAGACTATCCCACTTCCCCCGCCTACGCACAGCTGCCTCTGGCTCCAGCACGTGCAGCAATGCCCAATGCAAGGTCGGTAAACAGCCATCCCCCCAACAAGATGTGAGTGAGGTAGCCCCTCTCTTTAAAACAGGGCCGCCCTCCTTCCCTGGTACCCAATCACCCTTTTCGCCCCTTGGCAGTCCCCTGCTCGTCACCCAGACGGCCTAACCATTGCAGCAACCTTCCCGGACATAGCTGCCACCATGCTCCGTGAATTGAAGGCCCTCATCACTCTCGGCTTCAGTGCCACGGTCAACACAGGGGGCGCAATCTTCCTAACATCAGCAAAGGTTATTATATGCGTCCTGAGCTTCCTGTGCATCAGACACTCAGGACACACAGAACGTTAACTGTTACTCTGGACGCGACCTCAGCCACATGTCACGTTCGGACGCCATTCCGCATCTACCCCTGGGTCCGCGACATCCGGATGACGTCCACCCCCCAGCGCCGGCGTTCAGATGCCCTCAGACCCTAAGCTCTCCAGCATCCTCACGATCTCCTTCATGTACCTCCATTGTCATGGCGGAATTCAACTCCACTCTAGCATCCGGAAGACTATCCCGATGCTAGACAGTGTTATTTGAACCCCCTCTGCATCAATAGCCATGTCTGGCACCTTCCAAATAGCAAACATGTTCGTTGCGACAGGATGGTGATGGCTCACATGCATACTCTTGACAGCTTCGTGATAGGACACATATTCCAGACGCCATCTTGACCAAGACATGCTAGCTTAGATGTATACGCTTGACCGCGTCGTCAGAGCACACATATTCCAGACGCCCTCTGGACCAGGTCGTGATAGCTCCCATGCGTACTCGCAAAGGCTTTCTGATAGCATAAAGATTCCAGACACATTCATGACGACCTTGTCATAGCTCAAATGCATACTCTCGACGGCGTCGTGATAGCACACATATTCCAGACACCATCTGGATTGCTCCACTATTGATTCGTATTACAGACTGCCATTCGCAAAAGCTTCCAGGCACTGGTGCCCCTTGTCTCATGACTTTGCCCTTCATCTGCATCTGGATATGTGGATGTCGGATTATTCTTGGTATGAACTTGCTGCTGTCGTGATCAACCCAGATTATATATACAACTCTCAGACATTCAAGATGGTTTGAAAGAATCATGAATTGTTTGAATTGTTTTCAAGAATTAAGATGCATCAAGAACTGACACCTCGGGCGTCCATTAGTGTTTCAGTCGTTTC
>Ga0307513_10002653_pt1 | contig 24660 bp, 13 predicted proteins | sample 15_EM_MG_FD_202174 | JGI IMG/M metagenome (GOLD analysis project Ga0307513, IMG submission 202174) | Populus trichocarpa ectomycorrhiza microbial communities from riparian zone in the Pacific Northwest, United States - 15_EM | ecosystem: Host-associated > Plants > Roots > Unclassified | place...
TACGGCGGTTAGACCAAGATAATAATAAACAATGGCAAGCTCTGTGTAATTAGCTGATGAAAATGGAATCTGTACCTACAACATCATAACACAAGAATTAATATTTAGTAATTATATATATAATCGGGAGAACATTTTGAACATTATTTTGCTGTGAGGAAGAGGAGAAAAAATCTTTCTGGAGGAGATATGCTAACATAGAATAGAGAGGCAGAGCCATTAAATAGGGCATCTAATCATTACAGTATTTTCAGGATAGATATCTCACATGGGGCAGGAGAGATTTAATAATACCCAGCTCTTGCTGCAATTTTTGTTTCTTAACGAACCAAACTTCTACCTATACCTAGTTAATTAATATCCAATGTTTTAGATTGATTTTGGTCCACTGGCAGGTTCTAGACCATGGACGTAGCCAGTTTTTCTACAAAGTTAAGGAATCCTCACTTCCCTAGAAAATCACTGCCTTGCTGTAATTATTTGAAATTTATGGCTGGTCACCTGGCCACCTCCATTTTCTTGGAATAAACTAATATTTGTGAGGATAAAAACAAAGAATATTAACTTTTGAATTTTATGGAGGATCTTTATGAAATTTTGGGATGTGGGGTTCCCACCATTAGCAACGCATGAATATATATGCAGAATACTTTTGGATTTTACAGAAAAGAAAAAAAGATGTATCCTTTTACTCATGCTTAAAAAAAATGTGGCTTGCAAATTATCAATGATAAATTTAAAAACATTAATAATCTCAAACAATCATTTTGTGTTTGATATCATGAAGGATAATTGGGATTCTTTCTCTAATGATTTAATTAAGACTCTGCATAATTAAGTGCTAGAAATTTCTTACATAATTATTTCAAATGCTCTTTCGAGAATCTATAACGGGGACAGTATTTGTTGGATCTCTGAATCTATTACCAAGAATTCAGAAACACCCTTTAAAAAAAAAACACAGAGAACCTATGCGCTACCTTCTGATGATGGCCACCATTGTAATATGTCTTAGTTTTGCTTCCCAAATCAGAAGCTCAATTTTCCTTTGGGAATCGGTGCCTTTAATCACCACACAGTGCATGGCACAGGAGTTTCCCACTGCACTCTCCATTCCCTTAGATGAAGTCTAATATCAACAGAGTTATTGATATAATAAATATTCTCCAATATTCTTACTTGAAACTCTTAGGAATGCAATTTCATGCATGGCCATCTTGATGTGGGTAAAGATGACAATGGAATATTGTTGAAACGCAGAAGAAAAAAAAGATCTTTTCATGCTTAGGGAGAAATTGAACCAAATCCAAACGTATGAGGTAGGAAATTCTGAGTGTTACTGTCAAGTAGTTTTACGCGAAACAAGAGATGATGACAATAAGTGGAGCAGGAAACAACAACAGTGGAAGCAATGGATCGATTTTCTTTGCATTTTCTGTGAGCACAAAGCAGAAAAATGTGGGATGAGAGGAACATTCACTCAGTAGGAATTAATAATATAGTGGGAAATAAAGATTAGATCATTAGACAGATAAAAACTGGAATTGGGATTGGGAGGCAAGGCGTGTGGGGTAGGTGAAAGGTGACCTAAGATTTTCGTTGTAAATTAAGTTAGCGGCAGCACAAGAAAGAAAGAGCGAGCCACGTGTAGAGGCAGGTTACTCTTGGAAGAGGCAAGAACGCGGGGTTAGACGTGTTCAAAGGGACCAATAAGCCATTAACGTACCTCCCCACCAATGCCCCAATCAATCCTAACGCCCCATTACCGTCAACCCTCCCCTCCATTAACAGTACACTATTCTTCCATAATGGTCTTCTAACAAGGAAAAGGAATTTCTCCTCTTTTTATTATATTATCATCTTTCTATTGGATTGGCCATACTGGGTTTTTTTTTTTTTTTTTTGTCATGTGTAGTTGTTTTCTCGAGGAGCAAGAAGCCCTTTTCCGCTCTCTCGCTCTCTTCTGGTACTTGTTGGTAGCTAATATGAAATTAAAAAAAAAAATGATATATAGTAGTACTATTAGTGTCATTATGCAAATACACGTACATAAGAAAGGAATTTTATAATAGAGAAAGATAGTGAAAAAGAGGGTGGTCGTGTCAAGTCTTAAGCAGCTATGTCCCGCAACCCCCACGCGGGCCACACCTCGTTTATATCACTTCGTCAATCCCACCCTCCCTTTGAGCTCTCTTTCTACTGTTTTACAAGACACGTGTTGATCTAAAACAAGTTTGCGGTGGACCTCCTTCCCTCTCCTTTCTCTCTCCTTTCCCTCTATATATACCGCTCCTCTCTGCCCTCTCTCCTCAGATCACTCACTCTCACTCCCTCCCTTCCTGGTCTCTCTCGCACAACTCCTTGTTTCTTTGAACCAAACGCAAACAAGACCGCACTCGCATCCCAACAAGGTAGCGCACCAAAAGAAAGAATACCCTCCTCCTTACGCCAATCACAGTTATAGCTCAAACAACTTTGCCAAAATAGAGAAACATGGCTTCAACAGCAACAGCAGTGCCTTCAACCTTGGGCTCCTCGTCATTTTCGTCTTCTTTAAACAGGCCTGGTAGAAAGCCCAATGTCAACATCAATTGCTCACTCCAAACTCCTTCCATTCTCCATTTCCCAAAGCAATCCACTGCGTGCACACCATCTACTACTATCCCCAATCCCACCACCAGACACCCAAAACAAAACACGCCCTCTCCTGTTGTGGTTGTGCCCCAAAAGCAACAGCAGCAAAAGCAATGGAATTTCTTACAAAGAACAGCAGCTATGGCTTTAGATGCTGTTGAAACTGCCTTGGTTTCACATGAACGTCAGCACCCTTTGCCCAAAACAGCTGACCCCAGAGTCCAAATCTCTGGCAACTTCGCTCCGGTACCGGAACAGCCCGTCGTTCACAATTTACCGGTCACCGGGGAAATCCCAGATAGCATTCAAGGTGTTTATCTAAGAAACGGAGCCAATCCACTGCACGAGCCAGTAGCTGGTCACCATTTTTTCGATGGTGATGGCATGGTTCATGCTGTTCAATTCAACAAGGGCTCAGTCAGCTATTCTAGCAGATTCACTGAGACTAATAGGCTAGTTCAAGAACGTGACTTGGGACGTCCTTTATTCCCAAAAGCCATAGGTGAGCTACATGGTCATTCAGGCATAGCTAGACTCTTGCTTTTTTATGCCCGTGGAGCTTTTGGTATTGTTGATCCTAGCCATGGAACTGGTGTTGCAAACGCTGGTCTTGTTTACTTTGATGGTCACTTACTTGCAATGTCTGAAGATGATTTGCCATACCATGTTCGTGTACTGCCCTCTGGTGACCTTAAGACAGTTGGTCGTTATGATTTTGATGGTCAGCTTAAGACAACAATGATTGCTCATCCAAAAGTTGATCCAGTTTCAGGTGAATTGTTTGCACTTAGTTATGATGTTGTTCAAAAGCCTTACCTCAAGTACTTCAGATTCTCCCCGGATGGAAAAAAGTCACCTGATGTTGAAATCTCACTTGATCAACCTACTATGATGCATGATTTTGCAATCACAGAGAGGTTTGTTGTGGTTCCTGATCAGCAAGTTGTGTTCAAATTGCCTGAAATGATTCGGGGAGGGTCTCCGGTGATTTATGACAAGAATAAGATGGCAAGGTTTGGGATTTTGGACAAGAATGCCACTGATGCTTCCAATATGAGGTGGATTGAAACACCTGACTGTTTCTGTTTCCATCTTTGGAACGCTTGGGAGGAGCCTGAGACTGATGAGGTTGTTGTGATTGGATCATGTATGACCCCACCAGACTCCATTTTCAATGAATGTGATGAGAGTTTGAAAAGTGTGTTATCAGAAATTAGGCTCAATTTGAAGACTGGCAAGTCAACTCGCCGTCCAATCATGTCTGAAGCTGATCAGGTCAATTTAGAAGCTGGAATGGTGAACCGGAACTTGCTCGGTCGAAAGACCCGGTTCGCTTACTTAGCACTTGCTGAGCCATGGCCTAAGGTTTCAGGTTTTGCTAAGGTAGACCTCTCAACTGGGGAGGTACACAAGCACACTTACGGAGACCAGAAATTTGGCGGAGAGCCCTTGTTTCTTCCACGAGACCCCAATTCGGAGAGGGAAGATGACGGGTACATTTTAGCTTTCGTGCATGATGAGAAGGAGTGGAAATCGGAGCTACAAATTGTGAATGCAATGAATTTAAAGTTAGAAGCCACAGTTAAGATTCCATCTAGAGTTCCATATGGTTTTCATGGCACATTTATTGGTGCCAAGGATTTGGAGAAGCAGGCCTAGCTGGGATGGTATAGCCTGGTGTCCTGTATCTAGTTTTTTTGTTGGCAGATTAGAGAGAGGAGATTTTTCCAGAGGGATGCTTGCAGATACGTCCCCGGAATCTCCTTCTCTATACAGTATCATCAACAACCCTGTTGCTGGGTTATGTTTCAGCTTTTTTTCTTTGGTTATTTTAGAGTGAGAGGTTTTGAGGGACCAGCTTGTAGCTTTTGGGTGTAGGTAGATGCGGAGCTCAGCTGATCGTCTTCTTATTCTTTCACTCTATTATGTACATGAAAAGAAAAAAAAGGAGAGGTATTGTGTATTTAAAACAGCATATGTATCGAATCTCCTTCCCCCTGTTAATGTAGATCTCTGTTCTCTCTGTTTCATTCTCTTCTCACTTATAAATTCTGCAGTTGATTTATCCAATTTCTTTTTATATAGTAATCAGTCTTCTTCCTTTCTCAAGATGTTACAGAGTGATCAGCATTGGCACAATGAAATCGAAGATTTCTATTCATATTTCCACTCCTTCACCAAATATGAGCTACCCTTACAAGTTAGCCTCCCACCCCTAAAATGAACCAATGACAGTCCAAGGCAAGACAGATTGCAAAAAGTATTCAAATATCAAATGAGTTTTAATAAGAAATTTGGCCCAAGTTAGGTGGATAGATGACAGTTGGTCAATTTCAAAAAAAAAAAGGAAATTGAAGGTTTAAAGAAACGAAATGGGTTCATGACGAAACATGTAAACTCGCTAAAAAAATTGTAAGTGACCTAGTGGATTGATCCTAAAGGCCATCAGCTTTGTGAAATAGTGATGTGTTTTTCTTGATTACCCCTCTCTAGTTTCAATTATGTTACCATTAGAAAAGTTGACAGCGGCAGCCTCTTATTGGTTGAGTCGTAATCGTTAGGTTCATCCATCTCCCAGTCACAGGAGGGAACATCATGGTACCCAGCAAATGGGAATACTCAACAAATCCTACCCTTTCCACGTAAGTATCAATGAGTGAGATTTTGAAGTGGGCTTGCAATGGCGATATGACTCGATAATAGTCCAGTCTCAACTTGCAGAGGGATGGATAAAGTTTTCTCAAGTCAACTTTGCAGAGCTTCCTTATTAAGTTTATGTCGGAGGAAGATGGATGGATGTGGTAAAAGATCACAAAGTCAAAAACTTAAGAATAAAGAAAAGAATAGTAATGCAAAGCTTTCTTATTAACTGGTTCTCCCCAAATTCTCTTAGATATTTTTTTTTTTGTATTTTTTAATAATGTTAAAATACAAACTTTTTATAGGCATAAAGTCCTAAATAATCAAGAAATTAAACTAATACAAGGAAATTCTAATCTAAACAGGAATTGTATTATGTTGACTGAATCAGTCGACCATTTCTCAACTATTCGACCACTTCAACTTATTCCACTCGGTTGTTCTGTCTTATCCGGTTAATCTATTCCCGATTGATCGACCGGTTCAACTAATTTCTAGAAATCAATATAGTTTCAACATCTCCCTAAACTTGATTTCTTCATAACTCCCAACATATTTCTCATCTTGATAAAAAAAAAAAAAAGCATATTTGAGTAGCTTTGTGAAGATATCTACGACTTGGTCTTATGTCTTCACATACTTGACTTCAACTTTCTTGTTTGTAATGTAATCTTATATGTAATGAAATCTTGTGTCAATATGCTTACTTATATCATGAAATACTGGATTCTTTGCTATTGCAATGACTGATGAATTGTCTACATAAATTTTAGTAGGCCTCTATTTTGGCATTTGCAATTCATTCAATAATCTCCTTAGCCATATGGAATGACAAACACATGATGTAGAAGCTACATATTCAGCTTCACATGTTGACAAAGAGACTATAGATTGCTTCTTTGAACTTCATGTCAATATTGTGTCTCCCATATAAAAAACAAAACTTATAAAGCTCTTTTTATCATCCATATCTCTAGTCCAATCATTATCATTGTAACCCACAAATCAAAGCTATTAGAATATCCATAAAATAAGATAAAATCAACAGTACCTTTGACATACTAAAGAATTTGCTTCAAAGCTTTGAAGTGTGTCATAATTGGTATCTCTATAAACTTACTCATAAGTCTTACTCCCAAAAGAATATCTGGACGAGAGCATGTCAAGCATCTCAAACTCCCAACTAGACTTTTAAATGTTATAGAGTTTATATTCTCCTCTTCATCATTCTTTAACATCTTCACCCCACACTCAACTTGAGTATTCACTTTTGCACAATCCTTTATCTTGAACTTCTTCAGAATCTCCTTTGCAAACTTCTCATGCCTTACAAAGATTTCATCACCTCCTTATTTTATCTCAATCCCTAAATAGTATGTCATAAGACTAATGTTCGTTATCTCAAACTCCTTGATCATTGCTTGCTTAAAGTCTCCATATATCTTTGGATTATTTCTTATAAAGATCAAGTCATCCCCATACAAACTTATAATAAGAGTATTACAACTCTCTTTGATTTTCACATAGATAGAATATTTATAGGGGCATTTAACAAAGTTATTCTTTAATAAATAGTCATCAATGTAACTATATCAATCCCTTGGAGCTTGCTTCAATCCATACAAGACTTTGTTCAATTTTATTACATTGTCTACATGTCCCTTCACTTCATATCCAATAGGTTGCTCGATATAAACCTCTTCTTTAAAAAACCCATTAAGAAAGGCTGATTTGACATCCATTTAATAGATTTTTCATCTATGTTGGGTAGCAATGACAATGATTAATCGAATGGTCTCCAATCTAGCAACTGGAGCAAATACTTCATCATATCAATATCATACTTTTGACTATAGTCTTTTACCACTAACCTCGCTTTGTACCTCTCCACCCTCTTCTTTGACATTCTTCTTTTCTTTGTAGATCCACTTGACACTTATTGACTTTTTTTCCACTTGGTCTATGAACTAATTTTCATGTGTCATTCTTCTCAATTGATGCAATCTTCTCATCTATTGTAATTATCTATTTTTCATCCTTTATTGCTTCTTCAAACACTATAGGATCACATATTGGTGCTTGTATAGTTGTAACTATAGGTTATTTATGATCTTCATATATTTTATATTATTCATCAAGAATCAGTAGGAAGTCATATTTCTCACCACCATTTACCTTCAAATCTCATGCTCCTTCTTTATTGAACTCAACATCTCTACTAATCACCATCTTTTCTTTATTAGGTTTTTAAACCTTGTATTTTTTGGACTTTTATTCATAGCCCACAAAGATAATTTTTTTGCTATTATCATCTAGTTTGATCCTTATTTGATCATCTACATGCATATAGTTATTGCTCCCAAAAAACTTTTAAGTGAGAAACACATGACTTTGTTCCATTTCATGCTTCTTATGGAGTCATGCCATTCAAGCCTTTAGTAGGATATCTATTTGACAAGTAGATATCATAATCTACAGCTTCAACCCAAAACTTTTTAGGCACCTTCTTGGTTTTGAGCATGTTTCTTGCCATGTTGAGGATGCTTCTATTATTTCTCCCCACCACGCCATTTTATTGTGGGGATTTAGGCTCCGTTAGGAGTCTCTTCATACAATGATTTTCACAAAACTCATTAAAATCATTAGAAAAAAATTCACCCTATATATTTTTCGTAATTTTAAAGAATAACAACTTCTTCTTTTTTCAACTAATGTCTTAAACTTCTTAAAACAACTAAATACATTAGACATTTTTTTAAGAAGTATACCTAAGTTTTTCTACTATTATCATCAATAAAAAATAGAAAATATAGATTTTTACCAAACAAGCATGGTTTGATAGGACCACAAATATCATCATGTATTTCTTATAAGGGTTGACTTACTCTTGATGTAGACTTCTTCAGAAAACTTTTGCAAAATTGCTTGCCTATTAAACATCCTCCACACAACTGATTTGGATATATAATGGATGGTAGACCCTTCAACATCTCCTTTTGTGCCATCATCTTCAAGCTATCAAAGTTTACATGCCCGAATCTTATCTGCCAAAGCCAAGTCTCATCCTTCACACATGTATTTAGGCATTTAGGCACATTCATCTCTATGTTTAGCAAGAACATTATATTCTTTCTTATGGCTACCTTTTCAATCATAGCTCCTTTAATGCCAAGTAATCTCAAAGTATGATCTTTCATTTTAATCTCATACCCATTCTCTAACAATTGTCTCAAACTCAATATATTATTTTTTACAATAAGGATATAATAGACATCACCAATAAATTAATGACTTTTATTTTTTAATTTTATGAGAATCGTACCTTTTTTGTTGATGGAAAATTTTGAATGATCCATCAAGGTGACATTACCTTTAATTAATTCATCAAACTCTATAAACTTGTCTCTATCTTCAAACATGTGATTATTGGCACCATTATCTAGAGACCACATGTTCTCTTTATCTTGTATTCTTTCATCATGTAATAGTAATAAGGTGGCTTCCTTCTTCTATTTTATCACTAGATTTGCATTCTCCTCAACCCTCTTGGTTGGACTCCAACAATCCCTAGCATAATGACCTATCTTTTGACAATTATAGTATTTAATTTTTGATTTGTCAAACCTGAATTTTAGAGTGTTACTATCAGTGTAATCGGTCGACCGGTTTGCTTCATGTGGTCGACTAATTCACCTGTTGAGGCTGTCACGACCTTTTCTTCTAAATCTGTATTTTCCTCATCTTTCTTTTCTTTGTCCATGTCCTTTACCCCCTTGGAAATATCCAGAATCATTTTGCTTTGAAAAACGTGTTTGTGCACCCATATCCTCTTGAATCTCATTGACTTTTTCTCATAGGCTTATAATGTTCCCATGAGACCTTGGACTGAAAGAACATCTATATTTTGTGACTCTTTTATGGTGGCCTCCACATAATGAAACTTCTTTTGCAACTAGTGTAAGATCTTCTCTACCACACGTGTCTCTTATATCTCTTCTCCATATCTCTTTATTTTATTGTATATAGCCAATACTCTTGCAAAGTATTCTGAAATTTTCTCTGATTTAAGTATATTTAACTTTTTAAAGTCACCACATAGCATTTGTAGATGTGCATTTCTCACATTGTTAGCTTCTTGGTTTGGTTCTTGCAAAATTTCTCATATTTGTTTGGTAGTTGTTGTTGTGTTAGTCACTATCTCAAAAGTGGTATCATCCAGACATTGGTGAATGATTGTTAGTGTTTGTTGATCCTTTTATCGTGTCTTTTGCATGGTCTCCCTTTGGGTTGAAGTCAATGTTGCTCCATCTATAGGCTCCTCAAAGCCTTTTTCAACCATCTCCCATACATCTTGGGAACCTAGCCAAGCTTTTACTCGAAGACACCAAGTTTTATAGTTGTCTTTTGTCAACCTAGGACATTGAAGTGGGAAGTTTGGATTGACTATGTTAAATAATCAAACCTAAGCTTTGATACCACTTGTTAGAAGAAGGTTGGGTGTGGCAGAGGATCAAAAACAGTAATGCAAAGTCAAAAACTCAAGAACAAGAAGAAGATTGAGAGGAAGATATACTTTTATTAAGCGTTTCTTTCTAAGTTCTCTTAATTATTCTCTCTTTTTGTACCCTTTAATAATGTTTTACAAGCTTTTTTATAGGCATAAAGTCCTAAATAATCAAGGAATTAAACTAGTACAAGAAAATCCTAATATGAACAGGAATTGTATTATGTCGATTGAACCGGTCGACCGCTTCAACTTATTCCACTCGATTGTTATGTCTCATTTGACCTATTCCGAACCGGTCAACTATACAACTAATTTCTAAAAATTAGTTTACTTTCAGCACTTTCCTTTATGCAAATTGGTGTGTAAGCAATGATGTTGTTGGAAAATGTAAAACAAATGTCAACTGCAATGGCAGCACAATGATCTAAAACACGAAGATTGCGCTAAAATTAATGTTTCGGTGATACGAATAGAATTTCAGTTAAATATATAAAATCAACAGCATTGAACATACTTTAATGGGATTAATTCTGTGCAAGGAACTGGAAGCTAAGTGATCCATTTTTTAGAACGAGATTAATAATATTAAGAGCTTTATGCAATGAGTATATTTGCATCGTAGAATGTGGGTTGTCCAAGAAACTGTAGTGCTATTGCAAAAACTCTCCAACAAGCTGGTAAGTGCTTAAATTGGTGCTTGAAGGGTCCAATCGACACAACGTTTCAGTCGCAGAAAGAAAGGTTTCTCATCATGTTCTTGCCCACTACACAAAGCCAAGGAGTGGTGTGTGCATTGAAGGATGGGCTTCTCTGGTCATTTTGAGTTTGGACAGTGCTTTTCCATTGATGATCAGCATGTACAATAAGTGTCTTTTTGATTTTGGTTCTATGCTTAGGACTAATCCAGAGTAATTCGAATTTCATCCATATAGTGGAGGTTCAGTCATGGCCATGTTTTGTTTCTAATGAGAAGCAATTTGCTTTGTGCTTTGTGAGAATGAAATCAAACAACGCTAAGCCAATAAGGACTAGCTTGTCAAACTTAAAGCCCTTATGTCTCTTTCTGCTACTTGCATGGTGTTGTCTGTGTGTTAATAGTGTTCAGGTTGAGGTCAGCTTGCGTCGACAAAATGCCTTTGGAATTAACTCCTCTCAAAATAAAATCTAAAACTTTTCTAACTACACGTAATTGGTAGCAAACTAGCAACATGACAACAATAAACCCTTCACGATCTGCGTGCTTTATTGTTTGGTTGGCCAAATAAGCTCCTCCAAATGAAAATATCTTGCCAAAATATTAGTGATCAGGTTTCCATTATGGGAAGGGACATTCATAGTTGACGTTATGAGATGCCGATTCCCAATAAGGAAATTGGAAAGCATGTTTCCCTTCATGGTGGCCACACAACTTGTGGGTTTCGAGAATTTTAGCAATCAAACAGTGAAAGAGCTGGTGTGGAACATTGAAACTTGGAGGTTTGCTTCTATGCGTCATAATTCAAATGAATACGTAAATGCAACATGCTCATTCACATCGATCAAATAAACATTTGCCTTGCACTGCTGCTGGTGGACACTGATCACCAAGTTGCTGGAAGATGTGTGTGTGTGTGTGTGTTGGCTGCAACTTATGGACATTTTGTGCCATTTGCCATTTCGTTCAAGAGATTGGAGGACACTCTTCTGCCAGAAATTTCGCTTGTAATTCATATTCCTAAAGAAATTTCGTTCAGGAAACCATAGCACAATATATATCAAGCCAAGTAGATATTTCTTTCTCGGAACTTTCGAATACCCTTAGATCGTGGATTAATCAAAGAAAACAAAACTTTCAAATCGCAGCGAAGTTTTCATTAGTATAGCATAATTTGATAACGAGAATGACCATGATGATCACAAGAAACAATAACACACAGATATAGGATATAGTGTTTTGTATGGTTCAACAAATATTTCTTCTGCGGGTGAAAACACTACCAGATTTAACAGTTTTACTGATGAAAATTTTCATCGGTAATTAATTACACTCATAGTCCATCGATAAGTATTTTACCGATAGGCTCACGGATTGAAATAGTCTGTCAGAAAAACTCTCGTTGGTAATTTCTGATATATCGGTGAGTCCGTCAGTAATAAATTTACCGATTGATTTACAAACAGACAAAGCACGCAAAAAAAAAAATTCTACTTCATTCCATCGGTATTGCCCTCAGGAAGTTTGTCATATAACCAACGAAATCCCGTATGCAATTTTATTGGTGTTTTTATTTGTCCGTCGGTAAGTATAACATATCATCCATGGAATACCATCTGTAATTTCTTTGGAGAGTTAACAGTAACAGTGATATTTGTAGTAATTGTTTTCCAACTCTCTGAAATATATCGATGGATGTGGTCCGTTGGTAACCTTGTCAGTAATATTTTAAAATATATTTTTTTAAAATATGTATATTGAAAAGAAGTAGAAAAATAATTAAAAAATAATATAATATAAAAATTAAATATTTATTACAAATTTAAACATTTGTATGTTCAAATATAATAAATCACAGATTTAATAGATTAATTCAAGTTTAGGAGGTTCACTCAAATTTGGCTAATTGTTTTCCTTTTTAAATCTTATTTTTTTATTACACTTTCCAAAATTTTTTTGTCGCTCTCTATGGGATTTTTCAATTGTTTTGAGAATAACACGAGTTGACTTGGTTTTTTTTTCTTTATTTTTTTAGATCTAGATTTTTTAAAAGGAATTTTGTTTTTTTTAATTTAACTTAATTAATTTATTTCATCCTTCAACATTAAATTAATTGGGTATTACCTCAAGGTTTTTTTTTTCTTTGTTAGATATATCTTTTTCAAAAGGAAATTTTTTAATTAAATTAAACTAATCTATTTCATCATTCAACATTAAATTGGTTGATTATTAAGCTTCTTGGTTGAGCCCAAGTTTGGAATTTAATGAATTGCAGGTTTGAGAGATTAACTCGGATTTAGAAGGTTTACTTTGATTTGCTTGTTTTTCTCCATTTTTAAGCTTATTTTTTTCAGTTTCATCATCGAATATTTTTTTTTTCTGTTTTTCTTTGCTTCCTATGTGATTTTTCAGTCATTTTGAAAAAAACCACGAGTTACCTTGGGTTTTTTTTTTCCAGTCTTTATTAAATTAGCTTTTTTTTCAAAGGATTTTTGTTTTCAAATAAGATTAAATCAATTAATTAAATATAAAAATGAGATACTCTCTTTATAATGCTTTTTTTGTTTGATTTTTGGGTCGCCTTTCTAATAGCTCGAGCGGTTTCTTTCAATTACCTAAATGTTAAAATTTTCTTGCTTCTTTAAAAATGCATAAATATTTTTTTGGTACTTTTTTTAAAATTGATTTATTTTAATTTTATTCTTTAATATTTTATTTATCATAAATTGGTCTTCGTATTTCCTTTTTATTGGGTATCCTAATCCTATACTTATGGTCGCAGAATTAGCGGGTTAACCTAAGTTTACTCATATTTTTTTTCGTTGAGTTTTTTAATTATTTTTTTTATTTTTATCTTTTAACATTGAGTTGTTCAATAATTAAGTTTTATGATTTTATTCAGTTTGCTTTTAAATGTGGTTGCCCTGGTATCATGACCAAGTCAAAGATTATGCATCTTGACTTAGGTGGGTTGGGATCAAGTTTTTTTGGACTTTTTTTAATTATATATTTTTTTCTAAATTTTTTTCCTACAACATTTCATTTGCTAGAGATTGAGCTTCAATGTTTTCCTTTTCATTTTGTTTTCTTAAAGAGTTATCATATTCTCATTTGATTTATTAGGAATTAGATTTCAAGCTTTTTTCCTGTTTTTCTTTCTATGAGTTTATCTCAATCTTATATTCATTGTCGCAAAGTTTATGAGTTAACCCAATTTAAATGATTTTTTTTTAATTTCATCCTTTAACATTGATTTTTTTTATACTTGAAATGGACTCAGGTCAAGTTGCTATCGATCATTTTTGTTGTAATTTATTTATTGTTGTCATTTTTTTTTCATTTTATTTAAATTATCAATTCAAATAATTACTCAGATCTCAATTCGTTTTTCCTTAGAATTCTTGATGTAGTAGAGTTATGTTCATCTTACTTTACCTGCGTCTATAATCTTCTTTTGATGCAGAAAATTTGTATCTTTCTTTATCATTCAAATGATACAACCTCTGAAGAATTTTTATGAACAGAGAGAAGGGGAGTTCTGTAACAATGTGGGATTTCAACAATACTTGTATCAGGGGGTTCATGATGTTTCATTTCCAACAAAAAGTAGCATGTCTGTTTTTGTTTGAGTTTGCAGCAGTTATTGTCTTAGCGGATATTGCTGGGGCCATTTGGAAGAAAAATACTGTAGAGACATTGATGTGGGAAGTTTTAGCTGAAATTCATGGACTAGATTGATTGATATAGTTACAATTACAATTCGAAATGACAAATTATGATTTTTAATGTCTTATTGCAGCCTATAAGCTTCAGAGAGTTGATGGAAAGCTTCACATTCTAATAATAATATCTAGATATTTTATCCGTCTGTTTTTTAGCGGGATTGAATATTTTTTAATACAAAAATTAAACATGCTGGTTTTTCCAACATGTTTTTTATATAAAAATATTAAATGTAAATAAAAAAAATTTATGAACATATTTAATTAAATAAATAAATAAAAGTTATTAATAATAATTAAATACATATATGGAAAAGTCAAAAGGCAAATATATATCAAGATATTTATAATATGGTTAATTTATATTGTATTCAATGACTATGTTTATTAAACTTAACTTTTTATTTAATAAAATAAAGTCAGAGAGAAGAAATATTACTTAAAATATAATTTAAAAAATTATTTAAAAAAAACACATAAAAATATAATTTTTTAAAAAGAGAAATATTACAAAAAAAAAAAAAAAGAGGTTAGGTGTCACTAGATCTAGCCCCTTAAAGGCCCCTTAATTTCATCATCCAACATGCGGGCTTTATTTTTTTAAAATATAATTTGTATAGACGACATGTTGTTCACCACAATATTTTGTTTAAAAAACTATCTCACACAACACGTCATCTACCGGGACAAATGACATGTATATGTATTTTAACCCAAAACTTTATTGTCAACCCATTTTGACTTAAAATATCTAGAAAAAAGTTTAAACATCTTTACAAACTCATAAATGGCCTAGAAACAAAAAAAGATACCAAAAAACCCGAAATCAACTCGAAATAAAAAAGCTTTTTAAGCTTAGATCTTGCTTAGTAGGCCATTTCAAGGTTAAAAAAACACATAAATGGAACTTCTCTAACCAAATGGAACCCTTGGACACCAAGATCGACTGTTTTGGTGGCTAAAATTTGTTGAAATGCTGATTTTTTCACTCTATCGTTGGATTCCGACGACCCCTCTCTTTTCTCAAATCAGAGACTAAAAATGATAAAAATAAACTTTTTATACCAAAATTGAATTGAAAAAATATTGAGGGACTATATATATATATATATATAAAACAATTTTATAATTTCATTGAGTTACACAAAATACAGATTCTATTTTTTGATTGGTTCGAATTATATTATGCATCTGAACATCATATTCCATATCCTTTTGCATCCATTAAACATGCATGCCCGGTCACATCAAGGTCAAAAACCCCTGTATAGAACCTCACCAGTGGACCTACAGTTGAATCTGAACATCCACCTTTGAGAAATATCCAGATAACCCACAATAACCAGGCTGTCGAGGCAGCTCCTTACAAATTATCCACTTATGACACCCTTTCCAATACAAAACACATCATTAACCAAAACAACTTTACAAACACCAACCTTAATACAATGGGAAAGCAGCTTACAAGACTAGAGAAACAAATACAAAGAACTACTACAAGTTCAGTTGGCATTAAAACCTCAATTGACTTAAAACTAAAATCAAGTGGTAGGATTCCTTTGCAGTTGAGTCCAAAAGTTCAAAATTAGCTATTACGGAAAGGTTACAAAAACATCAAACAGCAGCTCCCATCATTGATCATCATCCTCAATCAAAGTTCTTAGCCCGAAAGGCTCAAACGGTAGCTCTCATTGCCTCTGCTAGAACTGAGGAAGAATACCTACAAATAGTACAAGGAATTATACAAAGCCAAGACCCGAAAACGGTCTTGTCCCAATCCAGCTCATCTGGCTCGACATCTCCTGCCATTTCCCTTGGCAATGATAATGAAGATGACTGTTTTGGTATCCTGCCATCTATCACGCGACGTTAAAAAAAAAAGAGTATTTCAGGCTTTTATTAGGCTCATCTGTTTAGATCCCATTTCTTTTTAGACTCATATGTTTTGAGTCCTTTTGACTTTAGGCCCATCTGTTTTAGGCCTTTTTCTACAAATGTTACCTGCTATTACAAACCAACAAATCAAGTGTCGGTGGCAAGACGACAACAAAGGAAGCTTCACCAAAAACATGGACAATTTCTATTTTGTCGTCATCCAATCAAGACAGACAATACCACGTGGGTTCACATGGGTGCTGAAGAGCTTTTTCATCAGGACAGTTTGGCCCCTTCCATGCCAATTCGTCTATAAAAGGCCACTTCAAAATCCTCAAAAAACAAACTATTTTTTTCCCAGAAAATTTTACTCTCCCCTGTAACTCATATCTGTAACCCATCTCCATTCTCCTCTGTAACCAATATCTCCTGTATTAATTTTCATTACAAATTTAAGTAAGCCAATCTTATTTTTATCTACATTCTTGTTATATTTGTTCTTATTCTTTTTTATTCTTGTTATATTTAAGTATGCTCTGTGTTTGATCAAGGATCCTAACATTGTTGGTCTTGCCTTGATCATTCGCATCAGAAATCTCTGCTTATATTTCTCTTTTCCTTGTTCTTGTTCTTTTATAAAATCAGTATATAGGCTGGAAACCTGTGACCCGATCTTTTAGATCATTCTCAGGTATAACAACGCCACGTATTGAATACTCTGCTTTTATCTGCTTATATCTAGTCATGTCAGAGGCGTCAGTTTCTACAATCTTAGGAGCTAAAGGGTTAGCTAAATGGAGGAGAGGAATAGTTTGGACCTGTTTCTTAATTTGTTTGACCAGGTTAGTATGGAGGTTAGATCAAGGAATGGTGTTGGTTTTTAACCTGTCATGTAAGAGTTTGGATAGACGACTAATATTGGGATAGTAGTCCAAAACATAATTAAGACTGCCTAAAAATCTTTGCAATTGGGTTTTATCAGTGATTTTGTTAGGAAACTTATTTGTAAAGTTTAAAGATCTCTCTATTGGTGTTACAGTACCTTGACAGATATAATGACCTAGGAAACGGACACGGGTTTGAAAAAGAGAAATTTTTGTTTTAGAAACAACTAAACCATTTTGTTTAGCAGTATGGAAGAAGGCATGTAGATGCTTGAAATGTTGTTCTATGGAATGTGAAAAAATGAGCACGTCATCAATGTAAACAATGCAGAATTTTGAATGTGCATTGAATATGTCATTCATGATGCGTTGAAATTCGAAGGGTGCATTTTTTAAGCCAAAGGGCATTACATTCCATTCGTATTGGCCAAAAGAAACTGTAAAAGCAGTTTTGTATCTATCTTTGAGATCAATCTGGATTTGCCAAAATCCAGATTTCATGTCAAACTTAGAAAATATGAATGCGGAGTGCAATTTTTGTAATAAATCTTTTTTGTTAGGGATTGGATACTTGATCCATTTTAAAGCAGAATTTAGAGGTTTGTAGTTGATCACAAGTCTTGGTGTGCCCCTTTCGATTTCAGAATTTTTATTGACATAAAAAGCTGCACACGACCAGGGTGATCGAGACTTTTGGATAAGACCTTTAGACTCGAGATCGTGGATTTCAAGTCTGCAATGCTGTTCTAAATATGCATTCATTTGTATAGGTCTTGCTTTTGTAGGTATGAGTTTTTCTGAAAATGTATCTTCATAAGGAAGATCAACGATGTGTTGTTTTCGCTTCCAGAAAGCATTAGGTAAGTCTGAACATATCTGTTGTTCAATCTTATTTTGGAAATCAATGATTTTCTTTTGTAAATCAGAACTTTGTAATTGTTTGTTGATACGACAAAAAGAAACATGGTTTTGTAAATCATGTAGATGGAATTGTTTCCCATGAATCAGTGCATTGATATGATAGGTATGTATGGAACATGCTTTAATCAAATTTAAATTTCTAGTCTTAGATTTCTCTAAGAATGGAAAAACAAGTTTGGTGTTATTGATTTTGGAAGTAATACAATTATGATGTGCTTGATATGGAGTAATCATGTCAATAAATGGAGTGCCAAGAATGATGGTATGATTGATGTCTTTTGTAACAACAAAAAATGTTTTAAGAGAAATGCCTTTGTTGAAAACGGAGGCTTGGGTTTTTCCTGCAATATGTAATTTGGAATTATTAGCAGCAGAGAGTTTTTCAGAGGTATTTTGTAAAAATCTTTTTGGAACCACGCCTTCTTTGATGCAGTTTAAATCTGCACCTGTGTCAAATAAGGCAATAGTGTCAAGCTTGAAATCTTCTGAGAAAACAAGATTAATTCTAATTAAATATTTCTTGGAAGATATTTGGGTTAGTATGTTTAAGAAATCATCTAGAATATGCTCAATGTTTGTAAGTGTATGTGGTAATGCATGAGATTCAATGGTTTGATCTTCTGTATCAGACTCGGTATCAGACTGGCTTTCAATTTTGGACAGAAGATGTTGTAGTATGGCAGAGTCTTTCTGTTGGGCCTGTTTGAGGGTTTGCAATTCGGATTTGAGGGTTTACATATATATATATATATATATATATATATATATATATATATATATCGGTTGCAAAGTTCGAGGACTGAAGTAAACATTTATTATGAACTTTGAAACTATCATCCATTTATGGTGTATTTTCTACTTTGATCCCCCTGTCTTTCAATTTTGTCCATAGTTAAAAAAATTTGATTTAATGGTCCTTAAATTTGGCTAAAAAAAAATGCAATTGTATAAAAACATTTGAGGACTAAATTGAAAAAAAAATTAAAATTTTGAACAATATATCCACAGTAAAATATGAGATGATGAATATTATTATGCGTGTAGTGTTTTGGTCACACCTTTTAGATTATAGTTAGTGATAATGAAACTTTGTTATTTTTCCAAATAAATTTTGAATTGTGTTAATTTTTTTTTAAGTTTGCTACTTTAAATTTTGTGTTTTTTAATTTATAGACTCTTTTTATGATTCGACCCGTAAACCAAGCTAAATTGCCCATATTTTTGAAATACACCTTTCTAATTTATCCTTTTTTATTTTCTTTACTTTGTTTTTATTTGAGTTAGATTTAAATTTTCTATTTAGCTCTTTGTCATTTAAGATAGATTATTTATTCAGCTTTGCAACGCCTTTGACTGTCTTATGTGTTGTGCCATATACCTACTATACATACATCTCTGCAAAGTTTTTTTTTTTTTTTTCAAGGTGATACTTATCATACTAACTCTATTGTGTTAAAATTAATATATATATATATTAACGTGGGTGTTCGGGTCAGTTTGCGCACACCTCGACTAATCTTACGAGCCCTAAAGTTAACGACCATGTAAGTCTCCAGTGGTCATCATATTAACAACCATAGGACTCGAACTTGAAACCATAAAAAAAACAAACCTTTTGATCTCAAAATATTACCACTGGAACACCTATTATATAATTAACTATTTATATTTGTATTAACGAGAAATTGCTTTTTCACAATATCTGAAAAAAAAGAAATTCTTTAAATTTGAATCCAAACCCTAAGAGAATTAATACTAAAGAGTATGAACATTCCATTATAAGACAAGATCGTCCCTAAACTAGGACAAAATGTCAGTTAACTATTGGACAAAATGTCATTCTTCCACCAAAAAGTAATGGACGACATTCATTCTGCGGCAAATGTAATAAAGGTTAGGATTTTTTTGTTCCCTTACAAGCGACAAATGCATCAAAAGTTGTATTTCAACTTCGACAATGACAAGGTTTTCTTCTTCTTTTTTCTTTTTTAACCTGGTTCTGTTTTTGTTTTCTTTGAACATTATTTTTTTTTACTAGTTAACTTTATTTTATTTTATTTTATTTTATTAATAGAAATGATAAAAAGGCAAATATTACTCTCACACATAATTAACAAATAAAGATTGATGTTTGAATAAAGTATTCTGGCTTTTCTTTTTTAAATTGACATTGACTAGAGATAACAATTTATCAAATTCCCAGGCATTTGTGCAAGTCCAAGTTTTAACATCAATTTATCTAATGGGGATAAGAGGTTCGAAATATATTTGAAGAAATATATTTGAAGAAATATATTTTTTTATTGTATATAAACTAGTTTCTTGAAAGGTGATATACACTTGTATTATTTAACTAATTTATAATATATGCCATTTTTAATTTCTAAAGGGTTGCTTAGAATTATTTATAAATAAATAATTTTAAATATTTATTAAATAAACATGTTTGGCTTTTAAAGAATTTTATATAAATTTTGATAATTATAATTTAATTAATTTTCAAAATGAATAAACATGTTTTATATAAAATATTTTTAAATAAAAAATGAGGGATAATTGAATTACCTTTCAAAATAATTAATAATTAATAGTAGTTAGGATAAATATACACAACTCTTAAAAATAGCAATCACTACAAATTCTCACTTAAAATTATATTATGTTAACCTTTGTTATTTTAATACTTTTTAAGATTATTATATGTGGCATGAATATAAATTAAAAAAACATACATATTTAATAAATTTATAATTTTTTTAATAAATATTTTCCTTTTTAATATTATAATTATTTTTTCAAAAGATAAAAAAAAAAAAAAAGAGAACAACCAAAATAACCTATAAAAATTTACCTAGGATTCCATAATAATTTGATGAATTTTGATGTAATTTAATTATTTTTGAATTTTAATTTTAGGTTCTTTATTGGCTTTTTTCTAAGGTTTTTTTTTTAAATTAAGTAACGTTACCAAAAAAAAAAAAACTAAAAGGGCTCAGCCTTTTCTTATAGCATATGAGGAGAATCATTGTAGATTCAAGCAGTGTAATGACTATTGTGCTCTTTATTGCTCTTAACAATTGCCTTGATATTAAGGGTAAAATTAGTTTTTCAAAGGGATTCAAATATCATTTATGGATTGATCGGAAAAAAGTTTATCGTTCAACTTTGAAAATGCACAATAAAAATATTTTTTTGCCCTTGGAATCTGAAAAAAAATGGTCTTTCGTTAAGGCTTTTTTTTTGTCTTTTTTTTTATTTTCAAAGTAAAATAACGTTTGTACTCTTGGCTACTCAAAAAAATAACCTTGCAGAGAGGGGTTTATTTGTCTTTGCATTCTTTTTGCATATTAAAATTACATAGTTAACTTATGACTTTTCAGATTTAAAGAATGACTTGAGAGGGCTTTTTTTTATTTTTGTGTCATGGTTGTGTTTGTGATAATGGTATGCCTTTGGGTTTTTTTTTATAATTTGCCTTATTAAAATATTAAAAAATCAGTAAAATATGTTGATGCATGCCACGTATGTGTCGGAGTCCTTCGTACTATTCTGGAGGCGCGTGATGATGATTACGGTGGCAAAAAAAAACATAATCATTGTCTCATTTGATGCGTAAGGATGTGACATATTTGTGGAGGTGGCGTGTTTGCCAAGGCAGCGGTGACTCAGCAACGATGAGTTTTTTCTCCTATCCTTCATTTCTCTCTCCTGGGCCTTGATATCCGTGCCAGACCTTTAAAAATTTAGTAGTGTCCTCTATTTTGTATTTGTTTTGGGTTTGATCCTTATTCTTTTGATTTATATTTGCTTCAATTTCCATGCTTCTTGAAGTTTATTTTTTTCAATTTAATCCATCTCCACATTTATTTTTATTTTTATTTTTTTATCCAATCTGGTCATCATTTTTTTATCCTTTGCATTTATTTTGTTTTTTCAATTTTTTCCTTTAGAATTTCATATATTTTTTTTCAAATTTTGGTTCTCATTTTTTTCATTACTCTTTTTCTATCATTTTTTTCATTTATTTAGTTTTCAAACTAATCCCTGATTAGTTTTTTTTTAATTATTTTTGGTGAAAGATTTAGTCCTCATTGTTTATTTTTTATTTTTGATAATTGAGAATTTTGCTTTGTAATTATTTCTGCCTTTTACAGAGTTGTCTCATTCTCATGTACTTATATAATTATGTTCTTATCTTGTTTATCTATGTTTCTCTTATTCATAATGTTCAGCTAAGTTTATTATGTCAAGGTGAAAAGGTTACACTAATGGTGTAAGAATAAGTATAGTATAAACTCAACATGGACTTTAATGTTTGATACTAACATGTTTTGTATTTATTATCTTACCCACTCTTAATACCTTGTTTGTTAAATAGTTAATCTAGATTTGTGTTGAACAACCCTTGGTACACCAAATACTTGGCACTTTCATAGCCCAACTATATGGTATAACCGACACCTGTGTTATGAAAGGAACTTGATTTGTTGTTAACATAAGTTATCACCATAAATATCTGACAACATTTACAAGTATTGACATTACTCAAATAAGATAATTAATATAATCATGTTAATAAATTATAATCCGATTGGAACCTCCTTTGTGTGCGGTTTCTAGTTGAATAATAAAAAGATTTTATATTATACTTATTTGAAATACCATTAGTGGATCCTCTAACCTTGACAATTGTTTTATATTTGTTTAAATCCTTACATCAATATCACATCTCAAAACTCTCTTCAACTCCTTTTCTGTTATTATCTATTTCTTTATTTGTAGCTTATACAGTTAACCTCCCTGTGGTTCGACCCCGGTCTTGCCGGGTTATTTATTACTTGACACTCATACACTTGGGAGAAGACATCAACTCTTTGATCGTGTCATTACTCAATTGGAAACCACACACAAAGGAGATTCCAATCGGATGATTTATCCTTAATAGTTCATTATAAATTTTTAACATGATCATATTAATTATTTTATTTTAGTAACACCATACTTTTAAATATTATCAGGAATTCATGATGCTAACTTATGTTAACAATAAATCAAGTTCCTCTCATAACAACTATGTCGGCCGAAAACTATGAAGGATCAAGCATTTGATGTACCAAGTGTTATACAACACAAATCTAGATTAACCATTTAACAAATAAGGTATTAAGAATTGATAAGATAAAAAAGATAAGACATATTAATAACAAACTTTATTGGATATAAACGTTGAAGTCGATGTTGAGTTTATATTATACATAATCTAACACCATTAGTGAAACCTTTTCACCTTGACATAATTAACTTAGCTAGACATAATGAAGAAGAAGAACATAACTAAAAAAGATAAGAACATAATTATGATATAAGTTAACTAAGTATAGGAAATGAAAAGCATAAACAAGAGATTAATATAACATGAAAGAAAACTTGAACATTACAAAGAGAGAAAACAAGAAAATGTTCTTGATCTGAAAATCAAGATGCCTAAATGTATGGCAAATGCCTCCTTTTATAGGCCAAAAAAACTATTCATTTGGTAATTAACTATTGAATTAGTGGCCAACTAATGACTTAGTGGACTTGGTAGTTTAGGTATGGATTTGTTTTCTGGATAAAATGACATTTTCACAATCAGAATTTAGCAAAGTGATCTTCATGAAAGTTATATGAATCTGTATCAGCTTTCCACCAAAATAAGAATGAGCTTATTTGGACTTCTAGAACCCGATATGAATGTTTTGGGCCTATGTCTTAGCTTTCTAGCCATATAAACCAGACTGAAATCCAAGATCTACAGCTCCAGATATGACCCAATGACTGAATGGTGTTCCAGTTTGAATTGAACCAGCATCTCTTTTCTAAGCTTGTTCCTTTCTTTGTCCTTTCACTTTCAATAGTTACTCACATCAATCAATCCTTTGAATTATGAGATATGCATGCATAAAATGAGCATTTACCATAAATTAAAGCTATCTTATATTATCAGACTTGTTATTATAAAACATGCTTAAGTTATGGAATTTAATGATACTTTAAGTGCAATATGATGATAAGGAGATTTGCCCCGATTCTGAGCCCTAACTTCAAGGGAGGAACCAGCAGAGGGTCGAGAAGATTGTAAATGACAGTCGTGCTAAGCAAATTGTAAGAGCATAGTGTGGTAATTTAACAATAATTTTTTAAAAAATACTATATTCAATTTATTTAGTTGTTATATAATATAATATAATATAATATAATAAGAAAAAGCTATTTCTTATTATTGTTGTTGTTATTAAAAACTAAAAGCCATTAGTAATGTATTGTGGCTTATGAGGTATAACACTATAGATTCACACATTGTTTTATTTTATTTTATTTTAATTTTGGTTCTTGAATATTTTTTATTTGATCCTTTGATGTAAAATTGATTTAATATAATATAATAAATATAATATTTTTTTTATTTTGACACACAATGTCTTGAATAGATTTAATTGACCACTCTTTTTAAATTCAAGTGCCTCGACTTTTCTAGGTAAAGATGTAAATTTAGCATGGAGGTCATGATCTTCCCTAAGGTTGTACATTCCTCCACTAGATGTATGAGGTTGGGTTTTACTTGGTGCCTCACAAGTGCCTGTAATGTTTCAATTTTGAGCATTTTCAGCTAATATGTCTAGGTACTCCATTGCTTCATCAGGGTCTTTATTTTCAAAAGTTTCATTGCACATCAATTCCACCATTTGCCTATCTTTAGGTGTTAACCCTTCATAAAAATGTGAAACCAATCTCCATGTTTCA
>Ga0307513_10002654_pt1 | contig 24660 bp, 22 predicted proteins | sample 15_EM_MG_FD_202174 | JGI IMG/M metagenome (GOLD analysis project Ga0307513, IMG submission 202174) | Populus trichocarpa ectomycorrhiza microbial communities from riparian zone in the Pacific Northwest, United States - 15_EM | ecosystem: Host-associated > Plants > Roots > Unclassified | place...
GCGGCGACCCGCAGACCTACGGCGTCACCGACTACCTGATCGCCTTGAAGAAGGACAGCAACCAGGACGCGGTCAAGGCCTTCTACGACCTGTACTACCAGCCGGACCAGGTCAACGCCTTCATCAAGGCCGAGGGCTTCCTGCCGGTGACCACCTCCGGGGTCAAGGAGTTCAGCTCCGACCCGGCGCTGAAGGTCTACCTCGACACCCTGTCAAGCGCGCACCTGACGCCGACCGACGACCCGGGCTGGGACAAGGTCAAGCTGGCCGTTCAGCAGAACATCGGCAAGGCTGTGGCACCGAAGGGCGACCCGAAGGCCGTTCTCGACGACCTGCAGAAGCAAGCCGAGTCCGGAAGCTAACCTTGCCCCATAACTGGTTATTTACCTATCCTGGGCTGCATGGTGCGCAACGCAGACAAGACTCGGGAGAAGCTCCTGCTCGCCGCGACCGCCGAGTTCGCTACCCACGGTGCAGCCGGCGCGCGAATCGACCGGATCGCCGAGCGGGCCGGCGTCAACAAACGAATGATCTACGCGTACTTCGGGAACAAGGAGCAGCTGTTCGACACCGTGCTTGAGCACTCGCTCGCCCAACTCCTCGAAGCCGTCCCGCTCACGGCCGACGACCTGCCCGGCTACGCGGGCCGCCTCTTCGACTATCTGGTCGACCACCCCGAGCGGCACCGGCTTGCGCTTTGGCGCACCCTGGAGAGCTCGCCGTCCACCGAGGCGGAAGTGCGTTCCACCACGGAGAAACTGGCGACATTGTCGGCCGCCAGAATCCACGACGATGCACTCGACTCGGTGGCGCTGCTCGTGTTCATCATGGCGCTCGTACAGGCCTGGCCGAGCACCTACGGCGCGCTCGCCCGGCCCACCTTCGCAGACGCGGCGGCTCAACGGGCCAGCGTCATGGAGGCGGTACGCCGCCTGAGCGCGCCGTAACCTCAGCCACCCCCAGACGCGCCAACCGATCCCCTGCTACCCGAACGCCTTGTGGGAGAGCTCGTCCCACGTCTCCCATTCGGCGATCCGGCGGGCATACTCGGTCCGCATCAACGGCAAGGGCTGGTCGCCGAAGAAGATCCGCAGCGGTGGGTGCTCGGCGTCGACCACCGCCAGGATCGCCGCGCTGGTCGCCTGCGGGTCACCCCGCCGAGCCGAGGCGCCGATCGGCATGTTGGCCCGAAATTCGTCGTAGGCCTGTAGTTTCGGCGCATGCACCGCCGACGATCCCTGCCAGTCGGTCGCGTACCCAGCAGGCTCGACCAGAGTGACCTTGATTCCGAACGACCTGACCTCCGTGGCGAGGCTGGACGTCATACCTTCCAGGCCCCACTTCGACGCGTGATAGAGGCCAAGCCCCGGGAGTGCGAACACTCCCCCGACCGACGAAACCTGGATGATGTGGCCGTGACCCTGTGCCCGCATCACGGGCAGCACGGCCTGCGTCATCCACAGCGGACCGAGCAGATTCGTCTCGATCTGCTGTCTCGCCTGGTCCGCGGTGACCTCCTCGACCATGCCGAACAGCCCGTAGCCGGCGTTGTTGACGACCACGTCAATCGTCCCGAAATGGTCCTTCGCTGCGGCAACCGCCGCGACAACCGCATCGTGATCGGTGACGTCGAGGGCGAGGGGAAGCACCGCATCGCCCCACGAATCGACGAGCGGTTGGAGCGTTCGGATGTCCCGGGCGGTCGCCACGACCGAGTCACCGCGCTCCAGCGCGGCCTCCGTCCAAATCCGACCGAACCCTCTGGACGCACCGGTGATGAGCCAGTTCTTGGCTGTCATGGATCCTCCTTAAGTAACCCGACAGTTACTTTATAGGTGACGGCCTGCGGCGTAGTCAATAACTAGTTACATACTTATCCGGATCCGGTGGGGCGGAACGCGACCAGAACGGGTGAGACGCCTCATACTTCGGCAACAACGGCGGCTGTTCGACACCATGGAGGAACACCTGACATGCATCTCACGCAGGCGGTGCACAGGGCCGTGCAACAGGATCCGCAACGTCTGCTGACGATTTGTGCTGGGCGGGTGCGGACCGTCGGCGAATCAGCGGAACGCGTCGCCCGGCTGGCCGGTGGTCTGCGCGCCCTTGGCGTGGGTCGCGGCGACCGGGTGGCCGTGTGGGCGCCGAACTCGGATCGCTATCACGAGGTCTTGTTGGCGGTGCCCTGGGCCGACGGGGTCGTTGTTCCGGTCAACAGCCGCTGGATCGCGGCAGAGGTCGGCTACGCGCTGCGGGACTCGGACACAACGGTGCTGGTCGTCGACGAGGCGTACGCGCCGATGGTCGCGGCTGTCCGACAGGACGCGCCGGAGCTATCCGCGGTTGTGGTCACGGGTGACGCGGACCTGCCGGACGCGACGATCGGCTACGAGGAGTTGATCGCGACCAGCCCAGCGATCGACGACAGCCGTCGCGGCGGCGCCGACCTGTTCGGGATCTTCTACACCGGGGGGACCACGGGGCGCTCCAAAGGCGTCATGCTCACCCACGCCAACGTGTCAGAGTCCGCGCTCGGGTGCCTGGCCACCGGTCAGTTCGTCACCCCCGGCGGCTGCCTGGCGCACGCCGCGCCGATGTTTCACCTGGCCGACCTGGCGACCTGGATCGCGATGCTGTTCACCGGCGGTACCCACGTCATCCTGCCGAGTTTCACCCCCGACGCGGTGCTGTCGGCGATCGAGGAACATCAGGTCACCGACATCCTGCTGGTTCCCACGATGATCCAGCTGGTTGCCGATTTCCCGGACGCTGCCCGGTTTGACCTGTCCAGCCTGAGGCATCTCGTCTACGGCGGTTCGTCAATGCCGCCAGCGCTGCTGGAACAGGCCCGAAAGATCTTCCCGGGCACGGGCTTTGTGCAGGCGTATGGGATGACCGAACTGGCGCCGGTCGCGGCCCTGCTCCTGCCTGCCGACCATGACGTGCCAGAACTGTCGAGGTCGGTGGGGCGGGCGGCACCGCACTGCGAGCTCCGGGTGGTGGCCGACGACGGTGCGGAGGTGGCCCGTCGAACGGTCGGCGAGATCGTGGTCCGCGGCGGGCACGTGATGCTCGGCTACTGGCAGCGTCCGGACGAAACCGCGCTGGCGTTGCGTGCTGGCTGGATGCACACCGGTGACGCCGGATTCATGGACGAACATGGCTACCTGTTTGTCGTCGACCGAATCAAGGACATGATCATCAGCGGTGATGAGAACGTCTACTCGGCCGAGGTCGAAGCCGTCCTCGGCGCCCATCCCGCGGTTGCGGGGTCGGCGGTCATCGGGCTGCCGGACGCGCAGTGGGGCGAGCGTGTCCACGCCCTCGTGGTCCTGGCTTCCGGGGCGAGCGTGACCGGGCAGGAGCTGCGCGGGTTCTGCCGCCAGCACCTGGCCGGATACAAGGTTCCGCGCACGGTCGAGTTCGTCGACGTGCTGCCGATCTCGGCGGCCGGCAAAGTGCTCAAGCGGCAGCTGCGTGACCAGCGACGGCCCCCCTTGCCGTCGTCCTGAACGATCTCGCCGGGCAAGGACCGCCCGGGGTCTCCGTCGTGACGTACAGTCCCGTTCTGTGGACCACGGCGCGGGTGGCGCGTTCGATGGTGGGGCAGCCTGGCGCCACGATGACGTCGCGCCGCTGATCGGGCGCGACGATGAGCTGACGATGCTGCGCGCCTTCGTCGACCGAGCCAAGGCGGTCGGCGACGTCATCGTGCTCGCCGGAGACGCGGGCGTCGGCAAGACCGTGTTGCTCGATGCGGTGGCGGCCTACGCCACAGAGACCAGGGTGCGGACCGTCCGCGTGTCCGGCAGCCAGTTCGAGGCGGACGTCAGCTTCGCCGGACTCCAGCAGGTGCTCGACCCATTCCTGGCCTACCTGCCGCACCTCCCCGAGGCCCAGCAGAGCGCCCTGCGCAGTGCCGTGGGACTGGCCGAGGGCCCGCCGGCCGATCGGCTGCTGGTCTCGACCGCGGCCTGGCAGTTGTTGGATCGGGCCGCCACCGACGCGCCGATCCTCCTGGCGATCGACGACCTGCCATGGATCGATCAGATCAGCAGCATGATCCTCGGCTTCATTGCCCGCCGGCTGCCCGGACACCGGATCGGGCTGCTCGCCTCGGCGCGGACCGGAGACGAGGGCTTCTTCGACCGGACCGGCCTGCGCAGCGTCGACGTGGCGCCGCTGTCCGACGCCGCCGCGGCCGAACTGCTCACCTGCCGGTATCCGGCACTCACACCGCGGGTACGGCAGCGGCTGATTGCCGAAGCTCAGGGCAATCCGCTCGCGCTGCTCGAACTGCCCGTTGCCCTGCACGAGGCGTCACCCGCCGGATCCAGCACCCTGCCCGACACCTTGCCGCTGACCCGACGACTGCAGACGGTTTTCGCCGCCCGGATCCGGGACCTCCCCGTACCCACCCGGCAGGCACTACTGCTGGCCGTGCTCGACGGCAGCGGCGACCTGCGGATCCTGGCCCCGGCGGAGCTGGACAGCTTGGGCCCGACCGAGCGCCTGCACCTGCTGTCCTTGGATCGGGCCGCCGCCCGGCTGCATTTCCGGCACCCGATCATCCGCTCGGCCGTGGTTGAGCTGTCCACCAGCGACGAACGCCGCAACACCCACCGCCTGCTGGCCGAGCGGCGCGCCGGCGAACCGGCCCGGCACGCTTGGCATCTGGCCGAGGCGGCCACCGGCCCGGACGAACACGTCGCCGCCATCCTTCAAGAGGTGGCGCACACCAACCTGTTCCACGGTGACTCCGTCGGTGCCATCACCCAGCTCCTGCGCGCTGCAGAGCTCAGCCCGGGCGGGACCGGCCGCAGTTCCCGGCTCGCCGAAGCGGCCTACCTCGGTGCAATCGTGACCGGCGACCTGCGCGACGTGCCTGCCCTGCTGGACGCAGCCCGCCAGGCCGACCCGCACCACGGCGGTGCGTTGGCCGGCGCGGTCGCCGGTGCCTATCACCTGCTCAACGAGAACGGCGACATCGACAGCGCGCACCGGCTGCTGTCCACCGCAATCGACGCGTTGCCGGACCCCACGGACGCCGAGAACAAGACCCTCATCGAGGCGCTCTACACGCTGCTGATGGTCTGCTTCTTCGGCGGTCGTCCGCAGCTCTGGCCGGTCTTCCACACCGCAGTCGACCGGCTACGGCCGCACCCGCCGCAGTTGCTGTACCTCTTGAGTCACACCTTCAGCGACCCTGCCCACCGGGCCCACCCGGTACTCGGCCGGCTCGACACGGCGATCTCGCGACTGCGCCTCGAGACCAGCCCCGCCCGCATCGTGCGCACCGGGATCGCGGCAAGCTACCTGGACCGGATCGGCGACCTCCGGGAGCCGCTGTGGCGGGCGGTCCGCCACGGTCGCGAAGGCGGTGCGGTGACGTCTGCCATCGAGGCATTGTTCCTGCTCGGCAACGACGCCTACTTCACCGGCCAGTGGGACGAGGTCCTGGAGATCACCTCCGAAGGATTGGCCCTGTGCGACACCCACAACTACCGGGCCCTGCGCTGGATCGGGCTGTTCATGCAGGCACTGGTCGCCGGCGCCCGCGGCGACGAGCAGACCAGTACGGCGCTCACCGACGAGATGAGCCGGTGGGCAACACCGCGCCGGGCCGGCGCGGTGAGTGCGTACGTGTCCCACATCAGGACCTTGGCGGCCCTGTCCCGCGGCGACTTCGACACCGCATTCCGACACGCCACCATGGTCAGCCCGGCCGGCCAGTTCGCTTCACACGCCCCCAACGCCTTATGGCTGGTGATGGAGACCGTCGAGGCCGCGGCACGATCCAGCCGCACCGCCGACGCCACCGCCCATGCCGCCGCCGCCCAACAGGCCCAGATCGGCGAACTGTCCTCGCGGCTGGCATTGACCGTCGCCGGAGCAGCCGCGATGGCCGCACCCGACAACGAACACCCCGACCTGTTCGAACGTGCCCTGCAGACACCTGACGCCGACCGGTGGCCGTTCGACCTGGCCCGCATCCGGCTGGCCTTCGGTGAGCGGTTACGCCGCACCAACGCACCCGGCGCCGCCCGCGAATACCTCAGCGCCGCCAGGGACGGCTTCGACGAGCTCCGCGCCCAGCCATGGAGCCTTCGGGCCACCAATGAACTGCGCGCCACCGGCGCCCAACGCGACCGGCCCGGCCCCGACACACCACCGGCACTCAGTCCGCAGCAGCACCAGATCGCCTCGCTGGCCGCCGCCGGGCTCACCAACAAGCAGATCGGTGAGCGGCTGTTCCTGTCATCCCGGACCGTCGGTTACCACCTTCACCAGATCTTCCCCAAGCTGGGCGTCACCGCACGCGCCGCACTGCGTGACGCCCTGGCCGACCTGCCACCGCGCGAGGACTGACCGGTCATCTGACAGTGGCTAGCGTTGCCCGCCCGTGCCTACGGTTTCTCCGTCACCATTCGGCTGACAGAACAGGAGAAGACAATGGCTAGCGCACGTAACGTCGTACTGGTGCACGGTGGCTTCGTCGACGGCTCCGGCTGGAAGGGGGTCTACCAGCTGTTGCGCCAGGATGGCTACAACGTCTCCGTCGTACAGAACCCGACGCTCTCGCTCGAGGGTGACGCTACGGTCACCCGGCGGGTCCTGGACCAGCAAGACGGCCCGACCGTGCTGGTCGGGCACTCCTACGGCGGTGCGGTGATCAGCGAGGCCGGCACCCACCCCACCGTCGCAGCCCTCGTCTACATCGCCGCCTTTGCGCCGGACAAGGGCGAGTCCGTCAACACCCTGATCGCCGACCCGCCGCCCGGCGCGCCCGTGCCGCCGATCCTGCCGCCGCAGGACGGCTTCCTGTTCCTCGATCGCGAGAAGTTCCCGGCATCCTTCGCCGGTGACCTGCCCCTCGAGGAGGCCCAGTTCATGGCCGACTCGCAGGTCCCCTGGGGCGTCGAGGCGCTCGCCGGCGGGGTCAGCGAACCGGCCTGGCGCAGCAAGTCCAGCTGGTACCTGGTCGCCACCGACGACCGGATGATCCCGCCACCGGCCCAGCGGGCCATGGCCGAACGCGCCGGTGCCAACGTCACCGAGGTACCCGGCAGCCACTCCGTCTACCTGTCCCAGCCGCAGGCCGTCGCCAACCTGATCAAGCAGGCCGCCGACAGCGCCGGCTGACCCCCCACCACAACCGTGCGTGGATGACGGTCACCCGGCCGCCGCGAAGCACTAACGCGGCGGCCGGAGCCCGGTCTGAGGGATCATGGGGCTCATGGCAGGCCCGCTGCTCGAGAGCAAGCTCCACATCCCCGCCCGCCGACCCGGGGCGGTCTCGCGGCCACGGTTGAACGAGCGCCTCCGCGGGGCGTCGAGGTCGGCCCTGACCGTGCTGTCGGCGCCGGCCGGGTTCGGCAAGACGACCCTTCTGACGGAGTGGCTGGCCACCGTTCCGGCCGATGAAGCGTCGATCGCGTGGCTCTCCCTGGACCAGCGCGACAACGAACCGACGCTGTACTGGACGTACGTCGTCGCCGCGCTGCAGACCGCGGCCGACGGGGTCGGCGCAAGTGCCCTGAACCTGCTGCAGTCGCCTCAGACGCCGAGCGAAGCGACGCTCGCCGTCCTGCTCAACGACCTGCACACCGTCCCGAACGACATCGTGCTGGTCCTCGACGACTATCACCTGATCGAGGCGGGCGAGGTGCAGGACGGGATGGCGTTCCTGCTGGATCACCTGCCACCGCAGCTGCACCTCGTGCTCGCCACCCGTGCGGACCCGGCGTTGGCGCTGGCCCGGATGCGGGCACGTGGCCAGCTGCTCGAGGTCCGGGCCGCCGACCTGCGCTTCACGCCCGAGGAGTCCGCGGCCTACCTCAACGGAGCGATGGGGTTGGCTCTGACCTCCCAGGATGTCGCGGCGCTGGACGGGCGCACCGAGGGATGGATCGCCGCGCTGCAACTGGCGGCGCTGTCGATGCAGGGTCGCGATGACGCCAGCTCTTTCATTGCCGGCTTCGCGGGCGACGACCGCTATGTCGTCGACTACCTCGCCGAGGAGGTCCTGGAACGCCAGCCTGCACAGGTCCGAGACTTCCTGCTGCGCACCTCCATCCTGGACCGGCTCAGTGGTCGGCTCTGCGATGCGGTGACCGGTCAGGACGGTGGCCGAGCGGCGCTCGTGGCGCTGGAGCGCGCGAACCTGTTCCTGGTCCCGCTGGACGGCCGCCGCGAGTGGTACCGCTACCACCACCTGTTCAGCGACGTCCTGCAGGCCCACCTCATGCAGGAGTACGCCGACGAGATCCCGGAACTGCACCGGCGGGCGAGCGGGTGGTTCGAGCAGCACGGCGAGTCGGCCGAGGCCATCGACCACGCCCTGGCCGCTGCGGACTTCCCGCGGGCCGCCGAGCTGATGGAGCTCGCCATCCCGGTGGTGCGCCGGGACAGACGCGAGCGCGAGCTCCGGCGTTGGGTGGAGATGCTTCCCGACGAGGTGGTGCGAGTCCGCCCGGTGCTCGGCATCTTCTTCGCGGGTGCGCTTGCGCAGGTGTCCGAGTTCGACACGGTCGGGAGCCGGTTGTCGGACATCGAACGTTCCCTGGGCGTGTTGCCCGGCGGAACCTGGCCGAAACAGCCACCGTCGGACGTGCTGGTCGTCGACCTGGAAGAGTTCCAACGCCTTCCCGGGACCGTCGAGCTGTACCGGGCTGCCCTGGCACTGGCGGTCGGGGACCTGGACGGCACCATCGCCCATGCCCGGCAGGCGATGTCGCTGGCGCCGCCCGATGACGACCTCACCCGCGCCGCATCGGCCGCCCTCGGCGGGCTCGCCTCCTGGAGCACTGGTGACCTCGCCTCCGCCTATCAGGGATACGCCGAGGCGATCGCGGGACTGGGACGGGTCGGATTCGTCTCCGACGTCCTCGGGTGCAGCATCACGCTGGCCGACATCCGGCAAGCCCAAGGCCGGCTCGACGAGGCGATGTCCACCTTCCAGCGGGGACTCGGGCTGGCAGCCGTGCCGCCTGGCCTACCGCCACTGCGGGGAACGGCAGACATGCACGTCGGCCTGGCCAACGTCTTGCTCGAGCGCAACGACCTGCCTGCCGCCGCCGAGCACCTGACCCGCAGCCAGCAGCTCGGTGAGCACAACGGGTTGCCACAGAACCCCTATCGCTGGCGGGTCACGATGGCACGGCTGCGGTCGGCCGAAGGCGACCTTGACGCGGCCCTCGAGCTGCTCAACGAGGCGGACCGGGTCTACGCCGGCGACTACTCCCCCAACGTGCGGCCGGTCCCCGCTGTCCGGGCACGGCTGTGGGTCAAGCAGGGCCGGCTCAGCGACGCTCTTGGCTGGGCGCGCCAGCGCGGGCTCTCGGTGAACGACGACCTCGCCTACCTGCACGAGTTCGAGCACATCACCCTGGCCCGCCTGCTCATCGCCAGACACATAACCGAGCGTGCAACGGACTCGCTCGACGAGGCAACCCGGCTTCTGGGGCGCCTCCTGGCGGCAGCCGAGGCCGGCGATCGGACCGGAACCGTCCTCGAGATCCTGCTGCTGCAGGCGCTCGCCCACCAGGCCCGAGGGGACACCGCTGCCGGGCTCGCTCCGCTGCATCGCGCCGTGACCCTGGCCGAGCCTGTCGGCTACGTGCGCATTTTCGCCGACGAGGGCGCGCCGATGGCCGCCCTGCTGAAGGCGCTGTCCAAGCAGGCAACCGCCCCCCGCTACGTCCGGCGGCTGCTGGCCGCAACCAGCAGAATCGAGCACCACAGACCCGTTGCACAACCGTTGGTCGAGCCACTCAGCGAACGCGAATTCGACGTGCTCCGGCTGCTGGGCACCGACCTGGACGGCCCCGACATCGCGCGTGAGCTCTCGGTGTCCCTGAACACGATGCGAACGCACACCCGGAACATCTACGCCAAGCTCGGCGTGACCAGCCGCCGCGACGCCGTCCGTCAAGCACACGAGCTCGACCTGCTCCCCGGCCCGCGCCACCGCTGACCCAGCGCTGGCCTCAACCCCCGGCGACGGCTACTGCCCTTCGGGGACGCGGTCCTTGACCTCGTCGTAGCCGACCTTGGCCGGCGATTCGGTCGGCGAGTAGATCACCCGGATCACACCGGTCGGAAACGCCTCCGTGGCGATCACCTTCAGGTGGTACGGCACGTTACCGTCGTCGAAGAGCCTGCGGCCCTTGCGCGCCGCCACCGGGTGCACCAACAGGCGGAGCTCATCAACCAGTCCCGCGGCGAGCAGTTGCTGCACCACGGAGATCGAGCCGGCGATGAGGATGCCTTTGATGCTGTCATCGGCCTTGAGCTCGGAGACGACCTCGACCAGATCACCGTTGATCAGCTCGGAGTTTCGCCAGGTGAACTCCAGCGGCTGGCGGGAGACGACGATCTTGCGCACGTCGCCGAGTTGCTTGGCGAACGATGCATCCTCGCCGCCCGCGGCCTCCCGGTCGGGCCACGCCCCGGCGAAGCTGTCGTAGGTCGGGCGACCGATGAGCAGCACATCCGAGGTGTTGTAGTCCTCACTGACGGCGCGGCCCATGTTCTCGTCGAAGTACGGGAAGTGCCAATCGGGGTCGATCTCGGCCACACCGTCGGCCGAGATGAACAGGCTGGAGATGACCTTGGGCATCGCAGTGATCCCTTCGTTTCAAGTGGTGTCGCTGGATGGACCGACACAGCACCCTAAACTCATCGGCCTGGACGGATCGCGCCCCGACAGCGCGGCCTGGTTACTGGCCGGGCGACCGGTTGCGGTCAGCGCAACAGCTGGTTCACGAAGTCGGCGCCGATCCCCACCTTCTCGTAGTGTGACCGGACCAGCTCCAGGTAGTCGTACGCATCGAAAGTCCCTATGGATTGACCATTCTCGTCAAGCCAGATCAGCGGCCCGGTGACGTTGAAGTGGATCCGCATCGGCTCGGGCGAGTCGTAGGCGACCAGGGTGTGCGACTCCCCCGGCGCCTCGTAGATGAACGTGCCGGCCTCGGCCACCCAATCGTGCTCCAGATATCCCCAGCGTCCGGACAGCGTGAAGCCGAACACCTGGTGCGGGTGGTAGTGCCGGTTGACCAGGCCGGCGCTCTTGGCCATCAGGATGTCCGCCCAGCGGTTCTGCGTCAGAGAGATCCACAGCGGTCGGCTGCCGACCGTCTCCGACAGCGGTGCGTAGTAGCGCTCGTCATCGGTCGGGGCATCGGGAACGTAGATCTCCGGTGCTGCATCCTTGCGGAACACCGCCTTGATGGGCTTGAGGTCCCGCCAGAACTCCGTCCCGTGCTCGGTGGCACTCATCGTTCCTCCTCCGCGTCGACCGACGCTGCGCTTGACAGCTACCAAGCACACCAGCCGGGCTTCCTGCTGGCCAGGCGGCCATTCCGCTCAGTGGGCGGGCTCGGTTCGGGCGGCGCAAGGAGGGCATCGCGAAGGGCCGCCAGTCAGGCGTCGGAAAATCGAGGCGCGCCGGGCTCTGGGAGCAGCCGGCCGGCCCGCGCAACGTAGCTGATGGCGTGGTACCAGCCGGTGAGGAGCAGCAGATCGGTCAGCTGCTCCTGGGTGAATTCCGCGGCCAGCTGCGCCCAGAGGTGATCGTCGATGTCGTCGGTGTCATGGAGCAGATCGACGGCACTGATCAGCAACCGTTCACGCTGCTCGGGCCAGCATCCGTCACCTGGACCACCATGGGTCAGGGAACGGAGCTGCTCCGCGCTGAGGCCGACGCGGTTGGCATACGCGGCCACATGGACGCCCCATTCGTACTCGCAACCGGTGCGGGCACAGGTCCGGTCGATCACGATCTCCCGCTCTCGCCGGGAGATCGTCAATTGCCGGCCCAGGGTGTACCGGCCCCAGACATTCATTGCGTCGGCCATCGGAAGGTTGCGGGCGAACAGCCGGAACAGGCTGATCGGTGCTGCGCCCGGCATCATCCGCTCCAGTTGTCTCGTGACAGCCGGTTCGTAGGGCGGTTCCAACGGTATGAGCCGGGTCATCACTCCCCCCATCGTTTCGGATTCAGAGACACTCATGTTGCCACGATATGTTTCTGAAACAGAAACGACAAGGAGCCAGTGAGATGCCCCGATCGGCACCGGGCCCCGGCCAACCCGTACGCGGATCGACGACCGGACGGCCTTTGATGGCCGCGCTCGACCTTCTCGGGCGGCGCTGGGCGCTTCGGGTGCTCTGGGAACTACGAGACGGTCCGCTCGGCGCTCGCGAACTCCGCCGCCGCTGTAGCTCGATGTCGTCCAGCGTGCTCTACGAACGACTGCGGGAACTGACGATCGCGGGCCTGATCGCCCAGAGCGAGGACCAGTACGAACTCACCGAACACGGCCAATCGCTCGGGACCGCCATCTCGGCGCTCGACGCCTGGGCGCAAGAGTGGGCCATGAGCACACGCGATCATTGATGAACCAGGCTCAGCGTCAAGGATCTGGTTGGATATGGCCTGTGGCAGACCCGTGGGACGAGGAGTTCGACCCCTCGGCCAGTGCCCGGAGCGCGCTGCGGTGGGCGCACGAAATGGGTGCGTCGACCCTGGGTGAGGCCTACGACCTGCTCGACCAGCTGGAAGTCAGCAACGACATCCCTGAGGTGCTGGGGCAGGAGGACACGGTTGACGACGTGCGCCAGGAGTTCGAACTCGGCATCGACCTGGTCGGCGCGGACGCTCCCCTGAGCAGCCTGCTTTAGGACGGTAACGCCTCGGACGGTGACCTATGCCGAGATGCGTACCCTGGCACGGATGTTCGGCAACTCCACGTAGGTCTGCCCGGGGGCCATCTTCAGCGGCTGACCGTCGGCGAGGGTGAATTGGAACGGTTGGTCGGTCGCGCCCTTGGCCCACCTGCCAGTCACGTACCTGCCGCCGTGGAAGTAGTAGAAGGTCCCCTTGGCGCGGAGGATGTCGTGGATGGGCTCCTCATGGCCCTTGCCGGAGATCTTCGCGTACCGCTGATTGGCCCGGACGACGAGGATGTTGGCCGTGGCCACCCGGGTGCCGTCGGCAAGCACGTGCGGACCCCAGGGCATGCTGCGCAGATATCGGCCTGACTTCTCGTCATAGCGATACGACATGTCGTAGCTGTGACCTGGCTTCCACGGGACGTGGATGATGCGGGCCTCCTTGCCCGATGTCGTGCTGATCTCGGCCTCGGTCTCGGCGAAGGGGAAGTAGGCCTGCTGCGGCCCGTTCCGGAACCGCTTGGTCTGTTTCGCCAGTACCCGTGGATGGCATAGGACTGCTCGGTCGTAGTACGTGACCCCCTGGTACGTACGGACGCGCGACGGGTCGATGGTGTACGAACCGCTCCCCTTGGTCGCCACGTACGTCAATCGGCCTTCGACATGTTGCCGGTAGTGGGCCACATAGTTGCGCACCGCGCGGGGCGCGCCGGTGCTGCCGATGATCGCTCCGACCGGACTGAGCAGCGGCACATCGACGGGGCGGATTGATCGGACCGGCCCCACGCCATCCGGCATGCGGGAGTGGAAGACCGGGACCAACCGGGTACTGCTGTACCCGTCAGCGTCTCGGTACCCGTCGAGCTCGACGAACACGATGTCGGCCTTGTCCAGCCCGACCTGCGGGTGCTCGTTCTTGTTGTCAGGCACCTTGACCGCAACGGGAGCGTGCTCCGTAGTGGAGGCGTTCTTGACCAGTTTGCCAGTCAGCGGCCACCGCGGACGGGGGTCCGTGGTCGGGGGCGACGCGGATGAGTCCGGGAGGGCGGGGGCTGTTGTGCCCGTTGTCGCATTGCCCGGAGGGTCACCCGAACACCCCGCCAGGGCCGCTCCGGCGACGCCGAGCACGCCCAGCATCAACGTCCGACGGTCGAGCGGATCCTTCACCGAGCCTCCTCGACACGCGCTTCTCCGAGCGGAACATACCCCCTCTGCCCTCATGGATGGCTCTCCGGAGGATCAAGATCGTGCCACAGCGCCACCATGACGGCACCCATCGACACCCGATAGCCAGCGAGCCGTGCCGTTGAGCCAGCCTCCGGGCCCGGTGGTCGAGAATCGGGCCGGCGGGGCTAACAGCGTCGGACGGGGAGGATCACCGGGGGTCGAGTACCTCCACCCGCAGCGCCGGATCGGTCGCGATCTCCGCCCGGGTGAAGCGTTCGGTCACCCAGTGACCGGCGGCGTAGAGCTCGGTCTGGTCGAGGAAGTGCGGTGAGGCCGGGTTGCCCGATTCCGAATACAGCAGCAGGGTGCGGGTCCGCGGCCCGGTCGCGGTCAGCTGGGTCGCCATCAGGAAACTCGTGCCAAAGTCGACGTCCGGATAGTGTCCGTTCGGGTCCAGGCCGCCGGGCGGCAGGACCGCGTTGAAGCAGCCCTCGAGTTGGGTGCAGCCATGCAAGCCGATCGACTGGTACCGCTGCGTGGCGTCGATGGGTGCATCCAGCGGCAGGTGGGCCGCGGTGACCGCCTGCACTGCGTCAGCCAGCGCGGTGCGCACGTCCGTTCGGCCGGTGTTCAGGTCACGCGGCGTGGTGAGCGGCCGCGCCGGATCGAACGGGGTACGCCATACGTCGGCGCCGGCCGCGGCAACGGCCCGGGTGAAGAACTCGCGCCACAGCACGGCACCGTGGTCACCGACCGTCGCCCGCCCGTCCCATCCGGTCAGCACGGTGCACGCCGACCGCACGTCGACCGGTACCCCGGCACTGTCCGGCAGTGTGGCAGTGCCTGCGCACAGCTTGGCCACGGCAGGCTTGGCCAACTCGGCGCCGAGGTTGCGGTCACCCAGCATGGTCGCCTGGAGAGTGCCCAGCGTGAAGCCGGGCGGCCCGAAGCCATCCGTGCCGGCCACCCGGTCCGCGATCATGTCCAGCCCGAGCCGCGTCCGCAACGAGCGTTGGGTGCCCACATCGCCGACGATCCGGGGAAACGTGGTGAGCGGCGCGGCCGGATTCGTCAGCCACGGGCTCTCGTTGGAGTTCGCCACGAAGTCGGTGCGGGTGAGGCTGGGCAGCGAGGCCGGCCCGAACAGGCCGGGTACCACGGAGCTCGGGTCGGTGCCCCACCCGCAGTCCGACCGGCTGCCGTCCAGGATGATCAGCCCGGTCGCCTGGAACAGCGGCCCGGACTGCGCAGTGGCACAGTGGTCCGCCAGAGCGTCGCTGACAGCGGGCACCACCTGCGCGTCGTTATAGAGCACGGTCCCGGAACGCTCCACGGCGATGGTGTTCACCCACGGTAGACCGTTGTGCCGGCGCTGAGCGGCCCGCAGGTCGGCGAGGCTCTGCGACCGGCCGAAGGCCAGCCACTGATCCACCGCGCGGACGTTCCCGGCGTTCGCGTCGTGCAGCACGTAAGCGGTATCGGCACTCCAGTCGAACAGCCCGGGTACCGCGAGAGCCGGGCCGTCCGCGGCGCGGTAGAGCGTGCGCTTCACCGGGTGCACGCCGTGCGCGTCGCGGACCTGGACGGTGATCTGCTGGCGCTGCATCGACCGTGCCCTGCCGTCTACCAGGTACCGGGTCGGGTCGCCGGGCACCAGGTTCAACTGGGTGAATGTGTCCGGGACGACCGTGGACGTGGTGTGCGTCCAGGCGACCCCGTCGGTGTGCCCGATGGCGACCACGGGCAGCCCGAACAGGGTGGCACCACTGACGTCCAGTCGCCCGGGGATGGTCAGCTGCATCTGGTAGAACCGCAGGGAGGAGTCCCACTTCAGATGTGGATTGGCCAGCAGCATGCCAGTGCCGTCGGCGGTCGCGTCCCGGCCGATGGCCCACGCGTTGCTGCCGATACCCCGACCGAGGAGGCCGACGGGGTGCCTGCTCGGCGGCGCGGCCATTCGTGCCTGGCCGGCGGCCGGCGGTGCCGCGGTCGCGATCTCCTGCGCCAACCCCGCACCACCGTTCAAGTCAACGAGCTCATAGATGCGCCGCCATACGTCCAGCGCGGTGATCGGACGTACCCAGGCGGCGCCGCGACAGGTCGGGTCCGGCAAACCCGCCACCGGGTGCTTCGCCAGGTACCGGTTCACCCCAGCCGCATACCCGGCCACAATGTCCCGCGCCGCGGCGCTGGGACCCAGCGGCTCCGGCCGCGCGAGCGCCGCCTCGAGAACGCGCGAGCGGTTCACGGCGGCGTGGTAGACGTCGCTGTCGAGGTTGTCCACCCCGGCCGGGGTCACGGCGTCCGCACCAAGAAACTGTGCGCGCTGCCCGGACACGGTCAAAATATCGTCGGCGAGCCCGCACAGATTGTCCTCGGCGATCGCGTACCCGGCACCGAAACCCACGTCGCGATAAGACGCCGCGAGCACATGTGGGATGCCAAACTCAGTGCGCCGTAACACCACTCTGCTGCCCGCCAGCGGGTCGGCACCCGCCTGCGCCGCGCCACCGGTCCCGGCCAGCACGCTCGGCGCCCCCACCACAACACCCGCGATGAGCGTGCCGGTGGCGGCCACACCCGCAATCCCGCGTATCCATCCGGGCCGCCGACGCACGTATCTCCGCATGACATCGACCTTCTTCCGGCTCGGCCCAGCATCCCTTCCCTGTCTAATCGACGTGGCGGCCTTCATCAATCAGGGAGACCCCCGATATGGGTCACCATCGATCAGGGAGACCCCCGATACGGGTCACTGCGGCAGCCAGTCCCGCCGGCTCCGGTTCCCTGGATCGATCGAGAAGAGCTGCGCCACCGGCCGAGCCGGACCTGGATGTGGCACGCTGATTGAATGAGAGTGCGCATCATCGGGACCGATCTGCCCGGTTCCGGCGGCCGGCTGCCGGGCGTGCAGCTCGGGGTTCAGCATCGTGACACCGTCGTCGATGCCCTGCCCGCCGACGCCCCTTCGGTGACCTTCGAACTCGAGGTCACGGTGGTCGCGACGGCGGACGGCCTCGATTTCCGCGGACCGTCGGTGCACGGCCGGCGCGGCGAGCGCTTCCTCTACCTGGTCTGGATCCGGCCGAACGCCGAGGGCACGCCGAAGATGTTCCGCCGGGCCAAACTCCAGCTGGCGCCGGTCGTCCCGCTACTCCCACCGACCGTTTCGGACGCGGACGGCCGAATCGTGATCGGGTCGCTGGCCCTGACCGATGCCAAAGGCGAGCCGGTCTGCGCGTCGGTGCGTCCGCCTGCGATCAGCTGGCAGCTGGGCTGAGCAGGTGCACGTCGAGCCGTTCGCCGTTGCGGTGTCCGACGCCGTTCTCGACGATCTGCGGGAGCGCATTCGACGCACGCGCTGGCCCGATGCGGCGCCTGGGCGGCCGTGGGCGGAGGGCGCCGATCTTGATTACCTGCGTGGACTGTTGGAGTACTGGGCCGACGGGTTCGACTGGCGGACGCATGAGCAACGGCTCAACCGATTCGATCATCGTGTGGCCGAAGTGGACGGCGTGCGGATCCATTTCGTGCACCATCGGGCGGGCGACGGTCGGCTGCCGCTGGTCCTCACCCACGGCTGGCCCAGCACGTTCATTGAACTCCTTTCGCTGGTCGACCGTCTCGGTGACCAGTTCGATCTGGTCGTGCCGTCCCTGCCGGGCTACGCCTTCTCGCAACGCCCGCCGCACTCCGGCGTTGACCGGGCGTTCGTCGCTCGACTGTGGCATCGGCTCATGCAGGGGCTCGGGTACGAGCGGTACGGAGCGCACGGCGGCGACTTCGGCGCCGGGGTCGCCACGTCCATGGCGCTGTCACAGCCTGATCGGGTGATCGGAATCCACGTCAGCACAGCGGAGATGTCCCCGTATACGGGGCCTGGGGCACCATCGCTGTCGGTCGAGGAGCAGTCGTACCTCGATCATGTCGCCCGATGGGAGCAGACGGAGCGCGGCTACAGCGCAGTGCAGTCCACCCGGCCGCAGACATTGGGGTACGGGCTGAACGATTCTCCGGCCGGGCTGGCCGCCTGGGTGCTGGACAAGTGGCGCTCCTGGTCCGACGGCGGCGGCGATCTCGATGGGCGGTTCGGTCGCGATGCCTTGTTGACGATGTTGACCATCTGGTGGGCCACCGGGTCGATCACCTCATCAATGCGCGACTACTACGACAATCGTTGGTATGGCACCCCGATCGGCCCGTCTGACTTCGTGACCGTACCGACCGCCATGGCGGTGTTCGCCAACGAGTTCGTGCCCGAAGGGGAGCCACCACGGTCCTGGTACGAGCGGCTGTACAACATTCAGCGTTGGACGGTCTTTCCTCGTGGTGGTCATTTCGCCGCAGCCGAGGAGCCCGACCTGCTGGCCGGCGACATCGCCGAATTCTTTGCCCACCTGCGGTAGACCGACAGTGCACGTTCCCGCTTGCAGATCCAGGTTTGCTGAGCTAGGACGAAGGCTATGAGGCTGTCCGAGGTGAGCGGCCCCGAGGGGCACCCGCTACATCCGTTCGTGGTGCCCTTGGCGGTCGGGGCCTTCGTGTCCTCGCTCATCTTCGACATTCTCACCTGGACCCGGCCGGGCGAGCTGCCGTGGCTCGTCGACGGCGCCTGGTGGCTGATCGGGGTCGGGCTGATCGCCGCGGCGGTGGCTGCCGTGTTCGGGGTGATCGACCTGCTCCGGATTCCGCGCCAGACCCGGCCGTGGCGGGTCGCGCTGGCACATGCGGCCCTGAACGTCGGGGTCGCTGTTCTCTTCCTCATCGGGTACGCCTGGCGGGCCGGCGACCATGTCGAGCTGGACAAGACCCGACCCGGACAGCTCACGCTCAGCGCCATTGCGATCGGGCTTCTCGTCATTGCGGTGATCCTGGGCCAGACGTTGACCTACCGGTTCGGGATCCGGATCGATCCACGAGCGAGCGCCGAGCCGCCGACCCGTCGGAACTGACCGACATCGGCACGGCCTGAGCGGCGCTCACGAGGACGGTCGCCTGCCGTCGAGGACGACGGCAGGCGACCGCTCGGGAAGGGTTACTCAGCTGGCGGGAGTGCCTCCCGGCTGCACCACCCCGTTCACCGTGAGCGTGTACGGCGCGTACTGCTGTACCTGCTCGGTCGGCTCATCGTAGGCAACCACGGCCACCACCTGCGGGAAGAGCCGCAGGCTCTTCAGCGCCAAGCTCTTCGACGAAAGCTTGAGGCTGTCCTTGCCGTTGAACTCCACCTGCAGGCCGACGTGATGCTTGGCGTCGAGCCCGACCAGGCGCAGGTTCCAGTTGTGCACCTGGACCGGCTGGATCTCGGTCGGCGAGTCGAACGGGTCGAGGCTGGAACCGTCGCTGATCGCGGTGGCACCGAGGGTGATGTCGTCAACGAGCAGACCACCCTCGTTGACTCCACCATCACTGACGTACCGGACGCTGACCAGCACGCTCTGCCCGGCGTAGGCGGACAGGTCGAAGGCATGCGGTTCGAAACCGTCCGTCGTGCCGTTCAGGCCCGGACCCAACGGCCCGTCAACGGTCTTGTCACCGGCAACCGGGGTGTAGGTGGCACCGCCATCGGTCGAGACCGAGACGTACCCGTAGTCGTACGTCGCCTCGGCGCCGTACTTGGCCAGGAACCGCAGGGTCGGATCGGCGGTAGGCACCGTGACCGGAGTGACCATGGCGGCGTCGGTGGAGGACGCGTTCCCGGACCAGAGCACCGGGTTTCCGTTGCGGTCCGGGTCGTTGGTCACGACCGACCAGGCCAGCGGCAGGGTCGGTAGGGTCTTGGCCCCGCTGAAGGTCAGGCTCTGCAGATCCCGGCCGGACAACGGCTTGGCATTCTTCTTTTGCAGAGGCACGTAGTCGGCACCGTTGGGCGCGGCGCCCGGGGTGACGTACGACGCCGGGTTGGCCAGGTTCACCGACGCCCTCAGGCTCTTCGAGGTCACCCGGGACTTCGAGACCCCGAGCATCAGCGAGTGCCTGGAGTCACCGAGGAACTTGTCCAGCAGCGTCATCGACTGGTAGTCGTGCAACACCTTGTACATGTCGTGCACACCGACGGCCTCCAGTTCGGCGTCCAGGCTGGCCAGCCCCTGGCGAGCGCCGTCCCGGTGCAGGTTCGAGATGAAACTCTGGCCGTACCGGTCATAGAGGAAGAGCATCAGCGAGTACGCGTTGCCGTAATCGGACAGCACGGCGCTGGGGTTGTTGACGTCTTCGTTCCACAGATTGAGCGAGTTCTGCGGCCCGCCGCAGTCGCGCGGGTTCGGGTTGAAGGTCGTCTTCACGATGCCGTAGCCCTGGTGGCAGATGATGTGACTGTCCTGCCCGGACTCGAAGACGGTCGCGGTGGTGTTGGAGTAGCCGTCCAGGGCAATGGCGAAGTCCGACAGGCCCTCGTTCACCCAGGTCACTTCGTTCGGGTCGACGTAGTACTGCAGCAGGTGCTGCCACTCGTGGCCGAAAACGCCCTCGTACAGCCAGGGCCGGGCCGGCCGACTGGTGCACGGGTCGCTCGTCGAGGCGTCCGGCGGCGTCGCAGTGGTGCGGTGGGTCCAGTCGAACGCGTCGATCGTCATCACGTTGCGGTCGAAGATCTCATTCAGGAAGGAGGAGAAGAACCCCGCGGTGTAGGTGGACGCGGCCGGGAAGTCGTAGAAGTTGTCGTCCCGGACGTTGTCCACCAGGGTCACGGTCTTCTCGCCGCCCCCGCCGTAGACGCCACCGTTGCCGTTGGCGTCCGGACCCAGCTGGGCATTGGTGCCGTCCCGGTCCGGCGGGGTGCTGAAGGCCGCCGTCTCCTTCGGGTACATGTTCGTGTCGAACTGATCGATCAGCTCGTTCACCTGCGTGTCGGAGACCGACGTGCTGCCGGCGACGGCGTTGCGGCAGTCACCGGCGGGAAAGGCCAGATCATTGGCCACCCAGACCTCGATGTGGTTGCCGACCCCCCGGAGCGTGTAGTCCTTGCGGTAGTAGCCGCTGAGATCGTCGGACGCCAGCCACTGTCGGACCGTCCCGACCGGCGGGGTGACGCCGGCCGCGGCCGCCTTGGTGGTGGCCTTGGTCCGCTTGGCCGAGGCGTCGTACCGGTCCGGCACGTCGACCTGCTTGCCATTGACCAGGTGCGGTGCCCGGGTACCCAATCGCACATCGGGGCTCGCGCCACTGTTAGGGGTCACCGGTGCCGCGACACCGGCGGATGCAGGCAGGACGGCCGCGGTCAGCGGCACCAGGCATACCGCCGCTAAAGCTGTGGCCAGGCGTTTGCGGACCATCGAATCTCCTTGAAGTTGGTGAGCCAGCCGAGGTCGGGATGAAATATGGATCAATCATCAACAACTGGTCACCGAAGATATACGGGACATTGCGTGGATGGCCAGAGATCTTACGGCCGCCGCCATCGCGGCCTGAGGATGATCAGCGAGATACGAGTGGGCAAAGCAGCAGCGGACCAAGGTGTTTCTCTTCTGGTATCTACGATTGTAGATACGCAAGAAGAAACACCTTGGTCCCGTGCTGAGTTCAGTTCAGCTAGTTCAGGCCCGGATCGCTCGGGTGTGGCCGAAACGGCGTGACCGTGACGGTCATCCACACGTGCAGCGGCATCGAGGCGAGAACCTGGCGCAACTCGTCCTCGTCGGCGGCGCTGAACAGGCCGAAGGTACGCCATTCGCCAGGCGCCTCCGGTGGTTTCCACAGCCGTAGCACGTGGCCTTGTGCGGCGAGTTCCTTGGTGTGTTCGGCCTCGCGGCGTTTGGTGTCCTCGACGGTTTCCCCGGTGGTGCCCTCGGGCACGGTGGTCACCATGTCAACAAGAAATTCCATGCCTGCGCTCCCTATCTCAGCCGTGAACTCGTGGGTTGCTGTCCGAGTCATCGAGCCGGGAGACCTGATAGTGGCTGATGAGCCAGGTGTCGCCGGTGCGGCGCAGGATGATGCTGAGATACACGGTCAGCGTCGGACGGTCGGTGAAGCCGAAGTCGACACTGAGGTAACCGAGGATCAGATCGCCGGCCAGGCGCCGGGTCTGCAGGAAGGTGTAGTCCGCGGTCAGGCCGATGGCCTGCTCGTCGTAGTACGCGGCCACGCTGTCCGGGCCGACGCTGTACGGGTGCAGGCCCTGGAAGATCGCATCGTCGGTGAAGTGTGTCGCGACGCGCTTCGGGTCGTGCGCGTCAACCGCTGATTTCCACTGGTCGAGCACGGTCGTGAGGATGTTGGTTTCAGTGTTGGTCATGATGGTTATTCCTCTATTTCAGTGGCCCGCGCTCTGGCCGCCGTCGACGTGCAGGATCTCGCCGGTGACGAACGGAGCGGTCTCCAGGTAGACGATCGCGTCGACGATGTCGCTGATCTCGCCCATCCGGTTGAGCGGGTGCATACCCGCGAGCAGGTCATGGGTTTCGACCGGATGCATAGCTGTCCTGATGATGCCGGGTGCCACGGCGTTGACCCTGATCCCACGCGCCGCGTACTCGATCGCCAGCGACTTCGTGACCGCGTTCAGGCCGCCCTTGGTCAGTGACGCCAGCGCGGACGGAACGGCGGAGTTGGCGTGGTCAACGAGGCTGGTCGAGATATTGACGATGTGCCCGCCGTCCCCGGTGAGCATCGCGGCAACGGCCCGTTGCGAGACCTCGAAGAATCCACGCAGGTTGACGCCGGTCACCAGGTCGTAGTCGGCATCGGTGTAATCGGTGAACGGCTTCGCCACGAAGACCCCGGCATTGTTGATCAGCGTGTCGATGCGTCCGAAAGTGGCCAAAGCCTGATCGATCACCCGGGCGCCGACGGCTGGATCGGCGATATCACCCGCGACGGTCAGGATGTCGGAATCCTCGGACGGGGTGATGGAGCGCGAATTCGCGACCACGACGAAACCGAGCTTGCGGTAGGCGACGACCAGAGCCGCGCCGATGCCCTGCGAAGCACCGGTGATGACGGCAACCTTCTGGGAGTTCATGAACGTGGTTTTCCTTGTCTTTGTAGGCGTGATGGTCCGATGGTGCGCCGAGCGCGGGTCATACGCCACGACCGGCTTGCTCTTTGGTGGTAGGCGCAGCCTCCTACCGCACTAGGCTCGGGATATGGAGCTGCGCCAACTGCGGTACTTCGTGGCCGTCGCCGAGGAGTTGAACTTCGCTCGGGCGGCGAACCGACTGCTTATCGCCGGTCCCTCCCTGTCCCAGCAGATCAAGGCGCTGGAACGAGATCTGGGGGTGCGCCTGTTCGACCGCGACCGCCGCTCGGTCGCCCTCACCGAGTGCGGCGCGGCGTTGCTGCCGAAGACCCGTGCGCTCCTGGCAGAGGCGGACGAGTTGCGCCGGTCGGCGTCGGGGATGGCCGCGAGTGAGCCGGTGCGGCTGGGTTACGTCAACTGGCGACCCGCTGACCTGGTCACGCGGGTGTCGGGTGTGGCGCAGCTGCACGTGGACACGTGGGTCCTGCCGTCACACGCCCAGACCCGCCGGGTCGCCGACCGCAGCATCGACCTGGCGATCTGCTGGGTACGGACCGGCGATCTGGCGCAGTACGGCCTGCAAGCGCGGCTGCTCGGCGCAGATCGGCTCTACGCGGTCGGTGTCGGCGCCGACACCGCCGAGGTTCACGCGAAGGACACCCTCGTGCTGGTCGACGCGGACACCGTCAGCTGGGAATCGTGGAACATCTTCGCCGAGGAATTCGCCCGTGACACGGGCGCGACCGTCGTCCGCATCGAGGACGGTGGCATCACCGGCCCGGCGTTCTTCAACCATGTGCGCAGGTTGCGCCATCCAGTGATCAACTCGCCGAAGGGGCAGACCATGCCGGTGCCGCCCGACCTGACGCAGCGGCCGGTAGTGCACCCATCGCCGTTCTGGACCTGGTCACTGGTGTCGCGGCGAGACGAGACCCGCGCCGTGGTCCGAGCCGCCGTTGACGAGCTCAGCCGCGACGTCGGCGCGCTCGGCCTGGACACCGACACCGCGTGGCTGCCGGCCGACGATCCACACCGTCCTGCCAACCACGATCACTCTGGGGCGGGAGCCGCGAGACCGGGTCGGCGTTGACCCTGGCCAGTGAAGCCCTTGACGATCAGCCACACCGCGAAGACCATCTCCTCGATCCCGATCGGCGCTGCGAGGGCGACCTGAGCCGCGCCGGCCAGCTCGATGCCGTACATCTCGATCACGCCGCGCAGGAGCAGCAGGGCACCGCCGCTCAACCCCCACCAGGCCAGCCACGACGGCACTTGCCGGCCCCGGAGCAACAGGGCGTTCAGGATGACCGCGCCGGCACCGAACACCACCAGGGTGCCGATGCGGTAGGTCCACTCCCGGCTGCTGAGCACAAGGCCACCCATCGCTGGTGTGGCCTGGGTGCCGACGAGGGATGTCATCACCAGGGCGCTGATCGCTCCAGCGACGATCAGCGCCGCTTCCAGAGCCCGGGTTGCCACATACAGCACGGCCACGGGTTCGTTGCTGGGCCGCAGGACGGGCAACAGCAGGGCGGCGATGGTGATGACGCTGGCGGCAAGAGCCATCTCGAGCAAGGCGCCGGTGACGAGTTGAACCTGGCCACCGCCGGTGCTCAAGAAATCCGACTCCTCGATGGGCAACAACAGCGAGCCGCCGATGATGGCGGTGGCCGAGGCCAGAATGAACAGCACACCCACCAGGCGCGCCGTTGATTTTGACGTGCGCATGGCGATCTCCTCTGGGTCTTCGTCCTCGGCCGGCTCTGGCGGCTCGTCGATGACGAGCCTCGTTGCCGGGGCTCGGCCCGGCATCGGTCGCGGGGCCCGGGGGTCCTGGCCCCGGAGTGGGGAAC
>Ga0307513_10002655_pt1 | contig 24646 bp, 18 predicted proteins | sample 15_EM_MG_FD_202174 | JGI IMG/M metagenome (GOLD analysis project Ga0307513, IMG submission 202174) | Populus trichocarpa ectomycorrhiza microbial communities from riparian zone in the Pacific Northwest, United States - 15_EM | ecosystem: Host-associated > Plants > Roots > Unclassified | place...
GCTCGCGTACCCCTCTCCTGCCCTTCGGGCATCCTCTCAGCCTTGCACACCCTTCGGGCGCCACAAGGGGAGAGGAGAAATCAAGCACTGCGTTCTCTGCAAATGCGACCGCTCTACTTCAAAATATTGCCCAAGTACAGAAAACCCTTACCCGAATCAGCGGCCAGACCCTAACCCCGCAGCCGGCATACCCAGAATGCGGGGCTTGACCACGCTGTTAACCTAGTCCCATGCAGGAATCTCCCCAGGAACTGCTGCACCGCGTCTTCGGTCACGCCGATTTCCGCGGCCCGCAGCAGGCGATCATCGAACACATCGCCGCAGGCGGCGACGCGCTGGTGTTGATGCCCACCGGTGGCGGCAAGTCGCTGTGCTATCAGGTACCGGCGTTGCTGCGGCCGGGGGTAGGCGTGGTGATCTCGCCGCTGATCGCGTTGATGCAGGACCAGGTGGAAGCGCTGCGCCAGCTAGGCGTGCGCGCCGAATTCCTCAATTCCACGCTGGATGGCGAATCTGCGGCGCGAGTCGAACGGGCGCTGTTAGCAGGGGAACTGGACCTGCTGTACGTGGCCCCGGAGCGCCTGCTGACACCGCGCTTCCTGTCGCTGTTGGACCGCTCGCCCATCGCCCTGTTCGCCATCGACGAAGCGCATTGCGTCTCGCAATGGGGCCACGATTTCCGCCGCGAATACCGCGAACTCACCGTATTGCACGAGCGCTGGCCGCAAGTGCCGCGCATCGCGCTGACCGCCACCGCCGACCCGCCTACCCAGCGCGAGATCGCCGAACGCCTGCAACTGGACGAGGCGCAGTGGTTCGTCAGCTCTTTCGATCGTCCCAACATCCGCTACAACGTCGCGCAGAAAGAGAACGGCAAGCGTCAGCTGTTGGAGTTCCTGGACGCGCACCGCGGCGAGGCCGGCATCGTCTATTGCCTGTCCCGGCGCAAGGTCGACCAGACCGCAGAGGCACTGGCCGAACTGGGCTTCAAGGCCCTGCCCTATCATGCGGGCCTCGATGCGGAGGTGCGCGCCGCCAATCAACGTCGATTCCTGCGCGAGGATGGCGTAGTGATGGTAGCCACCATCGCCTTCGGCATGGGCATCGACAAACCGGATGTGCGTTTCGTCGCCCACATGGACCTGCCGAAATCGCTGGAAGGCTATTACCAGGAAACCGGACGCGCCGGCCGCGATGGCGAACCCGCCGAAGCCTGGCTTTGCTACGGCCTGGGCGACATGGTGCTGCTCAAGCAGATGATCGAGCAGTCCGAGGCTGGCGAAGAGCGCAAGCAATTGGAGCGCCGCAAGCTCGACCAGTTGCTGGGCTATTGCGAATCTATGCAATGCCGGCGCCAGGTGCTACTAGCGGGATTCGGCGAGACTTACATGCCAGTCGGCGCGCCCGAGGGCGCGACCGGCCAACCCTGCGGCAACTGCGACAACTGCCTGCAGCCCGCCGCCAGCTGGGATGCGACGCTGGCCGCGCAGAAAGCCTTGAGTTGCGTTTATCGCACCGGCCAACGTTTCGGCGTGGTGCATTTAATCGAGGTGCTGCGCGGCGGCGAAGGCGAACGCATCCAGCAGTTCGGCCACAACAAGCTCAGCACCTACGGCATAGGCAAGGACCTGGATGCCAAGTCGTGGCGAGGCGTGTTCCGGCAATTGGTCGCCGCAGGGCTGCTGGAAGTCGACGCCGAAGCTTTCGGCGGTCTGCGCCTGACCGATTCGAGTCGCGCGGTCCTTACCGGCAAACAGGCCGTGGTGCTACGCAAGGAACTGCCGGGCAAGAAAACACGCGAGCGCGACCGTGGCCCGCGCACTGGCGTGGCGGTGCAGCCGCAGGATCTGCCTTTGTTCGGCGCCTTACGCGACCTGCGCGCGCAGCTGGCGCGCGAACAGAACGTGCCGGCCTATGTAATCTTCCACGACAGCACCCTGCGCAACATCGCCGAACAACGCCCCGGCAGTCTGGGCGAACTGGCGCAGGTCGGCGGTATCGGCGGGACCAAGCTGGAGCGCTACGGCCCGCAGGTGCTGGAGACTATCCGCGCGCAGGGTTGAGGCGGCAGTGCGTCAACGCATGGTCGGAATGACGAAGCTCTGGTCGGAAACTGGTCCGCCTTTCGGCCAGCGCTGGATAACGGTCTTGGTGCGCGTGTAGAAGCGTACTCCGTCCATGCCGTACTGGTTGAGATCGCCGAAGCCCGAACGTTTCCAGCCGCCGAAGCTGTGATACGCCACCGGCACCGGAATCGGCACGTTGATGCCAACCATGCCCACTTCCACCCGATCGGCGAACTCGCGCGCCGCATCGCCGTTACGGGTGAAGATGGCCACGCCGTTGCCGTACTGGTGTTTCGACGGCAGTTCCAGCGCTTCCTCAAACGTATCGGCACGTACGATCTGCAGTACCGGCCCGAAAATCTCTTCCCGATAGGTTTTCATCTCCGCGGTGACATGATCGAACAGGCTGGGTCCCAAGAAGAATCCTGCCTCGTGGCCTGGTAACGAAAAGCCCCGGCCGTCGAGCACCAGCTCGGCGCCCTCATCGACGCCGATCTGCAGATAGGTCTCGACCTTGGCCCGGTGCGCGCCGTTGATCAACGGACCAAAGTGCGCCTGCGGATCGGTGGAAACGCCGATGCGCAGGCCTTTCACCGCCGCGACCAACTTTTCGCGCAAGGCCTCGGCGGTTTCCTTGCCCACCGGCACGACCACCGGCAACGCCATGCAACGCTCCCCCGCCGATCCATAAGCTGCGCCTACCAGATCGGCGACGGTCTGATCCAGATCGGCGTCCGCCAGCACGATGCCGTGATTCTTGGCCCCGCCCATCGCCTGTATGCGCTTGCCATGCTGCGCGCCCAGCGAATACACCGACTGGGCGATGTCGGACGAACCGACGAAACTGACGGCTTTGATGGTCGGATGCTTCAGGATCGCTTCGACCGTGTCCTTGTCGCCATGCACCACGTTGAGCACGCCCGGCGGCAGGCCGGCTTCGATCATCAGTTCCGCCAAGCGCACCGAGACCGAAGGATCGCGCTCGGACGGCTTCAGGATGAAAGCATTGCCGCAGGCGATAGCGGGACCGAACATCCACATCGGAATCATGGCCGGGAAATTGAACGGCGTGATGCCCGCGACCACGCCCAATGCCTGACGTGCGGAGTACACGTCGATGCCCGGACCGGCGCTCTGCGTGTACTCACCTTTCAGCAAATGCGGAATGCCGCAGGCGAACTCGATGACTTCCAGACCGCGCTGCAGGTCGCCCTTCGAATCTGCGATCACCTTGCCATGTTCGCTGGACAGCAGTTGGGCAAGTTCGTCCATATGCGCTTCCAGCAGGCGCTTGAACTCGAACATTACCCGTGCCCGACGCTGCGGGTTAGCCTGCGCCCATCCCTTCTGCGCTTCTGCGGCATTGGCGACCGCGCGATCGAGTTCGGCCGCCGAGGCCAGCGACACACGCGCCTGCACCTGTCCCTTATTGGGATCGAAGACCTCGCCGTAGTTGCCGGAGATTCCAACGACCGACTGGCCGCCGATGAAATGTTCGATGTTGCGCATGTGCTTGTTCCTGAAAGTATTCGAGCTACCAAACAACCTTGCATATAACCCATGTACTGGATCATTCGAGAAGACGCGGCGGCGACCGAATACCGCCGCCGCGCTCCCGATAGTAGCGATCGTAACGGGACGGCGCGCCCACCGCATCACTTGGACACACGGCCGTAACAGGCGTCCCCCAGCATTGAGGGTTGGGCCAACGTTCTTGCGGTCTTAGCCCAATGGGGACAACGGCACCGAGCAGGAAAGGCTTACTACAATCATGAACGGGAAATCATCGCCCATTGGGGAAGCAATGAAACCTTCGCTCTTTTCTGGCCTGGCGGCGGCGATCGCACTGTCCTTTTGTTGCGACGCGGTGCTGGCGCAGTACGCGAACACCACGGACGCGCCGCTAGTCGCAGCGAAACTACAGACCCAGGCGACCGCCAGCAAAGAAGCCAACTCGGCGGTGCTGGTGCGAGACGCGGACAAGTCCGGCCGCAGCTATATCGTCGCAACGGCGGCGCTCGGCGGGCTCGAGGTCTACGACCTAACCGGAAAACGCGTGAGCACTACGCCTTCGGGAGAAGTGGCTGCGGTGGACGTGGCCTACGACGTTGCACTGGGCAGTCGCAAGGCGACGGTGCTGGTTGCGATCGACACGACTACCAAAAGCCTGCGTCTGTTTTCGATGAAAGGTCCACGACTGCAGGAAGTAGGCGCGCGTCCGTTGCCGCTCGGATTCGCCGCCGAGGGCATCTGCCTGTTCCGCAATTCGCTGGACAACGCGCTATACGCGTTCATCGTCGGCGACGGTGGCGAGGTCGACCAGCAGATCCTGTTTGCGACGACTGAGGGAAAACTGGACGCACGGCAGATGCGCCGCATCAACCTGCCCTCCACGCTCAAGCAATGCGCCGCCGATAGCCGGGGACATGTCTACGTATCGGAAGCAGGGGTCGGCGTGTGGCGTTTCAATGCCGATCCGGAGGCCGATGTCTCGGCCCGTATCGTCGACGCTCCCAGGCTGGGTCATCTGGAAGACGAAAGCGGTGGCGTGGCGCTCTACGACAACGGCGACCGGGAATGGTTGATCGCATCCGATATTGCCGCGGGTCGGATCAATGTCTACGACCGGTCCAAGAAGGATGCATTCCTGGGCGCATTCAAGGTCGCAGCACCGGGCAGTCTCGAAGCCATCGCTGAGCCGGGCCCGCTGTTCGCCACGGGCGCCGCCTACCCTTCTTTTCCGAACGGCATGCTGTTGGTGACCGATGAAGACGGCTCCAACTACAAGGTCGTGGCGATGGAAGCAATGGCCAAGGCGCTTAATCTGGAAATAGGCGGCAAGCCAGCGCAGGACAAGCCCGCAATGCCCAAGACGGTCGCGGTGACGGCGCTGGTGGAAACCGTGCCTGCCAATAGCTATGGCGATGCGGCCGACGATCCGGCGATCTGGGCGAACCCTGCCGATCCTTCCAAGAGCCTGGTGGTGGCCACGGACAAGAAAGCCGGCCTTTACCTCTACGACATGCAGGGCAAGGTCGTGCAGTTCCTTGCCGACGGCAAGATGAACAACGTCGATCTGCGCGAAGATTTCGAACTGGGCGGAAACAAGGTCGTGCTGGTGACCGCCAGCAACCGCACCGACGACTCCATCGCCATCTATACGCTGGATACCGAAAAGCGCGAACTCGTCGATGTCGCCGACAGCATGCAGCCGACCGGGCTGGACGATCCCTACGGCGTGTGCATGTACCGTAACCCGAAGGATCAGCGCACTTACGCCTTCATCAACGGCGACGACACCCGCAAACGCCAGTGGGAATTGGTGGCCACCACCAACGGCCGCGTGCGCGCGAATCTGGTGCGCGACATGAATTTCGACTCGCAGACCGAGGGCTGCGTGGCCGACGACGAAACCGGCGCGCTGTACGTGGACGAAGAGGATGTCGCGCTGTGGCGTATGTCCGCCAGTGCGGACGGCGGCGACGGCAAGACTGCGGTGCAGAAGATCGCCGACAATCCCGCAGTGAAGAACGACTTCGAGGGCCTGGGCATCTACGACCTGGGCAATGGCCGCGGCTATATCGTCGTCTCCAGTCAAGGCAACGATACCTACGCGGTGTATCGCCGCGAGGGGAAACAGGAATACCTGGGGTCGTTCGCGGTGGTCGCCGATCCATTGCGCGGCATCGACGGCATCTCGGAAACCGACGGCTTGGAAATCACCAGCCGCAATCTGGGTCAGGGCTTCGAACACGGCGCCATGATCGCCCAGGATGGCCGCAACGTGATGCCGGTGGAGAACCAGAACTACAAATACGTGCCGTGGGAATCGATAGCGCGCGCCTTGAAGCTGGAGATGCGCGGCGAGTGATGGCGGAAGCGGCGGCATCGATGAACAGGCCGCATCGCTCGCAAGCCCGGCACCGCGCAGGATAAACAGCGGACGCCGTTCAATCGTGGCAAACTCCGGTAAGTCGTAGCGCGCTGACCGGCATTGAATCCACATGACTGAACGCAAGGTTCCAGGCGTAGAGAATTTCCAGGGCGCCGCGGGTGGATGGGCCTCGCTGGGTGCGGTGGCCCGCGTGCTGAAGAACCAAATGGCGGTTGGCCGCGAAGCCGCGGCGCTGCGGCGGGTGAACCAGCCGACTGGTTTCGATTGTCCCGGTTGCGCCTGGCCCGATCCGAAACACACTTCTTCCTTCGAGTTCTGTGAGAACGGCGCCAAGGCGGTGTCGTGGGAAGCCACCGGCAAGCGCGCCACGCCTGAACTCTTCGCTGCGCACACGGTTTCGGCTTTGTGGGAGTGGAGCGACCACGCGCTGGAAGACGCGGGCCGACTGACCCAGCCGATGGCCTACGACGCGGCCAGCGATCGCTACCATCCGATCAATTGGGAAGACGCCTTCGCCCGCATCGGCGCCGCGCTGCGCGCGCTGCCGCATGCGGACATGGCTGAGTTCTACACTTCGGGCCGCACTTCCAACGAAGCGGCCTTCCTCTATCAATTGATGGTGCGCGAATTCGGCACCAACAACTTTCCCGACTGCTCCAACATGTGTCACGAGGCCACCAGCGTCGGCCTGCCGGAATCGATAGGCGTCGGCAAAGGCACGGTGACGTTGGAAGACTTCGACCATTGCGACGCGCTTTTCAGCTTCGGCCACAATCCCGGCACCAATCACCCGCGCATGCTTTCGACTCTGCGCGCCATTTCGAAACGCGGTGCGCCGATCATCGCGGTGAATCCACTGCGCGAACGCGGCCTGGAACGCTTCACCTCGCCGCAGGATCCGGGCGAGATGCTTACCAACAGCTCCACGCCTATCGCCCAGACTTATTACCAAGTGAAGATCGGCGGCGATGTCGCTCTGCTGAAGGGCATGATGAAATGGCTGTTCGAAGCCGATGCGGCCGATCTGGCAGCGGGAGGCGGCGGAGTGCTGGATCATGCCTTCATCGCCGAACATACCAACGGCCTGCAAGCCTTGCAGGAAGACATCGAAGCCACGCGCTGGGACGACATCGTGGAGATCTCGGGTCTGTCGCGCGCCGATATCGAAGCCGCCGCGCAGGTCTACGCCAAGGCAGAGCGGGTGATCCTCTGCTACGGCATGGGCATGACCCAGCACCGTTTCGGCACGCAGAACGTGCAGCAGATGGCCAACCTGATGCTGTTGCGTGGAAATATCGGTCGCGTGGGCGCCGGCATCGCCCCGATCCGCGGCCATTCCAATGTGCAGGGCGACCGTACCGTGGGCATCACCGAGAAGCCTACCCAGACGCTGGTGGATGCGATCAAGCGCAGCTACGGTTTCGAGTTTCCCCTCACCCACGGCCACGATGCGGTGGAAGCAGTGCGCGCGATCCGCGACGGCCGCTCCAAGGCGCTGGTGTGCCTGGGCGGCAATCTGGCGGTGGCGATCTCCGACCCGGAAACCACCTTCCCGGCGATGCGCAAACTCGATCTGGTGGTGCATGTGGCCACCAAGCTCAATCGCTCGCATCTGATTCCGGCCAAACAGGCGTTTCTGTTGCCGTGCCTGGGCCGGACCGAACTGGATGTGCAGGCCAGCGGCGTGCAATCGGTGACGGTGGAAGATTCCATGTCGATGGTGCATGCCTCGCAAGGCGGATTGAAGCCGGCGTCGGAACATCTGCTTTCCGAACCGGCGATCATCGCCGGCATCGCCAAAGCGACCTTGCCAGCGAGCAAAGTGGATTGGCAGTGGCTAGTGGACGATTACGACCGCATCCGCGACGGCATCGAGTCCGTGTTCCCCTTCTTCGTGGACTACAATCGTCGCGTGCGCGAACCCGGCGGCTTCCGTTTGTATATCGGCGCCTCTGTTCGCGACTGGGGCGGTCCGGGCAGGAAGGCGAATTTCCTGGTCGCCCCCGGCCTCAACGAGGATCGGCGCGACGATCGGTCGGATGCGCTGACCATGACCACGATCCGTTCGCACGATCAATACAACACCAGCATCTACGGCTTCGACGACCGCTATCGCGGCATCAGCGGACGACGCGATGTCGTATTCATGAACGCCGCCGATCTGCAGACGCGCGGCCTGAAGCATGGCGATCGCATCGATATCGAATCGCGGATGGGAACAGGTGGGACGAGTGTGGCACGCCGCAATTTGCGAGGCTTCATTGCGGTGGAATACGACATCCCGCGCGGCTCGACCGCGATGTACTACCCGGAAGGCAATTGTCTGGTGCCGCTGGACAGCCACGATCCCAAGTCGGGCACGCCCGCGTACAAATCCATTCCGGTGCTGATCCGCGCCTCGCGAGACACTGCGGACAGTGTCTGATCCCGCCGAACCGGGCAGCGGCCACGCGCGCCGGCCGGTCACGCAGTTGCGTGCCGGCATCGCCCAGCCCGCATCGGATCTGCTGGCCGAGGAAGTGCCGGTGGCCGTGCACTACGACGGCGAACCGTTCGCGGTCATGATGGTGTCGCCGGGAGACTTGCAAGATTTCGCCTACGGTTTCTCGCTGACTGAAGGCAGGACGATTCCAGCCGATATCGTGGATATCGATGTGCGGACCGTGCTCGAAGGTCTGTTGCTGGATATCAGCACACGCAATCCCGCAGTCAGTGGAGCGACTCCCGAAAGATCGCTGCCGGGACGTAGCGGCTGCGGCATCTGCGGCAACCGGGTGCTGGAAGATGTGATCAAGCGCCCCGCACCCGTCGGCGATGGCGTGGCGATCGATGTCGCGGCGCTCGAGATCGCCTTGGCCGCGCTGCAAGATCGGCAACCGCTGAATGCCGCGACTGGTGCGACGCACGCCGCTGCCTGGGCTTCGCCCGACGGCACGCTGATGCTGGTGCGCGAAGATGTGGGACGCCACAACGCGTTGGACAAACTGATCGGCGCGATGGTTCGCAGCGACATGGATCCGGGGCCGGGTTTCGCGCTGGTGACCAGCCGCGCCAGTTACGAGATGGTGACCAAGGCTGCGATCGCAGGTATCAGCCTGCTTGCCGCCATCTCCGCACCTACCGCACTCGCTGTCGACTTGGCCCGTGACTGCGGCCTAACCCTGGTCGGTTTTGTACGACCCGGACGTCAGGTGATCTACAGCCATCCGCATCGGTTGCTGACATCCAACGTAGGAGCGACGTGAGTCGCGACCGAATCTCTTACCGGCAATCCATCCGAAGGGGTCTCAGTCGCGACTCACGTCGCCCCTACGGGCATCGGATCGCGAGCGAGACACAGCGGAGTAATCGAATTCTTACAGGGGGATCAATCGATAAACCAGCCACCACCCGCATCGCGTGGCAATACCTCGACTAGCGCACCGGCCGGCAATTCATCGGCATCCTCATCCAGCACCGCCCAGGCATTGGCCTGCAGCAAGGAACCGATACGATAGGACTCCTGTCCTTCCAGCAGTTCCAGACCCATACCCGACGAATCGCTGTGCCGTAAACGCGCCTTGAAGAAACGCCGCAGTCCAGCAGTTACGCGGACGGATTCCGACAACGGCGCCCGCAATGGGATTTCCGGCGGCATGCCCAGCAATGCGCGCAATACTGGAACCACAAAGAAGCGGAAGCCGACCGCGGCGGCGATGGGATTCCCCGGCAGGCCGATGAACAACGGACCTTCCGGCAAGGACGCCGCGAGCAGCGGCTTCCCAGGCCGGATCGCCACTTTATGGAATAACAACCGCGCGTCCATCGACCTTAAGCTGGCGGGTATGAAGTCATGCCGACCCATCGACACCGCTCCGGTGCTCACGACAACATCGGCGCGGGCCGCGACCTCTCGCAATTGCACAGCGAAGGCTTGCGCATCGTCGCCCAGCGCCGTGTTCGCGATCACTTCGGCGCCCATGGCGTGCAGCGACGCTTCCAAATAAGGCGCATTGGCGGCGTAGATCTGTCCCTCGCCCAGCGGTAACGAGGGGCTGGCGATCAGCTCGGCGCCGGTGCTCAACAAGGCCACTCGCGGTCTACGACGAAGCTTGATCCGGTCGATGCCCAATGCCGCCAGCATCATGCGCAATGCCGGATCGACGCGCTGGCCCGCCGTGCCCACTTGCGTGCCTATAGCGACATCGCTGCCGCGCGGGCGTACGTTCTGCCCGCCGATCAACGCTTCCCGCAGGCGGATGCGTCCACCCTCCAGTCGCTCGACGCGCTCCAGCGGGACGATGCAGTCCAGCCCCGCCGGCAAGGCGGCTCCGGTAGTGATTTCCCATACTTTCGTGCCGGCATTGGTTGGCGGCGGCGCGCCGGCGGCGATCAGTCCGCCGACTTCATATTCGCTATCTGCCGCCAATACATTCCCTTCACTCGCGAACGCATAGCCGTCCATCGCCGCATTGGTGAAGGGAGGCAATGCGCGCGGTGCGTGCACGGGTTCGGCAAGAACGCGTGAGAGCGCATCCGAACACCGGCACCACTCGTCTTCCAGTGCGCGTGATTCCGCCAGTAAAAGTTTCAGAGCGTCCGCATAGGGAATCATGACGGCTTGCCCTGCCCCATCGGCCCGCGCAGCCGCTGCAGGTCCTGGGGCGTATTGATGTTGTCCAGCACACCGCCACCGGGCGTCGGCAGCAACAGGGTGTCGTCGGATTCCAATAGGTCGCGCAATCGATATCGCCCGGTCTGCGCCTGTCGCGACAGAGCGGCCAGTGCCGCCGGTTCCCACAGTGCGCACAGGGGCTCCGGTAGACCGTCGACGGTACTGCGATAGGCGATGGCGGCGTGCCGTCCGTCGCGCGCGCGGATCAGCCCGAGCAACGTGGATGTCTGTAGCAACGGCAGATCGCAGGCCAGCACCAGCCAAGCCGCATCGGGGTACGCGCTATGCGCCGCGAGCAGCCCGGCCGCCGGTCCGATTCCATCGGCTTCGTCGAAAATGCCGGGGAGCCTCGCGCGTATCGATTCCCCGCGCTGATCCCTGCGCAAAGAAACGAAGCAGGATTGCACGTGCTGGCTCAACAGCCGGAAGGTCGCAAGCAGCTGCGGCTCTCCCTGTTGATCGAGCAGCGCCTTGTCTTCTCCCATCCGCGTACTCGCGCCACCGGTCAGCACCAGACCATGGAGCGCGGGAAGCCTTTCCGCTCCACTGGCGGTCGTAGCTGATTCTGGAGGATTAGCGGGCTGGCTCACTCCGCCAATCTACCACTCCGGATTTCTTCCGAGGTGCGTAAGCAGCGTGAGCGCTGCCAGAAGCGCACAACCCTCCGCGAGCGATGCGGAGGGCTGCGCGCGAAAGGCATTCGGCCCCGATCAGCTGCGCGCGAACTCCAGCAGGTCGGCGTTGAGCTGGTCCTTGCTGGTGTCGCCCAGGCTGTGAGTGCCGCCGGGGTAGATTTTCAGCACGGAATCCTTGACCAGCTTCGACGACAGCATCGCCGAGGCGCCGATCGGCACGATCTGGTCGTCATCGCCGTGGATGATCAGCGTGGGCACGTCGAATTTCTTCAGATCCTCGGTGAAGTCGGTTTCCGAGAACGCCTTGATGCAGTCATAGGCATTCTTGTACCCGGACAGCATGCCCTGCATCCACCACGACTGGATCAGGCCTTGGGAAACCTTCGCACCGGACCGGTTGAAACCAAAGAAGGGGCCACTGGCCACATCCAGGAAAAACTGCGAACGGTCGGCGTGGTAAGCCGTGCGAAAGCCATCGAAGACCTCCATGGGCAAGCCACCGGGATTGGCTTCGGTCTTGAGCATGATCGGCGGCACCGCGCCCATCAGCACCGCTTTCTTCACCCGTTTGGTGCCATGGCGGCCGATATAGCGCGCCACTTCGCCGCCGCCGGTGGAATGGCCGATCAGCGTTGCGTCCTTGACGTCGAGATGCGCGAACAGTTCCGCCATGTCGTCGGCATAGGTGTCCATGTCGTTGCCGTTCCAAGGCTGGCTGGAGCGTCCGTGGCCGCGACGGTCGTGGGCGATGCAGCGGAAGCCGTTGGAGGCCAGGAAGAAAATCTGCGCATCCCAGGCATCGGCGCTCAACGGCCAGCCATGGCTGAAAGTGACGATGGGGCCGGTGCCCCAGTCCTTGTAATAGAGCTGGGTCCCGTCTTTGGTGGTGAAGGTAGCCATGGTTTTTCCTTGAGGTCCGAGGGGGGAGAAGTCGTTGGCGACGCGGCGAGCGCAGTCAACGTTAATGCACTGTTGGTTACAAGCGCGCCAACGCCGATACGCGGGTCGCGACGCGCTTGATGCGGCTTCGATGCCTTCCCTTCAGGTCATGCCGTCTGCACGGCGGCGGCAGGCAGGATCCGGCGCAGCCGCCGCAAGCGGATGATTTGCGCGGTGGCGCCGATGAGGAAAACCAGGAAGGCGATGCCGACCGCTTTCTGCAGATTAGGATCGTCCGGGCCAGTAGCCCAAGGCGCGCCGACCGGCAGCCGCGTGGAGGTTTCGGTGAACGCCGGAATCATGTGGAAGAACACAGTGAGCGAATAGAGAACGGTTTCTACGTACGGACCTGCGCGACCGAATATTTTCTTGTTGCCGGCCACCCAGGCAACGGCAAGCACCAACAAGGTGATGATTCCCAAAGCATGCGGCTTACCGAAGCCGCCATGCTGGAAAATGAAGAAGCCGGTGAGGCAAGTCAAAACTGTCGTAATCACATAGGTCTTTCCCAGACCGTTGCGGGGATCAATTCCTTTGTCCCGGAAGAAAGCGATGAGCGCCGCCGCGACGGCGATAAGACTGATGGCGGTATGGATGATTCCCAGGGTGGTCAGACCGAGCATGATGTTTCTCCGGCAAGCGAAGGGGGTTCTCCTGCGATCGGTCTGGCGGCTGCGACCACGTTGTCGGGCAGCCTGACGCTGCCCGGCGTGATCAGGTGGTGCTACCCATTCCCCTAACTAGGCTTATGACTGCTTCCCAGCGCGCAGACAAATCCAGAAGAACCCGATCATGTCCCAGGTATAACGCTTCAGCAAGCGCCTGGGCTCCAGGCCCAGCCGGAACAGCCATTCCAGGTGCAGCGTACGCACCCAGGACGGCGCGCGTCTGGCGTTGCCGGAAAGGAAATCCAATAGCGCACCGATTCCGAACATCGCCGGCGCATCGCAGGCGACGCAATGGTCCAGGATCCAGGCTTCCTGCCCCGGATTGCCAAAGGCGACGAGCACGACCTCCGCCCCCGACGCATTGATTCTTTCCACCAAACCATCGCCGGCTTCGGCGTATTCGGCATAGCCGTCGCAGGTACCGACGACCTGCTGTCCCAGCTTCTCGACCAGATGCCGGGCCGCCTGCACCGCCACGCCAGGCTTCGAGCCGAGCAGAAAAAAGCGCAACGGGCGCGTGCGTTGAGCGCACAAGTAGGGGATGAAGTCGGTCCCGTTGAGGTTTTCGGCGAAGCGGCGTCGATGGATCAGCAACGATGCCAGGTCCATGCCGATACCGTCGTTGACCACGCACACCGAAGGCGCTTCCAGGCGCGCGCGAAGCGGTCGGCATTGCACCACGAAATTGGTGTTGGCGAAGAACACCTGACGCTTGCGGCCAGAGTCCAAAGCCTCCAGCAGGTCCTCCGCCAACCGTTCTCGTGTGAGCGACTGCACGCGGTAGCCGCCCAGCCAGGTCAGTTGCGGCGTCGCAGGCACCCGTTCCGCATGCAAGCGTCCGTCATCGATAGCGCTCATGCGGCGTCCCCCGCATCGAGTCCTCGCGCATCACCACAGGTCATAGGGAAACGCCTCGCGCAACGCCGCCTGGATACCGTGCAGATCGAACGGCCCGTTTCCACCCAGATCCAGGCACTCCTCGACCGTGCGTCCCGAATGCCAGTTCGTGCGCCCTGTTCCTGCGTAGTAGTCGTCGTACTTGAAGCGGTTCTCGCCGTTGCCGCTGTCCAGGTAGGTGGCTGGGATGCCGTAGGCCTCGGCCAGGATCACGCCATGCAACGAACTGGAGACCACTTTTTCCGCCCCCAGCAACGCCCGTACGAAGGCCAGAGGTTTTATGTTCGGCAATAGCAACCGGTCGCGATAAGCGTCGTATTTCGCAGGCGCTTCGTTGAAATGCGGAATCACCACGAAAGGGGTCTTCGCCGACGCGCCGATCAGGTCCCTGGCATAGAACTCTGGCATCAGCAGCGCCGGATCGCCGTACACCTCGGGGACGGGCATGCCACGATCCATCAACCACTTCTGGGTCAGCGGCCCGCGCACCGCGCGCACGTCGAGTTGACGGAAACGGTGCTGCGCATCGGGAATCTTGGCGTTGATGCCGCTGCCCCACACCGTCTCCCCATCGCGTGCGTTGTGCAACACCGAGCCGATCGCGAACAGCCGCTTTGTCAGGTCGCGCTTATGCAGAAGATCCTGATCGCGCAGCGCCAGCATCGCCTCCACGATCACCTTGGACAGGTGGTCGCCGACGTTGACCCCACCGCTTTTCGGCTGCCACCAATACAGTGCGCTGCGCTGCCGGCGCTCAAGCCAGGTTTCAAGCAGGGACACGGGAAGGCTCCTGCGGCGTCGCGACCGGCAACGGACGCGGCGAACTGTCGGACGGCGCTATCCGCAGTTCCGGGTAGAGTTCCGGTTCGAGCAGACGATCCACGGTTGCGGGCCAATCGAGGCATTCGCGGGAACGGACCCGCGGCGCCTGCAACGCGCCGCGGATTGCCTCGGCGATGGATTCCGCATCGCCCGGCGTGTAGCCGAAACGCGAGGCGTAGCGTCCGACGATGGCGTGCGGGCAGATGGCCGGCAGCGCGAAGAAATCGTATTGCAGCAACTTGAGCGAGCTGTCGGCCAGATAGGCGGGCAACTGAGCGGACGCGTATGGGGCGAGGCCGAAAGTAGCGTGTTTGATGTAGCGCAGGGTCTGCGCATGCGGCATTTCGCCGTACACCACTACGTTATCTCCGTATCCCGGCATGCGCCCGCAGCCCGATCCGATTACATGGAAGGTCACCTCAGGGAAAGCATGGCTGGCCGCTGCGATCGCAGGGGGATCGAACAGCATCGAGCCGACGGCGACGGCGTGCAGGCCACCGGGGGCATAAGGCGACGGATCGGCCAGCTGTTCGATCTCCGGATCGATGCCATGACCGATGTGGTAGACATTATGTTGGCTGGCGACTTCGCCGGCCATCGCAGGCGACACCAAGGCGATCGCATCCATATCGACTGCCGCCTCGGCGAAGGCGCGCTCCACGTAGTGCGCGCTGTCGATCGCGCTCAGGCTGTCGGAAGCGCGATAGATGAGACGGGCCGAAGGATTGAGTTTCTTGGCCAGCTCCGCGAACACCACCGCCGTGCCGCTTTCGAAAATGATTACTTCGGCCTCTCGCAACCAGGTCACCAGCACCGGCGGCGGAGAGCGGACATACCAGCGGAACATCAAATTCTCGAGCGGCCGCAACCAGCGCCGGCGGGTATTGAACGGATGCAGCGCGGCCCTCCACAGGAAGCATTCGACGCCATTGTGTTCCTCGACAAGATTGGCGCTGGCATCCAGCGGCAACCGTATGTCGTTCTTCCATCGCGACAATGCGCTGTAGCGAAGGGAAAAAAAGCGGGTGTGCCCACGCGTCGCCAGCTCGTCGCTGATGAAATGGATGTTGGCCCGGCGCGGCGTGCGGTAGTCGTGCGCCGACAGCACCAGAAATCTTCCGGGCGCGGCGGGGTCGCGTGCGCGGGTCGTATCGGACGTATCTGTAGGCGCCTGCTTAGTCATCGCTTCAGTTCGGAACAAAGCCGAATCCTCCAATGGAAAGGTGACATCGCGCCGCGTCATGCGCTTCGCAACAAGGTACGGGAATGCAGGATGCCGGCCACGTCGCGGCGGAACGCGGGCCATAGCAGGCATAGCAGCGCGAATGCAACGCCTAGCGCAGCTATCCCGATCAGCAACTGCAGCGGCAGCGACAACGACGCGCCGGCGAAACGCAGGGACGCCGCGTACGAAGCGAGCCCGCACAAGCCATAGCCGGTTATCGCACGCAGTCCGCTGAACAGCATGCCGCGCACCGGCGCGTCGGAAGTGCGGTGCAGCCACCACAAGACCAGCGGCCACGACACCGCCAGGCCGCAGGCGTATCCGGTGGCGACGCCCAACACGCCCCATTGCGAACCGATCGCGATGAAGGCGATCACCAGCGAACGGCTTACGATCGAATACCGAAGTTGCGGGCCGGTCAGACCCTTGGAAAGGAACACCCAGTAAGCCGCATAACCCGCCGCCTGGAACATTCCTCCCACCACCAGTATCTGGAAGATCGGTACCGTCATCGCCCAGCGATCGCCCAGCACCAGATGGATCAACGGACCCGCCTGCACGCAGGCGAAGACGAAAATCGCGATGATGAAATGCATCAGCATGGCCTGCCCGCGCAGCAGAAACGCCGAATAGCGCGCAGGATCTCCTTGCAGGCGGGACAGCACCGGCAAGGCAACGGTGGTGGCCGGTGCATTGAGTTGGGTCAGCGGCATCATCAGCAGCGCGAACGCGCGGTTGTAGTGCCCCAGCGGCACCGGCCCCAAGCGGTTGCCGATGAGTATCTGGCCGAGATTGGTGCTGAAGTAGATGAGCAGTTGCGACGCCACCAGGTTCCCGCCGAAACGGAGCAGCCCGCCCATTTCCACGTCCCGCTTCGGCAAGCCGGGCAACCAGCGCGTCGCCAGTACCATCAAGGTCAGCAGAGTCGACGCCTGCACCAGGGCCTGCACCACCAGCGCCCAGTAGCCCCATCCGAGCAGCGCGGCGCCCACCGCCGCGCCCAGACCAAGCAGCTGGCCGCTGACGTCGGCGAAAGCCAATTGTCCGAAGCGCATTTCGCGATTGAGGTGCGCACGGAACTGCGTAGTCAGGCCATTGAGCAGCAAAGTCGCCGAAATCGCTTGCGCGACCGGACGCAGCAACGGCTCGTGATAGAAAACGGCGATCGCGTCGGCGGACAGGAACACGATGGCTGCCAGGACGAAGCCGATGCCGGAGTTGATCCAGAACAGGTTGTCGCGTTGCCCGCGGCTGAGATGTTTGGCCTGGATGGCGGCCGAGGACAGGCCGAAATCGCGCAACACTTCGCCTACCCCGATGATCGCCACCACCATCGCCACCAGCCCGTAGTCGCGCGGCGTCAATAGACGCGCAAGCAATACGATCCCGCCGAACTGCACCGCGATCTTCAGCACTTGGCTTCCCATCGTCACCAGCGCGCCACTGGCCGCAAGACGGCCCAGGGAAGGAACGATAGGCAATGCTTCCAGGGAAGGTTTTCCCGCATTCATAGCGCTCGCCCTCCCGTCGCGGCCAAGGCGGCCCTATAAGTGGTGTGATGCTGCATGCCGAGCCGCGCCCAGTCGCGCCGCGACAAATCCGGCGCGGACTGGCCACGTGGCCCGGCCTGCGCGCGCAAAGCGTCGGCCAGCACATTCGCGTCGAGCGCGCCGTCGTACAGCCGCACCCATTCTTCGCCGACTTCGGCGGCGAGGACGGCATTGGCCTCGCTGCGCGGGACTAGCACCGGGCGCGCCAGCGACAGCGCCAGCAAGAGCGCACCCGAGTTCTGCATGTCCCGGTACGGCAGCACCACGCATTGCGCTTCGCCGATCTCCTGCGCCAGCACGTCGTCGCCCACGTATTCGAGCCGCGCGCTGGTCCGCGCATCGGCCGCACAGGCGTCTTCCACCGTTTGGCGCATGGCGGGGCTGACCGGCTTGCCGACGATGCGCAAGCTGGCGCTGGCATCGGCCAGCTCGTGGAAGGCCGCGATCAAGGTCTCGACGCCTTTGTAAGGCCGTATCAGTCCGAAACAAAGCAGACGCCCGTTCACGCTCGACGGCACATGCTGTGCCGCGAACCAGTCGCGGTAATGGCCGTGCAGGATGGTATCGGTAGCGGTATCCGCGTCCCGCTCGACCGCGTTGATCCTGATCCTGCGCGTGGTCAGGCGGTCCAGCCAGCGCAACAGCAGCCGTTCGATCATTCCGCCCTGCTCGTGCGGCCTTACGTTGTGCAGCGTGCGCACTACCGGCACGCGCATTACCCACAACCGCAGCAGCAACAGGAATGCACATGCCTGCTTGGCCAGCGTAGTGAGCGGCGTGCGGTGCCGCAGCAGATACTCCGGCCAGTGGACATGGAACAGGTCGTAGCGCGAGAACAACGCATCGCGCACGGAAAAATACCGGACCTCCACATTCTCCGGCAGCGCGTTCAACAGCTGCACCAGGTACGGGTTGGTGGTGTCGTCCGGCTTACCGGTGGACTGCAGCACGACGAAACGGCGGGTGGAGGGTGCCGACACCCAAGGCGTGTGCGCGGCGTTCATTGCGCTTTCCCCCCGCTTTCGGCTAGCGCCTGGCGGTATTCGTTTCGATAGCGCTCGACGACCGCATCCCAGTCGTAGCGCGTGACGTAGGCCAAGGCATGCCGTCGGCGCGCTTCGAAGGTCTCCTCATCCACGTTGGCCAGCTGCCGAACCGCCCGCGCCGCAGCCTCGGGCGCTTGCGCATCGACCAGCAGGCCCAGTTTCGATTCGGCCTGCAGCTTGGCATAAGGTGGAATGGTGCTGAGTATGGGAACCAGGCCGGCGCTCATTGCCTCGATCGCGGCGATGCCGAAGCCTTCGTGCCGCGACAGGGAAACGAAATATTGCGCGCGCGACAGCAACCCACCCAATTGTTCCTGCGACGGCGCATCGACGATCTCGACATGCGCCTGCAGCCCGCGCGAGTCGATGCCGCGCTCGATATCCGCGCGTTTCAAGTCGAACTCGCGGCCCGCCAGGATCAGACGCCAGTCGCCGTCGTCCGCGACCAGATGGCGGAGCAGATCCAGCGTTTCCGGAATGCCCTTGTTCACCGACCAGCGGCCGAAACTGACCAAGGTCTTCCCGGGAACAGACGAACCCATGCCGGCGAACTTGCCGATGTCTACCCCGTTCTCGATCACGCGCAAACGCCCCGCCGCCGTTACTGGGGCGAACATCTCGCCATCGTTGCGGCTGGTGGCGACGATGCGTCGGTAGGCGCGCGCGGAGGCGCGGGTGACGCTGTTGAACCATAACCGCTTGAGGCGCGAGGCATAAGCGGTGTGGAAGAAGCCGCCATGGGTGGACGCGATCATCGGTTTGCCGTGCACCGCGCCGGTCAAGGCCAGGTAGTCGTAGAAAAAATCGATGCCGTGCACATGCACGACGTCGGCGCCACGTAATGCGCCCAGCACTTGTGGACACAGCGGGTAGCGCGTGGAGCCGGTGTAGGGCAGGCGTCGCACCGGCACGCCTTGGTGCTGTTCGTGCGCGGGCAGGCGTTGCGTGCCGTCATGGAAGACACGGTCCAGCGTCACCACTTCCGCCTCGCCGCCGGCGGCCAGATGGCGACGCGCGATGTTCAGCACCACCTCCTCCATACCGCCGACCGAAGGGTGGAACTGCCGGACCACGTGCACGACTTTCATGACAACCACCCGGAAATCTTAATGCTCACCTCCTCGGGCGGAGCAACCTTACTCATGCCTTCGCCTGCGCGGCGGCCGCGCCGCGCTGTCCCAGCGCCCACGGCGCGTAGCGCATGAACAGAACCCGTAACGGCACGCATAAGGCGATCGAGATGCCCGAAACGCACAGCGCCCATGCCAGGCCTGGCTTGCTTCCTGCCGGAAACAGGCCGAGCACTGCGGCGACGCCGGACAGCACGAAGAAAACCAGGATATGGGTGCACAGGATCAGCAGCGTGTTGCGGCCCATCCAGCGCAACACGGCCGATCGCGCCGCCAGAGGACTGGCGAGCAGCACCACCGAAGTTCCCAGCAAGGCGGCGAGGACGAACTTCCACGCCGAAGCTCCGAAGCGCAGCTGGTTGATATCCACGCGCCCGTTGCTCCACGCCAGTAGCAGCCACGGCACCAGCAGCAGTGCGGCCAGCGCGCAGCCCCTCAGCGCCGACTGCGGCAATGAAACCGCCCGGCCGGCAAGCGCTCCGCATGCATAGAAAAACAGCGCGACTGGCAGGATGTCCAGCGCGAACGGCAAGCGCAGCCCCGTTGCCGGAAAAGTCATGATCCAGAGCATCACCAAGGGCAGCATCAGTAGTGCGACGATCCACGGCTGCAGTCGCTTGCCGAGGAAGAAATAGACCAACGCGGTCATGAACAGCGCAGGCAGGAACCACAGCGCTGGATGCACGTACAACTGCGGTCCGATTCCGGTCAACAGTCCGCCGATCGGTTCCCACCAGGGCATCTGCCCCCAACGCAATGCTTTCTCGCCTATGTGCCGTGTGATCAGCCAGTACCCGTAAGCCGCGAAGAAAAAGAATGCGTAGGGCACCAGTAATGTACGGCTCAGCGTCGCCAAAGCTTGCGCCGCGGTCTGCGCATTGCGGCGATGCGACAGCCAGCCGGACAATAGGAAGAACAGCGGTACGTGGAAGCTGTAGACCAGTACCGTGAATCCCGCCGGTATGCCCTTGGCGTGGCCCAAGACCACCAGCGCGATCGCCACGCCCTTGGCCGCATCGATCCGCGTGTCGCGGACCGTCGCCTCGGCTATGCCTGCGCTCCACTGTTGCGAGGCTATCCCTGTAGCTGCCATTCGCTGCTCCGGTCTTGTTCATGAGGATGCCGTGGCCTGCGGGCCGTCGAACGTCCGCTCGGCGCGCGCATCCGGATGGCTTGGCACGGCCGGCATCGTCTGCGGAACGGGGAGCCGCCAGAAGTAGCCGCAAGCGAACCACCACAGGCCCGCGGTCTTGATCGAGAAATACGCATTGGAAACCAGCAGGCTCAGTGCGAAGGCCACTACGAACAGGTTCTTGAACAACTGCCCGTTGCTGGTAGGCATCTTGAGCAGGAACGAATAGGCGATCAGGAACACGAGTACCACCACGATCGACTGCCCGGCGATGAAGTAAGCGATACCGCTGTCGGAGTAGCGGTAAGGCGCGGCCAGATCCATTCCGAACCACTCTCGCGGGCTCATCTGGTTGATCGCATCGACCGACACGAATACCCGGCCCAGCGTGGTGTCTTCATAGGCGCTTACCCCGAGTGCCCCGACCGCGAGCCAGCCGACCAGCAGTACGCCGATGAAGAGGAAGCCGGCCAGCGTCTGGTCCACCCGCCGCAGCAAGGGCGCCAGAAGCAACATCAATAGACAAGTCGCACTGGCCAGACGGCCGTCCGAAGCGATCAGCAGGAACAGAATAAGCACCAGTGAGAACGCCACACCCACAACGCGCAGCGAACGCCAGAAAGTGATGGCCACCGCGCAGAAGAAGATGATGAAGTTGCCCATCGTCACCGGCTCCACGAAGATCGAGGACACCCGCGGCAACTCGAAGCCCCCTAGCCAGTTGCGTTCGCCCGGGCGGGTGGCGCTGACGTAGAGCTTGCTCGCCTCGTTCCAGAAATCGTCTTCGCTGTTGCCGCGCGTATTCACGAAATAGGCGCGCGGGTCGACCAGATCGCCGTATAAGTTGGGGAACGCCATCTCAAATATCGCCACCAACACGACGATCACCGCCAGCCACAGCACGAGCTTGTGCAAGCGGCCGCGGTAGGCCGTGCCAAGGGTCAAGAACGCGAACGGAATGATCGCATCGCGTACCAGCTTCAGATCGAAGCTCCAGGTTTCCAGGAAACGCACCAGATTGAAGGCGAGCACCAGGCCCAGACCAGTGAGTACGAGCAGTTGGCCGTCGCGACCCAGCGAGCGCAGACCGAACAGAAAACAGCCCGCATAGATGACCAACTCGACCGCATAAGCGGACGAAGCGCCGACCGGATGGATCGAGGCATTGAACATCGCCAGCAGGAAGTTGTAGCCGATCGCAAGCACCAGCAGCGTCGCCACGGCCAGGTTGTCGCGACGCTCTCTGGCGATCGTCGCGGTCATCGCAAGCGGCTTGTTGCGCACAGTGGCGGCACGGCGGAACATGGCGTCGCCACTTCAGTAAGCCTGTTTCTGGCCGAGGACTTTCACCACCGTCAGGGCCATGATCTTCAGGTCCAGCCACGGCGACCATCGGCGTATATAGTCCATGTCGTACTGCACGCGCTTCTTCATATCGCGCAGCATCGGCGTTTCTCCGCGAAAACCGTTGACCTGCGCCCAGCCCGTGATGCCGGGCTTGACGTAGTGCCGCTGCATGTAGCGGTCGATCAGCATCCCGTAGTAACTGTTGTGCTGGATCGCGTGCGGGCGCGGCCCGACCAAAGACATGCTGCCGTTGAGCACATTGAACAACTGTGGCAATTCGTCCAGGCTGCTGCGCCTCAGGAACGCGCCCAGCGGTGTCACCCGCGGATCGCTGCGCGTCGCCTGCTTGACCTCGGTGCCCGCCTCCTGATCGGTGCGCATCGAGCGGAACTTGAGCATGGAGAACTCCCTGCCGGCGCGCCCATGGCGTTTCTGCCGAAACAGCACCGGACCGGGCGAGCTGAGCTTCACCGCGACCGCAATGCCCAGCATGAGCGGCGACAACAGCACCAGCGCGACCAATGCGAGCGCGCGGTCCATCATCGCCTTGGTCAGGAAGAACGCATTGTTCGGCGCATCGCTGTCCTGGCGCAGGTTGATCACCGGCACGCTGCCGAGCTGTTCGCTGGACTGATTGAGCGCGGCGAGATCGGAAATGTCCGGGATCAGTTTCACCTTGACCGGCGTCTTGTCCAGCATCGCCAGTACCGACTTGATCCGCCCCAGCTTGCCCATGGGCAGCGAAATCCATACTTCTTCGATGCTATCCCCGGTCAGGAACGCTGGCAGCTGTTCCACCGTACCCAGACAGTGCAGGTCGGTGCTGTCGGCGATGCTGATGTCGTCGCGGGTACTGAAATAGCCGACGATCTGCATGCCGACCCATGCGTTCTGATTCAGATAACGATGGATTCTGACCACCGGCGGGCGTATGCCCACCACTACCACCCGACGCACGTCGATACCCAGGCTGCGCATCCAGCTGAGTACGCCGCGCACCACAAAGCGCGAAAAGCCGAGCAGCGCGAATCCGATCGCGTACCACAGGCCCAGCCACAGCAGGGAGGTGTGCAGGCCCAGATCCAGCATCCAGGTGTGCGCCGAAATCAGCGCCAACACGCCGGTCCAAGCCAGGCCCAGCATCCAAACCTCACGCAGCACCGCACGGCCGCGCCAGCTGCGATACAGCGGGAATGCGTTGAAGCACAGGGCCGCGAACAGGATGGAAGTGCTGATCGGGATGCGATATCCGATGGCAGGCACCCAGGTATCGAAACACAGGCGATAAGCGATCAGCGCTGAAGCCAGGACCACCGCCAAATCCGCGGCCCGCAGGCATAGATCGGCGGCGGCGGAGTACTTCGACAATAAACGGGGAGACGATGCCGACGTATCGGCGCTCATATTTGCCAGGAGCATCTTGAGTATTCCCTAACATGCCCGGTGCGGTTCGACGCGGGGGGACGTCGGACGCGAGCCGTGCTGTTAATCACCTTGCCGATGCCTTTACCGGTGCCCTCCAGCACCGACCCCAGGCGAACGACAAGCCTCACTTACTGATTTGGAAGAAGAGCGTCCTTGCTGATTGGAAGATTTCAGGCACCTCGAATAAAGAAAGCGGACGTAAGGGACGAAACACTGCTTCTACCGCGAAAAAATCGTTTTCGTTGCACTGCAACATAACATCCAATTGTGAAGGCCGCGTGCATTTGCGCTTAGTTCTTGAGGGTCGGCACGCTATCGAAAATCTTCTGAATCAGTTGTGAGCTCGAATGTTTCCGTACAGGTAAGTCAGCTAAGTAAACGCGACAGATTTCGCAAAAATTTTCCAATCGCGGGCGAACCCGTGATTCGGATCACACGAGAAATAGCAAATCGCTCGGAGACGCACCGACGCGGAACCATGCATTTGCCACGCGTCGTTCCTATAACAAAAAATCCGCAAACAAGGGTTTCCGACGAACGGTCGTGGAGATCCAACTACCGCGAACTCGTTTCTCGCGACGAACGCATTGCATGCAACAGCAAGGCCGCAACCACGCCGGCGAAGAGGCCGAAGATCGCTGCCAGCGCCAGATTGAACGCCAGTCTCGGCGAATTCGGTGTGCTGGGCGCGTCGGCCGGATCCACTACCGAAATATTGTTGGCGCCTACGTTGCCGGCCACGCCGATCTCCTTGAAGCGCTGCAGCAAGCCATCGTAGAGCTGCCGGTTGGTGTCCACTTCGCGCTTGAACATGTTGTAGCGGATGCTGCGGTCCTGCAGGTCCAACTCGTCGCCCTTAAGCTGTTCTATGCGTGTTTCCAGCATCTGCTCCTGCGTATTGGCCGCTTCGTATTGCGCCTTGATGGAATCGCGGATATTGGAGATCTGGGTGTTGATCTGCCGGCCGACCTCGCTCATCTGGCTGTTCAGGCGCAGCATCTCCGGGTAATCCGGCTTGAAGGTCGAAAGCTTCTGCTGGTATTCGGCGGAAAGCTGGGCGCGCGTCTGCATCAGATTCTGGATCAGCGGATTGGATACGACCTGAGGCAAAGCCAGGCCGCTGCCGTACCTGGCTTGGCGCCAGGCGGCCTCGCTCTTGATGCGCGCGTCCTGAGCCGACGCAAGCAGAGCATTGAGTTCCTCGAGGTTCTGCGC
>Ga0307513_10002656_pt1 | contig 24641 bp, 23 predicted proteins | sample 15_EM_MG_FD_202174 | JGI IMG/M metagenome (GOLD analysis project Ga0307513, IMG submission 202174) | Populus trichocarpa ectomycorrhiza microbial communities from riparian zone in the Pacific Northwest, United States - 15_EM | ecosystem: Host-associated > Plants > Roots > Unclassified | place...
TACATGAGCAAGAGGGGTATTGAACAAAATCCAACGTGCGCATATCTTCAGGGTCCTTGTGAAAACGTCAAGAAACTCGACCACTGTCGCATAAACCAGATGCTTACTCTGCGGACCAAAACGCTATGCTGCCGTCGTCTGCTCCTCCAACGATCAATTTTTCTTTAGTCCGTTCGTTCTCGACGGGGAATAAGGTGGTTATGGGGCCATGAAGAGGTACATCAGAGATCGTTTTTGCAGGGGAAGAGGAACATAGGCGAGAGAGTGATGTGTTGTGGAGGTACCCGTCACCTTGGGCGTTCTAAGTAAACCGTGAATGGCAGATCGTTGAGACTTACTATATCCGATTACGATGGAATCGACGTCTAAGACCAACGATGCTGAAGCGTGCACCTCAGCTGGAGCTATCGGAGAGTTTATTTCGCATAATAAATGGTAACGTGGAGAAGATTCAATTTCGCCGAACTTCGGTAAGATGGTCAAGTCCACTGATCTCAGCGATGACCTGGGGTTTTTCGTCGAAACCAGATCTCCTGCGGATGTGAACATCATGGTCTCAGTACCCGGTAGAGAGCTGGAGCGTATGAGGTTGCATGTGATATTGGTGGTTGGGATATCTCCAGGTGCGGGGACGCCATCCGCATCGACTGTGGACAAATTGTAAAGTTCGCAATTTCTCTAGTTTGAAAGAATTATTAGATGTATTACGAGAATGAAAGTGGTCCTCACCGGATAGGCTAGTATGAATGAACTACTATCGATCCACCCGGCATCGACGGGAGACATCTTTGTTGACCAAATCTCCCTCAGACCACCGGGTTGTGTTTGAACCACCTGAAACCGATTAACGGATATCCGTCGCCGCCATCGTCTTCGGAAGTACCTACAGTAAGCCCTGATTCTGCCCAAAAGATTACGCGTCTTCCATCATTTGTCAGGATGGTCTTATTCGCTATTATAGTACCCTCTGCGGGGACCACACCCAACTCGACTTGGGTATCGACTTCGACACGTCCAGCTAGTTCCGTAATTTCAACCGTGTCAGGTGCCCCCAGGTGTGTTGTCCTCAGGGCTTTGAAGGGGTTGGGCAGGCTGATGACACCACTGCGTGATGGCCGCCGGGAAAGAGGCGGTTGTGGAACGGCGGTGGTAACTAGACGGACGGTGTGCGACATCATACGCTGAAGAGAATCAACATACGCGAGCACGAATGAGTCTGATCCGCGGTAATTAGACTCGATTTATCTCAAAATCTCTTGACCCACCGTTGTCGTGTTTATGACACGACACACCTCCCACGCATCCGTCAACGCGCCATTCTCCGACCTTCTCCAGCTTGGGTTCATCAGAGGGATCAGGAGTGAAGGTATGTACCGAAACACGAGTATGGTCCTGAAGGTCGCTCTCCAAAGAATCTCTCCTGAATGAGACGGAGTCTGACGCTGCTAGCGATACGATGAACGTGGTCTTTGAAGGATATAAGAGCAGAGAATTAAGTGACGGGGCCGGGATTGTGCTCACATTCTGGGTTTTCACCAGGTGAAGGTATTTCCACGTCCAAGCGCAATGAAGCGTACGATGGTCCACTGTTCCGGGGGGTGGCACCAAGACCGGTGAATCCAGTCTGGCTGATACGTGACAAGACCCGTCGGTGGTGGACAGAATGGAAATATCCCTAACTCAAGTTGTCAGAACTGCATCCGGGATGCAACGTTGATGTATATACCCATTCTCTTGGAGGCAGACCACGTATTGTTGGGATTCGTCCATGAGGAGTTGCGAGATTGCCTTTCCCGGGCCGAACCGCGATGGAAATGTGTGGGAGCGCAGGCATAGCGAGTAGATGGCCCCGGAAATATGTAGTCGGGGAGGAATCACAGGGGAAGTTTGCATAGAAGTTGAGTTGATTGGGTGGGAGGGCGTTCTGGAGTGAGTGGATGAGTGAACGCGGCTCTCGGACTTTTTCTTGGTTGATTTCCGTGACAGTACTCCTGTGGTAGTGGGGGTCAAGGGTGAGACTGGATGCTGGTCGGTCGGATTGTTTTCGGAGGGAAACACCCCATCCGCGAAATGTCTCTCCTTTACGGGGCCCTTGTGCTTCAACAGACCCTTCAACTTCTCCTGCTCCTCCTCGAAATCGACGTAGTTCTTGGGTGCTTCTACAGCCTCTGCCGTCACACCGGAGACAATTCGGGACTTGGAGAGGTGGAAGGGATTCGCAGTCGATTTCAGCGACGATTGAGAACTAAAGGCAGACGAATTCCAACCGAGGTGAGAGGTCCCAGAAGGAGTGGACGGTCGGGTATGTAGCAGCGTGTCTGCGAGTTCAAAGTTGAATTGAGCAGGACTGATAAGGTCGGTTTTGACCCCCGGCTTAGGATGCAAAAGATACACGCTTCCATCTTCACATCCAATAAAGGCGCCTCGGAGCGGAGCCCTTTGCTGGTCCCGTGGAGGTGAGGGGATATCCTCGAGGTGAGGAGTGAAACCCCACGTTGCGAGAGCACATGGCTTCGCTGAGACGAAGGATAGTTCAATGGCTTTGGTGGTATCGAGACCCGAGCCCTTGACACTTCGGTCTCTCAAGACTGGGAGCGCGATTGGGATGATGACCTGCTGCTTCTCCATCCGATCTACATCTGACCATGCATTGAACTCCGTGAGAGGATTGGGCGCGAACGAGACGGTGGCTTACTCGAACCGCCGTGGTTCCGCGTGTTAGAGCTGAGCGACAACCTTCGGACAGCGAGATGGTGTCTGTTAAGGAGATGTGGGCTGGGTAGACCTTGAGGGAAATCCGTATTTCTTTGAAATTGTCCCAGAGTCGGACTTGGAGAGGTTTCCATTCACGTGACCATTCCCAGGGTGTGTCGGGTTTTTAGCCTTGAGCTGGATTAATTTGACTGTTTACTGTCCCAGAACTCGAGTGTGTTGTTTGTGGTTAATCCTACTGCGACATATGCGAGATTCTTCCGTCGTATTGTCAGAAAACCTCCGGAAGCGGGTGGCAGACTGACGCCCGGTTTCCCAAGGGCCGATCGTCGGTCTGTTCGGCCACTGAAGCTTGGAGTTCGACCACCATGTCTCAAGAGTTCGTGGGATCTTTGGACTGCGGAACCACGTACGCGGTTACGAAATCATTGAGAACATTGGCGGCTCATAGTTTTTCAGCTCGACTCGGTTCATCGTCTTCGATCGCTACGCCAACATTGTAGCTCAGCACCAGATCGAATTCCCTCAATACCACCCTGAACCCGGGTGAGCCCAACTCAAGCCTTACCGTGGTACACAGAGGCGTACGACGAGATTATAGGTGGCACGAGCATGATCCCGACCAGATAATTCAAGCATGCGAAGATTGTATCGACGGGGCCGTGAAGACTGTCGAGGCTGCCGGTTATCCAAAGAGCAGTATCAGGGTCATAGGTACGCCTGGGGTCTGTTTGGGCAATTCTGGGAGATAGGTAATCAGTCGCAGGGATAACGAATCAACGAGAAACTACCGTCGCATGGAGCCGCCGGACCGGGAAGCCACTGGCCAAGGCTATCGTATGGGCAGATTCACGGACGAAGCACACTGTTGCTCACCTCATCAACGCATTGAACAAAGTTGGCCTCGAACTTGAGTCCGGGCGTGTCGTAACTGGGAAAGAGGCTACGGATCAACTCCAAACCTTGTGATTCTCCTTTCGGGAAACCACACCATCGCAGGTGCTAACCAGGAACTACCAGGACTGGATTGAAACTTTCTACGTATTTCTCCGGTGTAAAGCTACGCTGGCTAATTGACCATCATGAAGCTGTGCGCAGAGCTCACGAAGACGGCGACCTCCTGTTCGGCACCGTCGAGTCGTGGATCGTTTATGTGCGCTCTTTCCCTTCTCATTTTGGGATCCTCTAAACGCTCGTTAAAGCGTTTGACAGACAGGAAGTTGCATGTAACGGAAGTCTCAAATGCCTCTCGAACATTGTTGATGAACATCAAGACCTTGCAATGGGACCCGGTGCTGCTAAGGTTCTTCCGCATAAAACCATCCGTACTTCCCAAGATCGTATCTTCCTCTCAAGTGTACGGAGAGGTTGAACACGGGTCGCTTAAGGGTGTTAAGATTGGTGGCCTGATCGGTGACCAACAAGGCGCACTTGTGGGGAACAAATGCTTTCACCAAGGAGAGGCCAAGTGCACATTCGGAACCGGTGCATTCCTACTGTTCAACACGGGGAACGACGTTGTGAAGAGTGGCAATGGACTACTCACCACGGTACATTCTTCCTACTGCAACAGTCGGTCCATTCTGATTTCCGAATAGGTTGGTTATCAGGCAGGACCAGATTCGAAACCGGTGTATGCCCTGGAAGGGAGTAGTACGTTACGACATCAGTTATTAATGTCTTCCCCGCTCAACTTCCCCTTAGTTGCGGTGGCCGGCAGTGCTATCAAGTGGTAAGGGATAGCTTTCAGGATTCACGTGGGTTCCAATGGCTAAGACGTGGCAGGCTCCGTGATTCTATGTACATGATCAAGAGCTCCGCAGATATCAATACCCTCGCGGCTTCTGTAGACACCACAGGTGGTGTATATTTCGTCACCGCGTTCTCTGGGTTGCTCGCACCATATTGGGACCCGGCTGCAGCTGGGATGTTGATCGGCCTTACCGAATATACGACACCAGCACATATAGCTCGGGCGACATTGGAAGCCACCGCCTTCCAAACATATGCAATCCTGGAGTGTATGCAGTCCGATGCCGGGGCAGACCTAAAGCAAGTCAAGGTAGACGGCGGGATGACGAACGGTGACGTCGCCATGCAAATCCTTGCGGATCTAGGAGGATTCACAGTGATGCGCCCGGAGATGCGGGAGTGAGTCTGCGGGTTTTCGTCAACACGTTCATTGTCACTTAGCTTGTCTCTACAAGGTCGACCGCGCTGGGGTCCGCATTGTTGGCTGGATCAGCAATCAGACTATTTGGTTGGGATGTAAACGAACAAGAGACTCTAGCAGAGGTCAACACCAAGGGTCACACGGACTTTGTTTCGAAGTTGGATGCTGGAGAAAGGAAGAAGCGGTGGGCCCGTTGGCAGCGGGCGGTGGAGAGGAGCCGTGGTTGGGACAACCACTGGAATGATGAGGACGATGACGATTAGATTATGCAGCCGGTTGTGTCAAGAATAGCGAGCAGCAGTAGACAAATGAGAATCATTGTGTACGACGACATGGAATGCAGACGTCACGATTGAGCAACCCAATAGTCCTGGAAGATCTTCGAAACTCGGCTGGCTGCCGTCTTGGAGGTTTCGGGGTGTTCTGTTAGCGCCTTGGTAGACCACCCGGCCTCGCAGTTAGTCCGATTCATACGGTAATTCACCCGACTTGCCACCCCACGATTCCTGCCAATCACGCGGATACCGTCCGTTGCTGGACGAATGGCGTTGATACTTGTAAATCGTAGTACCTAACGTTGACATGCGCATACCCGCTTCATTCAATCCTAATGTGGCGCAATGGATCTGGTCTCACTCCTCGGGATGTTATGGTAGTGAGAGGAACTCCGACGATGAGGTCGACCGTTCCGGCGCCGCGCCGCCAATTCCGCCTCTTCGAACATTAGTACAGAACAAAATCGTTCAAGCCACAATTGTATTGCATCTCGGTATAGCACAATGTCAGCGCAAAGCAACGGTAATACGGGATATAAAGAAAGCAAGGGATACAACCCGGAATGAGGAAAATACATTCTAGATTGGAGGAAGGGAAATAGCGGTGGTGTGATTGGATGTATGATGAAATCGCCGTTGGTGACCGGCCTTCGGAGAGATGCAGCACGGATGGCGGATGGGGTGGATGTGAATGGGAGAGAAGGAATCATGGACAGAACTGAATAATGATGGGGTCTGGGTGGCGACTGTGCAAGAAGGCCAGGAAATTGTCATTCCACCTCACGTCCTCCACGTCCTTTGCCCTCCAGCTGGGGGGTAACCACAAGACTTTCCTTCCCTCAGGGTCCACAACCCACTCCTTTGACCCAATGCCGATCTTGTATCCACAAGAAAAAAGGTCCACCCACGGCCACGGGCTGGTTGATGACTTCCCTGTCACATTACTAATGCTCCCATCCCCCAGCATCTCCAATTCCACCGGAAAGTACCAGGTCCGAAGCTCGTCGGTAGTGAAACGTCTCGTCGACTCGCTTGCGAGGAGCCACAGCCCACGCTGGTTAGGGGAGGACCGGATGCTGATGATGTCGAGCGGTTTATTGCTGGTAGATGTTCGAACTTTTGGGTTGTGTAAGGGGACTGGTACCGGTGGGAGACCTTCTCGCCACAGGTAAAGTTCCGTTTTTTGAATGACCAAAGCAATCTGGGAGCAATCGTGGGATAACGCCAAGTGGTTTGTAGTGAATTCAATAACTATGGTCCGGTCGATAACATCTTGAACACCGCGTGCTCTCCTCCCGGTTTCAAGATCCCACCAAACAAGCCCACAGCTGCTTGCCATGCAGATGGTGTTGTCAACGATCTTGATATCTAAAATCTCCATACCCGTGTCTATGAATCGGTGTGGACTGCCCGAAAGATTGTCAAGGATTTTGATGACATGATCCTTTTGCCGTGTTGTCGCAGTGAGGGCCCCGTCCACAGAATATGCGACCAAATGGTTACGACGATCGTGATGGTACCCGGCCTCGTCCGAAGACAGAAAGGCAGATCGACCGCCGGGGTTCAACACCTGGATTCCCTGTTGTCCCCAAGTCAAGATCGAGGACGTGGTGGGCGAGAATGCCAGCCCCTCGAATAGCAAACGGGGTCTGAGATTGCTCCATGGCTCATAATCAGTAGAACCATTCTCCCAAACACAAATCCTCGATTCTTCTGTTCCACATACGAAAAAGTGCCCATCAGGAGAGAAGTGTCCTGGTGGGATGAAGGGTGATTGAGCCGCTTTGATCTGCAATAGGATCCTCGAGTCCCGAACATCTAGTATGACCACATCCGTCTTGGTGACAAATGATGCATGGACGGAAACCGGGGAGAAGGAGAGCTTTCCACTGTGATGCGGCACAGAGAATGACTCAACCACAGGGGGTGGATGTGAGGTCTGTTGGAGCTCGCGGATCTCGATCATGACGCGCCCACCAATTTTGAAGCTGGTAGTAAACCGGAGAGAGTATTCGTGGGTCCAATGGGCACCCAACTGGTGATCGTCCGACCATGGGAATTCCGCCTTGGATGGTTGCGTGTCCTCGAGTAGATCATATGTGCAGACTTGGCGTTTGGAAGAGGGGTAAGAGGGTATGTGATTGACGACCCTTCGGTTGTTGTTGGTAGAGAACGTAATTTCCCCCGGACAGGAGACATCAATACTGCGAATGATCACACCTGTCTGGATGTCCCAAACATGGAGCCACCCTCCCCGTCTCCACAAACTCCGTGGAAATTGTTCTCCCTGCTGTTGGAGACAGGCCAATAGGCGCCCATCAGGAGAAAAGGAAAGTGAACAGGCAGGGGACAGGAAGGCGTCAGAAGGCTTGAGGGTGGATAATCTCTCTAGGGTGCTTGAGTCCCGAACTTCTATGACGGCCCCCATACCAACCGCAACAAGTTGACCACATGGTGACCAAACAGCGCAACCAACTTTAGAAGTAGCTCCAACACTCGTCGTGCATGAATCCCATGAGGCAGGGATACCGATCACAACCCTTGACATGGGCGAGTGGATGTGTTGGCCATACAGTTTTCGGACTGTCGACGAACGAGGGACAAGCAGGAGTGCGGAGTGATAGATGTGGGGTGCCGACTGGCTAATGACCTCGAAGAATTCGGTCACAAAGCGAAGGCAGTCTGTGGTGGTGTCGAGAAGAGTGTTTGCATCGTCAGAGATCTGAATCTGACTTTTAGTGAAGGGGTGAGCAATCGAGTTGACACTCTAGACACACATTGTTCAGACATTTCACAGCTGTGCTTAATGCGCGTGCGGCATCACCGACGGCACCAACCACACTCATCACCTCTAACCAGAAGACAAATTTCTCTTCCAAGAAATCACGAAGGGCCGAAAGTACATCCGAGGTCCGGTGTTTCGTCACGAGAAGATGCTTGTACCATGACCTGCACGCATGTTCAAGCGCACCACGGATACCGCTCTCCTCTATGCTCTTTGGTAAATCCTTCACCTCGGAATTGAGGGCGTAATCAGGGACCGCGCACATGTTCTTCTTTAGCAACCTGCCCATATGTTCCAGGAAGTGCAGGAGAAGTTCGGTGTGATAGTCGGGGGATATGTAGAACCGTGGGTTGGTACAACGAGTTGGGTCCGTGATAAAATCAGGAAAGGACTTGTGGAATGGCTGGATGGGGTGGTCAGTATCTTCGTGTAGTACCAGCAACGATTGAATCGACTCGAGGAGCAGTATGACCACATCGTGCTCGAAACCCATCAATGTGGCGATTGTGGATGGTGAGAGGGGGTTCGTGACGAGGGCCACAGCGCTGAGGACCGAACGGACCATTGCATCGTCTCCTTCACCGTTTTCATAGAATGCCCCCTGGAGTATTGAGGTGTAGAGAGAATCGAGGCTGTCGTACACCTTCAGTTTCGCCTTCCCTTCGTGGGCCGTGCTCTCCGGAGATTCCATGATCGCATTGAGTTGGTCCGAGGGACGCTTGAACTTGTGCTTGAGGAAATTGACCGTTGCGACAGCGTAAACAAAGAAACCAGCAGCCCTTCGACACAGCGAGTCGAGCTGCTCATCCGTCGGCCAATCCTTTATCCCACCGCATCTGTGTGTAACTCCGGATAACTCGTGTTTGAAAAACCGGCGAATGTCGTCGTCAACAGTGCGAGGTTCAACTTGGTGAAGAATGAATACATCCGTTGAATCCTTCAGGATCGGCCCACGGAACCCAGATGTAATGTGCGCCTCCGGTCGGCTGGTGATGAAGAATTTGACTCCGGGAATCTCTGAAACCGACTCCCCCAAGACGAGCAGGATGGCGGATTCTGGCTCATCATCCATGCACTCGTCGAGGGCATCGATCACGATAACGGTCGAAATGTTCGCAGACCTGAGCGGTTTGACCAGAAGCTTCTTCATCTGGTCTAGAAGCGACTCGTGGTAGATGTCCGGATTGGATTGCAGGAGAGGGACAAGCGACGATCGGAATTTGGGATATTGCTGTGCGAGCTGGAATGCCAGCGTTGGGAAGATGAGCTGGAGATTACTGCGATCTTCGAAGCTTCTCGAGCAAAAGAATGAGGCACCCAATTGGTTGTCGGCGAACAACCTTTCGGCGATGGTCTGGGCGATCGTGGACTTTCCTGTTCCAGCGAGTCCATTGAGCCAGAAGATTGGGGACATTTCGAAATCCTCTGTCCAGCGCTCAATCTCATCCAACACGCCCTCCCTGGTTCCCTTGAGACAGCCGTTTCGGTTCCCGTGTCGATATCCTGCTCCATGGGCCCGATGACAGTTATTCAGAGCTGAAATATCGGCTTTCAAACATGCAGGTGAGTCCAACTCAGTTTTCATTGAACGGAGTCTAACCTCGATCCTGTTTGACCGTCAGACATGACCAAACGCGTGCACTTCAGCGACTCACAATCAGTTCAAGATTCTGATCATATATTGCCTGTTGGTGTGCCGTCTGAACCGGTTGCCTAGTGAGGAGCCCGTATGGATGACTCGGAATCACCACTGACCTGACAATCGATGACAGCATCTCGAACACCATCCATGAGCTCAGACACCATCTGGACGTCCTCATCATTTTCTGAGTAACCTGCAGCCTCGACGCGATCCAGTATCCCTTGAAGCTCGTGCTTGATCCGATTGAGGGTGCTAGAGAGGAGTCAATACGGGATCAATACAGGAGAAGCCTAAGTAACAGACATGAACAAGTCTGCCCGTCGCATTGAATCGGCCACATCCTCATCGTCCCTCCCTGATCCCAGCCTATCCAACCGTGCAAACACGGCCTCGATCTTTCTCTTTGTTACTGGTGACTTCTGCCCGGGCATTAGACAGGTATTCCGGTAGATGCATACAATCGTACCCGGTGCAGTTTCAGGAGCATATTAAAGGAAGACTTGTGGATGCCTCGTCAACATTGGGGTCGAAGACACGATCGATGAGAAGTCTTACAGTCAGTTCTCCTATCCGATTGTATATCGATTGTTGTTGTGACAGCTGTCTCATTCTCGTTAACGCTGGTTTACACCGCATGGTCTCCACCCACCTGATAATACACGATTGCAGTCCGGAGTTCCTCAACGAGGTTGACCACTTCTTGAGAATCTTTCCCCTTGTCGAGAAGTCCTGAGGCCATTTTCTTCTTTAATAAGTCCTGTGATCGCTTTTCGATCCCCTCCAAGGAGCTAGGCGCGAGATCAGATCGGGTGATGATGGAGGGGGCACGATGGAGGTCACCTAGAGAGCTCTGCACGTCGCTGCTGCTCCTCAGGGTCGACGCCATCTGCAACGGACGCGAGATTATCCTTCAACTTCTCTAACCATGGGACGAGTTGTGCGGCCTTCTCCTTGACATCTTTGTATTGCTAGGAGGCCGTCAGTCGTGGACAAGGACGGCGTAGAACGACCTGACATCGTAATGTTTGATGAGCGCATTAACACCACCAAGGGCTGACTTGAGAGGAGGGAACCAGTCGGACGACTCCGATGCCACGTCCACAAGTATCTTGACGCCGTCCACCACCCTCTGCACTTTCTCTGCTGATTGTCAGAACCGTTAAAGCTAACGCGCAATCGAAAGCACTCACTCGAACCCGAAGCTCCTCGGAATGGGTTACGCATGAGATTTCTGCTGATTGCTGGGCGCGATCTCGAGGGAGGAAGGATAGAGGTTGCCAGTCCGCAAGGTGCAGCAGCGACCACGAGGCGTTTGTTTGTACCACCGCGTGACAGCGCGAAAGCGAGCGCCAATATGTATTGACAATGACAATAGTATTGACTCGTCCCGCGATCGCGGGGCAGGTGGGCACACAGACTATGAGAGATTTCGCAGTGTCCAAAGGGTTTTAAACATTGGACGACCGATGGGACAGCGAGTGTCGCGGTCGTAGCGCGTTGCCATTGTCGGACGCGTTGGCGCCAGAACTCGCCGAAGGACGCCAACCAGTAAGTAGCCAGACGCGGGACCGTGAATAACGGGAGTGGGACCACGGAAACCAGCGAGTGGCTGTTGGGCGACCTTCCACACCGCCACCGGAACTCAGTCTCCGTCTTCCGTCGTCCACTCATATCGGTACTTCCCTCGCCGCACCACCCGATTCGCACTCGATTTCTCTCTACTACACCAAGCGTTGGACCACGTCATCGCCGCCATGTCGCGCAAACGCACGGAAAGCCCAGCTCCCTCTCTTTATGTCCCATCTTGCCCATGCGTCTTCTTGATCCTGCTCTGCTCACTACCACCGATTTTGTCGATGTGTTTTGTAGTGCCGCTCCGCCTATACCATAACCCTCGCTTCGACGACCAATCATTTTTGCCGTTTCGATGCACCCTTCCCTTCTTCTCAGAAACAAACGAATTGACTCTCATTTCACCTCATCAACTGAACCACGGATCGGTAACGCCTGAGTCTGGCCTACATGCCATATGCGGATGCTTTCTTTGACTTTTTTGGACGGACGTGAACTCGCTCCCGAGTGAGCAGGGGTTCTGGACGGAAAAAGGAGCAGGGCCACCCCCACACGCGCCGTGTCCCGTATCAACGTTGCCCGCAGGACCCCCCTCCTAGTCTCGCTTCTCCCCTCAGTTGGTCAAGCCATTCAAGACTTACACCCGGCCCCACCTCCCCAAGTTCCTCAACTAGTTCCTCGGTTTCCAGCAACCCCGATGATGTGATACTGCCAGAGTTCACGCGCTGTCTGCAATTAGTACGCTAGGAACCCCGATGGCCGGTCCTTCGTCTTCAGTGGTGGCCGAAGTCACTTATGATCCTCCATGACCCCCTCGCTGTGTCCCCGTGGACGTCTTGTAACAACCAGAGGCACCTGTGCACCGATACTGTCGGTACCCCAATTGTGACAAGTGATTCGCTGATACAAGGATGACGGAGAGACACAGACCAACGCGCCTCGAGTTTGGTGCATATGTTCGTCCCAACCCTTTACACGATTCTCACCCAGGTGGAGACACTGATCCAGCGGGCCCTGGTTTCTTTTGATCCCGCAATCAAGCCGCTGAACACCCATTTGACATTATTATCACGCTCACGGAAAGGGTGAGAGATGATGGAGTGGATATCGCAACTGATTTCCCGCGATGCCGTGCATGCTTACCCTATATTTGGTCGCCATGGGCCTGAGTGAGCTGAATCGTTCGTCAGGTCTGCTGCTTGGTTGGACCGGTGTCAGGCAACAACGGCCGTCGCAGAATAATCATGTGAATCAGAAGATACCCTTGTGTAGATATTATGCGTTCCTTGCTCAATATACGATTAATGCTTGGGTTCTCTCACGCAACTCAGGCTACGATGGGCATCGTTTGGTGGTGGTTTGGTGTTCAAGGATCTGGCCATCTCACACCCGGAGTGGAACGGTTTCTGCACATCCCAGATCCCAAGATCTCACTAGGGTATATAGTATGGACGAGTGCAGACCTCCACTCAGGGTCACTGATTGAGTCCCAGCCTCGATTCAGAGCTGGTCTGCCCTCTGAACTTGAGGTTGGATTCCAGCCTACACCTTCGCGGAGTTTTACTAGTATCAATCAACGGACTATACCACCTTCCCACATTCCGTGGATTCCTTGAGTTGTCATTCGCATCACACGGAATTGATGGTACACTAGAGGCGGGTGTGGAGAGATACCCCGCAGGAACAGGTATTTCTAGCCTTGACCCGTTTCATACGGTCACGCGGATGCCATTCATTGCGAGATGGAGGATGTGGATACAGTGAACCGCACCTCGTGTTGGCACACGCATACACCGGCGTGCACTCACATGCCCACTTCATTTAGTCGGGACATAGAGAAAGCAAGGGATACAATCTGGAGTGAGGAAAATATATTCTAGATTGGAGGAAGGGGGGTAGCGGTGGTGCGATTGGGTGTATGATGAGATTGCTATTGGTGACCGGCCTTCAGAGAGATGCAGCACGGATGGCGGATGGGGTGGATGCGAACGGGAGAGAAGGAATTATGGACGGAACTGAATAATGATGGGGTCTGGGTGGCGGCCATGCAAGAAGGCCAGGAAATTGCCATCCCACCTCACGTCCTCCACGTTCTTTGTCCTCCAGCCGGGGGGTAACCACAAGACTTTTCTTCCCTCAGGGTCCACAACCCACTCCTCCGACCCAATACCAATACCGTATCCACAAGAAAAAAGGTTCACCCATGGCCACGGGCTACCCAATAACTCCTTCGTCACCTTCCTAAGGCTCCCATCCGCCAGAGTCTCCAATTCCACCGGAAGGTACGAGGTCGGGGGTACATCGGCCGAGAGGAGCCGAGTCGACATGGTTACGAGGAGCCAAAATCCACGCTGGTTAGGAGAGGACTGGATGTTGATGACCGGGGCCCGATCACACCCGGGAGTGGACATTCGAGCTTCCGGGTCGTACAGGGTGACTCTCGTTGGCGGAAGACCTTCTCGCCACAGGCAAACTTCCACCGGCGAGACATCGAACAGCAGGTAGGTTTGTGTCGTCGGAACCACAAAGGCAATCTGGGAGCAATCATGGGATAACGCCGAGGGGTTTGCAGTGGGATCGATAACCATGGTCCTGTCGATAATATCTTGAGCCCTATGTGCTCTCTCCCCAGTTTCAAGATCCCACCAAACAAGCCCACAGCTGCTCGCCATGCAGATGGTGTTGTCAACAATCTTGATGTCCAAAATCTCCATCCCTGTGTCTATGAGTCGGTGTGGACTGCCCGAAAGATTTTCAAGGATTTTGATGACATGATCCTTTTGCCGTGTTGTCGCAATGAGGGCCCCATCCGCGGAATATGCGACCAAATGGTTACGACGTTTGTGATGGTACCCAGCCTCGTTGGGAGACAGAAAGGCGGGCCGATTGCCAGGGTTCAACACCTGGATCCCCTGTGGGCCCCAAGTCAAGATTGAGGACATGCTGGGCGAGAATGAGAGACCCTCGAACAACAACCGGGGTCTGAGATTGTTCCAGGGCCCATAACCAGTAGAACCATTCTCCCAAACAAAAATTCGTGGTTCTTCTGTTCTACATACGAAAAAGCGCCCATCGGAAGAGAAGTGCCCTGGTGGGATGAAGGATGATTGAGTTGCCTTGACCTCCAATAGGATCCTTGAGTCCCGGACATCTAATATGACCAGATCCGTCTTGGCAACAAATGATGCATGGAAGGAAACCGGGGAGAAGGAGAACCCCCCCCTGTGAAGTGGCACACGGAACGACTTGACCGCAGGGAGTGGATGTGAGGTCTGTTGGAGCTCGCGGATCTCGATCAGAACGTGCCCATCGATTTCGAAGCTGGTAGCAAAATGGAGAGAGTCTTTGCGGGTCCAGTGGGCATACGGCCGGGGATCGAACGATGGCACGGGGTCCGCCATGAATTGTGTGTCCTTGAGTGCATCGTATATGTAGAATTGGTATGGTTTGGAAAAGGAGTGATGGCGTAAGAGATTGACAACCCTTTGGTTGCCATTTCCGGAGAACGTGATCTCCCCGGGGTGGTGGACATGAACACAGCGAATCCTCACACCTGTCTGAACGTCCCAAACATGGAGCCATAATGTCTGAGATGATAGGAAGAGTTCTTTCCCCCATTGGAGACAGGCCAACAGGCGCCCATCAGGAGAAAAGGAAATTGAATGGGCAGGAGAAAAGGAAACTGGACGGCCAGAAGAAGAAAAGGTGGGAAGAGTATTGAGGGTGGATAATCTCTCTAGGATGCTTGAGTCCCGAACTTCTATGACATTCCCCATACCAACTGCGACAAGTCGACCACATGGTGACCAAACAGCACAACCAACTTCAGAAGCAGCTCCAGCGCTCGCCGTGCATGAATCCCACGAGGTAGGGATGCCGGTCACAACCCTTGGCACGTGTGAGTGGATGTGTTGGCCATACAGTTTCCGAACAACCGACGAATAAGGGGCGAGCAGGAGTGCAGAGTGATAGATGTGGGGTGCTGACTGGCTAATGACCTCGAAGAATTCAGCCACGAAGCGAAGGAAGTCTGTGGTGGTGTCGAGTAGAGTGTTGGCATCTTCAGAGACCTGAATCTGGCTTTGGGTGAGTACCGAGGGGCAGAGAAATCAAGCTGTCATTATAGACACACCTCGTTCAGCCATTTTACAGCTGCACTCAACGCACGTGCGCCATCACCCACAGCACCAACGACACTCAACACCTCTAACCAGAAGACAAATTTCTCTCCCAAGAAATCACCAAGGGCTGAAAGTACATCTGGGGTCCGGTGCTTCGTCACGATGAGATGCTTGTCCCACGATCTGCATATGTGTTCAAGCGCACCACGGATGCCGCTCTCTTCGATCTTCTCCGGCAAATCCTCCACTTCGGAATTGAGGACGTAGTCAGGGAGCGAGCATATATTCTTCTTCAGTGACTTGCCCATGCGTTCTAGGAAGTGCAGGAAAAGCTCGCTGTGATAGTCGGAGGATATGTAGAACCGTGGGTCGGTGCAACGAGTTGGGTCCGTGATGAAATCGGGAAAGGACTTGTGGAATGGTCGGACAGGGTGGTCAATATCTTCGTGCAGTGTCAGCAGTGATTGAATTGACTCAAGGAGTAGCACGACCTCATCGCATTCGAAACCCATTAATGCGGCGATTGCAGATGGTGAGAGGGGATTCGTTACGAGGACCACAGCGCTGAGGACCGAACGAACCATCGCATTGTCTTCGTCGCCGTTTTTGCGGAACGCCTCCCGGAGTATCGACATGTAGAGAGAGTCGAGGCTGGCATACACCTTCAATTCCACCCCTCCTTCGTGGGCTGTGCTCTCCGAAGATTTCATAATCGTATTGAGTCGATCCGAGGGACGCTTAAACCCGTGCTTGAGGAAATTGACTGTTGCGACGGCGTAAACGAAGAAACCAGCAGCCCTCCGACACAGCGAGTCGAGCTGCTCATCCGTCGGCCAATCCTTGATCCCACCGCATCGGTGTGCAACTCCGGATAACTTGTGCTTGAAGAAGCGACGGATGTCATTGCCGATAGTGCGAGGTTCAACTTCATGAAGAATGAAGACATCTGTTGAATCTTTCAGGAGTGGCCCACGGAACCCAGATGTAATGCGCGCCTCCGGTCGGCTGGTGATGAAGAATTTGACTCCGGGAATCTCTGAAACCGACTTTCCCAAGACGAGGAGGATGGCAGATTCTGGCTCATCATCCTTGCACTCGTCGAGGGCATCGATCACGATGACGGTTGAGATGTTCGCAGACCTGAGTGGCTTGACCAGAAGTTTCTGCATCTGGTCTAGAAGCGACTCGTGGTCAATGTCCGGATTTGATTGCAGGAGAGGGACAAGCGACGATCGGAATTTGGGGTATTTTTGTGCGAGCTGGAATGCCAGCGTTGGGAAGACGAGCCGGAGATTACTGCGATCCTCGAAGCTTCTTGAGCAAAAGAACGAGGCACCCAAACGATTGTCGGCGAACAACCTTTCGGCAATGGTCTGGGCAATCGTGGACTTCCCTGTCCCAGCGAGTCCATTGAGCCAGAAGATTGGGGACTTGTCGAAATCCTCGGTCCAGCGTTCAATCTCGTCCAACACGCTCTCCCTGGTTCCGTTGAGACAACCATTTCGATTCCCGTGTTGGTATCCTGCTCCACGGGCCCGATGACAGCTATTCAAGACTGACATCTCGGCTTTAAAAAATGCAGGTGAGCTCGATTCGGTTTTCGTTCAAACGGAGTCTAACCTCGATCCTGTTTAACCGTCAGACACGTCCAAACGCACGCACTTCAGCGACTCACGATCAGTTCGAGATTCTGATCATATATGACCTGTTGGTGCGCCGTCTGAACCGGTTGCCTGAGTGAGGAGCTCGTAGGGATGGCTCGGAATCGCCACTGACCTGACAATCGATGATAGCATCTCGAACATCATCCAGGAGCTCAGACACAATCTGGATGTCCTCATCGTTCTCTGAGTAGCCTGCAACCTCGACGCGATCCAGTATCTCTTGAAACTTGTGCTTGATCCGATTGAGGGTGCTAGAAAGGAGTCAATACGGGATCGATACAGGAGCCGAAGTAACGGACGTGAAAAATTCTGCCCGTCGCATTGAGTCGGCCACAACCCTATCGTCCTCCCTTGATCCCAGCCTATTAAATCGTGCAAAAGCGGCCTCGATCTTTCTCTTTGTTACCGGTGACTTCTGGCCGCGCATCAGACGGGTATTCCGGTAGATGGATGTAATCGTACCTGGTGCAGTCCCAAAAGTTTCTCAAAGGAAGACTTGTGGAAACGAGTGTTTCGTCAACACTGGGGTTGAAGATATGATCGATGAGAAATCTTACAGTCAGTTCTCCTATCCGATTGTACATCGATTGTTGTTGTGACACCTGCCTCATTAATGTCAACTCCGGTTTCCACCACATGGTTTCCACTCACCTGGTAGTACACGATTGTGTTCCGGAGTTCCTCAACCAGGTTGGCCACTTCTTGAGCATCTTTCCCCTTGTCGAAGAACCGCGAGGTCTTTTTCTTCTCTAATAAGACCTTTGACCGCTCTCCGATCTCCCCCAAGGAGCTAAACGCGAGATCAGAGCGGGCGGGGGAGGGGGCACGGTGAAGTTCACCTAGAGAGCTCTGCACGTCGCTGCTGCTCCTCAGGGTCGACATCATCCGCAACGGACGCGAGATTATCCTTCAACTTCTCCAACCATGGGACGAGTTGTGCGGCCTTCTCCTTGACATCTTTGTATTGCTAGGAGGCCATCAGCCGTGGGCAAGAACGGCGTAGAACGACCTGACCTCGTAATGTTTGATGAGCGCATTAACACCACCAAGGGCTGACTTGAGAGGAGGGAACCAGTCGGACGACTCCGATGCCACGTCCACAAGTATCTTAATACCGTCTACCGTCCTCTGCACCTTCTCTGCTGATTGTCAGAACCCTAAAAGCTAGTATGTAATCGAAAGCACTCACTCGAGCCCGAAGCTCCTCGGAATAGGTTACGCATGAGTTTTCTGCTGGTTGCTGGGCGCGATCTCGAGGGAGGAAGGATAGAGGTTGCCAGTCCGCAAGATGCAGCAGGGAAACCACGAGGCGTTTGTTTGTACCATCCCCGTGACAGCGCCAAAGCGAGCGCCAATATACATTAAGTCCCGTGGTCGTGAGGCGGGTGGTACACAGACTCTGAGAGATCTCAGTGTCCGGGGGTTTTATCGCGGATTCGGAAATAGTTGGCCAGCTGGTTTTCTCAAAGAAAATAATAATAAAATACAATTCTCGACCCAGAGTCCTATCCCAGCGCATATCTGAATTTTCTCCCTCACACGCAACACTATTTAGCCTCCAGCAGAAACACCCTTGCTGGTACTATCAGGCGGGGCCCCGGAACAACAAGTGGGGAAGATTTTATTGCGCGAGATCTACATTTTTGTGAAACCGAGAGTGAACATCTGACCCTTGGTCCAAAACATGTCAAAACATATAACGCGGTTCCCATTGCATGCGATTGATGCTGTGGTGTCAGGTGCAAGTGACAGAGGGCTTCAGAAAACCATCAGCGACACGTGCGGTGCCCTGGCGTGAGGGAATCAATCAGGGGTAACAGAACGACTATTTCTCCACCCGGGACTCACGCCAAAATGAGGCGCCGGACGAAAGCGACAGACCGGGGCGGCCAAACATAAGTAGTTGGGGCTCGGCAAGTGACCCTTGTGTCAGGATATACACAAGGTAGAGTCAAGCAGAGGGGGTCGAAAATTATTTTCTTATTTTTTTTCTTTCCAACCTGGCCAACCTTTTCCGGAACAGCTATAAATAAATGACCGGCGAGGACAGCGAGTGTCGCGGTCGTGGCGCGTTGCCATCATGGTCGGACGCATTAGCGCTGGGCTGACTGAAGGACGTCAACCATGCCACATCGCGTCCCTCTGAGTTCCCGGCCCTTGGACTTTCTGTATTTCGCCTTCCTCTTGGTGCGTAAGCATATCAGCTTGACAATAGAAATAATTGAGAGTCTCAACAATCTTTCGAAAACAGATTCACATACCCGCAACGGTGTTGCTTGATGTGCAAGCGATATATCCCCAGCACCTGATACCAAAAGTCCTACGCGACGCGTCCGACTGGTATATCGACTTCTCGGCGGACCCGCTGATCACAGGAGCTTTCCGTGGAGGCCCGGAGTTCAACTGGTTCCGCGCGTTTTTGTATCTCGAAGCGTAAGGCGACCCAACCCAAGCCCGTTCCGACCTCCGTGGCGGAGACTGACTTTCTTGTTTCCAGGTTCTTCCAACTTCCAGTGTTTTTCCTCGCCGCAAGAGCGTTATACGCCGGACCACCAAAGTTGCAGACTTATTACCCGCTCATGCTCGCCTACTCCGCTTCGTCGTGCACAACGACCTTTGGTTGTCTCGCAGTCCTCTGCACATCCACCGGCCCAACCCAGTTCCAAATGTTACTCCTACTCGCAAGTTACCTTCCATTCTTCTTGGTGCCATTTGGTATGGCGATAGACATAACGCTACGCCTGACGAAGGCTCAGGGAACAAAAACCCTCAAGGCGGAGTGATCTGTAGAGGGATAATCTGAATAAGAGTTGGGATGCCGCGTACGAGTGCTACTAGTATTACAAATGTAAAGTCGGTGCATGGATGACATGATCAGGTATCACATTGGAACACGTTCACTTCCCCTAGAAAGCCTCAGCCTCTCCTCCGTATCGCTTCGGTAGTTCCTTGGTGTCTATAACCGGGAGCAAAGCTCCGCTGATCGTATGGGTGCCACTTCCAACGACACTCATCTTCGCCAACGTGTTGGCAGATATCAACGGCTTGAATAACCAGAATATCCAAGTCATGAACGTTGGAACATTGATGAAGAACTTCTTGGACTGCGAAGGGGTAAGGGTGGATGTCTACAAGGGGAACCCAGGATACATACCAAGAATTCAGGGTAATAATCCTGGAAGATCTTCGAAGCTTGGCCGGCCGCTGCTTTGGAATTGGCATCACGACTTCCGAGTCCAACACCCTCGTAGTCTGTGGATACAACATAAGGAAGTTGGAAGAGAAACGCAGGGAAAGCGGAGAAGTTACCGTGGACTTGAACCATAGAATCGACATCCACGAAGTCGATCAAAGCGATGCCACGCTCCATGAGCTGGACACGCCACCTAGAGGGACACCGTTATTGAGTATCCGTAGCAAGGGTCTGAAGCAGCAAACGACGGCACCTGATGAACTTGGGGACATCGGCAAAGACAGCAGCGATGTCTTGGTTGCCCCCATAGATGTTGTAGCTTTGCGGAAACTCAGACTCGATCACGGGGGCAGGCAAGGAGAACCTACGTTACTGGCCGTCCGTCCTTGTCCTTTCCAAAGACGTGACCGACCGACCCGAAAAGGTCTTGAGGGAACTCCTCGGTGGCGACCTCATCGGTCTTGAACTCGTCGCGCCACTTGAGGGTCGAGATCATCATGTTGGTCGCGTTCTCCACGTTGAGCTCCCTGTCAACTTATCTGATAAGGTCCCGTTGTTGATCGAAATCGAGGGAATCCAAACGTACCTGGCCCTTAGGAACTTGATAAGAAGAACGCTGACGCGAGCATCCCCTACTGGGTCTGAGGGGTCGATGGGGATACCCCAAAGAGTGATGGGGGCAAGCTTGTTCTCCTTCTCCGGGTAAGAGGTCTCGAAGATGTACGGCAGCTTGGTCTGGATCGAGACCCGGACTCATTAATCCCGCGATACAAACAAAGGCAATGACACCATACACGGAACTCCTTGAGAGCCTTCCACTCGCCCTCGGTGAATTTCTTCGTCAAAGGGTTCTGAGGCTCCTCCGATCCCGGAGCCTCCACCTTCTTGTCCATGGTTTCCTGGTGTCGGGTGAGCATGCATCAGAAAGCAAAGATTGAGCAACGTGATGTTACCTCCAACACTTGGGGAACCTCTGCTGGAGCAGGAGCATCGGTGGCTGGCGTCGACATCGTGGCCAAGAGCAGGGTGTGTTCTGGACCTCCACGTGTGACCCACTTATGTATAAGGTGGTGAAATCGAAGAATGATGCGCTGGGCGCCTATCTTGCCGACCGTTACCGTCAGAACCTGCCATCACTTTGTGCCACTCACAATCTCCTGGGTTATCGATAAACCTGCGATACGGTACGCGATGACAATTACAATTGCAACAAAGGAGAAGAATACAATAAACGATAGCAAATCGGCCTTTATACCTCAATTCACGTGTTTCCCGTGTTGCAACTTGAGGCTTTTATAAGGTCGATGAATCTTTGGATCGAACGTCTCAACGTCCACCTGCCCTCTCACCAGGCACTCCTCCCTCCTCCGCTTGTACGTTGAACACCCTCCTTTAGGATTTGCCCAGTGCCGTTGCAACGCCCGGTAGGTGGTGGTGATAACCACGCAATCGGGGTTCGGGCAGGGATAGCGGTCCACATGTGCCCTCCGATGGCGGCTGACAACTGAAGTGTCTGTGTGCCACTTTCCACACCCGCCGTGCCCGCATCGGTTACCCTTCTTGAACTCACGAACTTCTTCGATCCCCTCCATTGGCGGGGGAAGCGGTGGGTTTGTCAATGTGGAGGGATGTGGGTGCGACACGACACGGCGCATGACAGTGGGGGCGGGACCAGCAGGAACACCTATAGGTGGGTTTGGGTCCCTTTGAATTCGCTTCGGCTGTGGCTCATCCGACAGATCGGATGGCGTTCGCGCGCGCTTCGAACCAACGGGAGGGGTATCGAACTGGCCTTGATCAGCCTTCTTTGATCTCGGAAAGTGGGAGTGTACTCACCGGAGAGATGACAGGCGGAGGTACTATTATCGTTTTGGCTGTCAACGATAAGGTATCTTCGGCCAAGTAGTTATCGGGGGAAGGGGACCCAAAACAAGAGGTATGCCTATGTGCTGGGTCATGGAGAGTTGTCATCTGACCCAGAACGAGGTAGTTCTTTTTCCAAATGCTGGAGGGTGTGCCATAAACCGACAATTGTCCCTGGCGGATGCACTCTTGAGAGTCTTCCGTTGGGATGGCAAAGGTTCGGGATGACCCAGAAATAAACTGGTCTGCATTGGGAAGAGAGAAAGGTGTCGTAGGGAACGGTGGCGGGGTGACAGAGGAAGTAGGGGATGCTGGGTCGTTATCGGGGAAGGATGAGGGGTAGTAATCCAATGTTGGTGGTCCGTCCACCTGTGCGTCCCACAGTGGGACGTTATTGGATGGGCTGAATGAAAATTGTGGAGCAAAGGGTTCGAAATCTGATACTCGAGTGAAAGAATCTTCCTCATATTGGTGAGGTGGGAGGAGGGAGTGTTGCCCAAGACCATGGTGCGCCATGTCGTTCGCATTTGAGCATGGTGGTTCGTGGGAACCTGAAGCTCGCAATAGGACGGTATTCTGAAAATGGGATGAAGCCATGATGTAACGTTCAGCCGGTACGCGTGGAGCGGGTGCGAGGGAGACGATGAGATGAGCGTGGGCGAAAGAAGATTGGGGGAGCCCAGCTTATAGTGGACTGCAACGCGACATACAGGCACGGGATCTTCAAGTGGACTACTTCACACGGTACAGAAGTGGCAAGTGAACGCGATTCCGTCACGTGTGGATTGAGGTCTATCATATGACCTCTTGATCCAACCACCCCATTGGTGGGACATTTGACAGGAGTTCTGAGAGGGCGGAATATGAGAGACGCAGATAATGTGGGGAAAAACTTCCAGAAAACGCCCAAGCAGACGGTTGGCGTTACTGGCTCCTTTCAAAAGCTTCCTGCATAGATGAGAGTTTTCATTTGGGATGTGGGGTGGACCAGGGCTTGTCTCGGTCATCGGGGTCGCACCGGTTCGTTCAAGGCTTAGCGTCGTCCATTGAATAGACGGATGTGTCGCATTTGGCAAGTTGAATGATGCAATTCTGCCCCAGGATAGCGTGAGCTGCCTTTTCCCCCTTCGAGCAGGGGATGGTCATGGAAATACTTTATAACCACACAATTCCTGTGGTGAAGAGGAGGAAATTCGAGAGCTTTTCGAGGCTGGCTGTCTTGAGAAAAAAAGCGGGCGTCGGATGTCCCGCAAGCAGCACGTGATAGTGCTCCCGTATTTCGTGCTGATTGCCAATGCCAATGCGATTGAGTAAATCTTCAGATGCTTATTATTGACTGGACCGCGCCCCGCCCCGGGTGCCAGACCTTGGAAAATGCCCTCCACCATCTCCCATGTCGCCCGAATCGTCGCCTTATCGTCTGCGGTCGTTGTGAATAGCGAGGTGCAACTCCCACACGTTTCTCCTTTCTCCCATGTCTACAACGCGAGTGGAAGATCCTCCGAGGCAAAGTTTATCTCGCTGCCCTTCGGAGCGGATGTTGGCTCCAGCCTGCTTCGCTACAGAGACGAAGGTCTGGTCTCTGTGACGGTCCCGTCGAATCCACGGCTGCCGATCCAGCTCCTTCACTCTCTTCCGGAGATTTCGGACTCTCCCGTGGTGGTGCACATCGCCCTCTCCGACGCGGATCAAGATCTCTCAACCCTCCTACTCCTCCGCTCAAGCGTTCCGTTCTTCGTCTTCTCCAGGACCCCAAGCGAAGCATACCACAATGCGCTGCTGCTCTCAAAACTCTCCCGGGTGGAGAAGAAGGCTGCCATCCACATTTTCTACGACAAAGAAGCCGAGGTTTCGCTGTTGACCGATGATCAGGCCCGATCCTTCCTGTGGTCCGACACGGTGAAGGTCAATGAGACTAATGGCACCTCCCCCTCGAACCTGTATGCTCTGTACAAATCCGTCGCGTCGTCTGCCCATTCGTTATTCGACTCACCCCCCGGTCCTCTCTCGCGAGCCGGGTCCGATACTTCTTCGACTCTTATTATCGCCGTAGCCCGCCCCACTTTCAACCTCGACATCGACGGCGTCGCGTTCATCAACCTTTCCCTTCTCGCCCCTCTTCCCTATCTCCACGATCTCTTCTCACCCTCTGTTGAACGCATCCTCGTCTTGGAGCAGGCGTGGAATTGGCCCACGAAGTGGTCGCCGTTATACCTGGATGTCCTTGGCGCCGTACAACAACTCTCAACCCCTCACCCCTCCGTACGAAGTGTTACGCTTGGTACATCGGCCGCAGCCACTGCCGAGTCGATACGCGCTCTCCTCGAAGAATCGGCAACATCCTCTCCTTCAGCGAGACTTTCCCTGGGACCTCTCCCACAGGAATCCCCATCGAAACCCAATCCTCCATTCATCCCCAAGCACGAAGCGTCGTACACCAAAATCCTTGACCGCCTTTTCGACGACCGCTTGGAAATCGCCAACTCTCCCTCCTTAGTCTCCTCCGAAGGTCACGCGGCGACATCGCCAGAGTACGCCTTGGGTAGACTGCGAAAACAACTCGCTCAAAGAGAGGAGCTAGTCTCTCTCGTGGAGAGCCTGCTCCAAGACTATGACACCCCGCCTGATCTCCATAAACCGT
>Ga0307513_10002657_pt1 | contig 24641 bp, 15 predicted proteins | sample 15_EM_MG_FD_202174 | JGI IMG/M metagenome (GOLD analysis project Ga0307513, IMG submission 202174) | Populus trichocarpa ectomycorrhiza microbial communities from riparian zone in the Pacific Northwest, United States - 15_EM | ecosystem: Host-associated > Plants > Roots > Unclassified | place...
GAGCCATCGAACTCCACCTCAGTCCCCGCATACTTGGAATATACAACCCGGGCACCAGTCTTTAAAAGCAAAGCACCAACCAACCCAATAATTCAGTAGCATATTATGAATGAATATAAGAGAATTACAAATCATCTAATGGGCAAAAAAATGACCTTCACAGAAATGTCCAGCTTGGTCTTCCCAATCGACTTCCCTTCTCCAACAGCAACCACCTCACCAGCTTGAGGCTTTGTTTGGGCAGAAGATGGAAGTAAGATGCCACCCTCAGACTTCTCCTCAACAGTCTTGATCTTCACCAGCACTCTATCACCCAAAGGCTTAATGGATGTGTACTACAGGAATGAAGTACCATCAAATCAGACAAGCCATTAAAAGCATTGAATTAAAACCCAACAAGAATCAAATTAAACCAAATGAAATCAACCTTCTGTGGATGCAATCGATAACAAAAAGAAAAAGAAAAAGAACCCAAAATAAGGTATGAGAAAATACTCTAACAAATCTAACACTCAGCAAATCCAAAAACAACACACTTTAATTCCTAATTTAAACCATTTTATACAACACAGCACACTAAGCATACATTCAGCACTTTAAAAGGAAAAACAAAAGCAATTGGTTGGTAAAGAGAATTAATTTTTACCTTGGGAGCGACAACAGTGGCAGCTTTAACTACCAAGCACCGAAAAGGGCGTTGAGAGAGAGCAAAGCCACCAGCTGGTTTAAAAGACGCAAACTTAACATTAGAAGCTCTTAATCCTTCAAAGGAAGACAAGTTCCTTGCTGAAACCGAAATTGAGGATGCTGTCAACTGTGCTGTTGCCATTTATTTATTTTTCTTTGGGCACTAATCAATCAAACAAAAACAAAATCAGATTCATCATACAGCAGTTAATGAAATCTTGAACAGGGCATAAGAGAGACATAAGTACCCGGTTCTAGAAATGCTTGAGAGTTTGGGTAAAGCAGATAAAACCCTAGCTAGCAAGAGTGATGAGGTGATGTTTTCGAGTGGGTTTTATGAGATGATAGGAGAGACTTCTAGAACTATTTTTGTTGGAGTGTTTTTGTCTCCAAACTCACGCGCTTCTCAACTCTCAACTGAGTCGAGCTCTTAAAACGGGTGGGTTATTTTTGAGTTTTTATGAGTGTATTAGCAGTTTTATTTAAAATGTGTTTTATTAAGAAATATTTTGAAATAATATTTTTTATTTTTTTAAATTATTTTGAATATAAATATTTTAAAATAATATAAAAATTAAAATAAATTAATTTTAAATTAAAAATTTAATTTTTTAAAAAATATAATTTCAATCCATTTTTAAATACTGTTTAAGTGGTTCATTGAATAAAATAAAATAAAAAAATTTGATCTTTCTAAATTCTAGCATCCACGTCCGTCTATCCTCTTTATTTTTTAGTTAAAAATTCATTTTAACTCCTTGCTCTCTGAAATAAAAAAAATCATAAATATTTTATTATTATTTTTTTAGATAAATTAATAATTAAAAAAAAAAACCTCAATTGCTTCTGGTCTTTCCAGTGTCATAACTTCATACAATTCACATAATTCAGGGTTCCTAAAAACATGATGAACTATTTTTCCAGTGGACGATCCCTGCAGCTATCAAAATTTATTAGCATAAGAGAAGCCTTGTTATGATCCAAAAATGTCTGATCAGGTTCTGAGTTTACTCCTTACAGATCATCAGTTCAAGTCTCACAAACATTAAGATTATTGAAGACTTACATGGTCGTTAACTTATAAATCAGTAAAATTAGTTGAAGTATGCACAAGCTCATCCAAATACTCACGTTAATCTAAAAAAAATTATTCTTTATCAACCAAAACAAACATTTTCACCGCTATAATTGCTAGCAGTAAATACCTATGCAGAACCAATTTCTTATGGAGGCTGGAATTCCAATATATCATACACAAAATCGGTTTATAAAAATGGAGGTTGGAATTAAGGGTCGAAATTGTAAAAAAGTTGCTAGAAAAAATAATTGGAAAACACAACAAAAACACAAAACCTATATCCCAAATCTCTAATGCAAATCTCCTTTTTTTTGCCCCATTTCAAACCTTAGTAGAGCCTGCCTGAGCGCTACAGTGCTCGCTACGCCCATTAAAGAGTAAGGATGCTACGTGATAAAAATACCAAGGCTAGCTATTGCAGCTAAGGAGCTCCATTAGAGAGAGAGAGAGAGAGAGAGAGAGCAAGGATGTAGATGCTAAGCTCTGCAATCGCTACAGTAATTTTCAATTCTATGATATTTGTTTTTATTATTATTATTGCAGATCGAATAAGTTTATGTGCATCTCGATTAATCTTACGAATTTTTAAATTAAAAATCAAGTAAATCTCCATAAAATTATTAGAGAAGAAATCAAGAAGAAATCAAGACCCTAAGTAGTTAAACTACTCATCAAGGTTAATATGTCTGTCTTTGTTTGTACACACAATGTATCTTCTTAAAGGGAAAAAAAAAACCCATCATTTTATTTTTTTTCTTTTTTCTTTTTCTTTTTCTTTCTTGGAGGAGCACACAAACAACGAGGAATGAATTTATGTTGATCATAAAAGGGATTAGAATCACGGAAGGCTTAAATTCCAGGGCAACTAATGTGCTTACGTCCACCGGCAACATTTCTTGAGGTAGAGGCGGTTGTACATTTAGAATTTATCTGGTATTGTGATTGTTTTTATAATTATAATATAAAAAAAATTAATTTTAGTTAATAAGTTTAAAAAATTAATTTTAATTATAATTGTTTTGAATAAAATATGTGTTTGATTAAAATTATAGTTGAAGTTATTGTTCAATAAATGTTCAAGATATTTGATTAAAACAATTGTTGAGTTTGATGCCGGTAATGAAATGATCTAAAAGAACATGTATTGATTTTTTATTTTGCAATTATATTAATGCTCATTTCATTATTAATACATTGTAAAAATAATCATGCGAATTACAACACTAATTTTATTGTCCCATTAAACCTGCTACATTGTCATCATAACATAATCCATATAGGAACATTACCAGAAAATTGATAAATATAAACAGAAATATTGACGGAATATTTATGTGCATAAATTACAGTGAATTTTACCGATGAAAATATTCCCTCAGTATATAACGATGGAATTACGGTGGGAAAAAAAGAATTAAAATAAAGCCAAAAAATATGATGATGTGTCATTTATACCAACTGACTTCCCCACAAAATTAATTCCGTCGATAAAATCCTTAGTAAATTGTTCACTTCTCCCTGACACTATTCATCATGTCAATTACAAAGGGAATCATTGACAAAACATTCCGTTGGTATTTTTCAGAGAGCTCTGGAACTGTTCACTTTCCAATTGTACTATTAATTATTGTTATTTACAGGTGGAATCACTAACGGATTGAAAAGTCGTTGGTGATATTTGACGGTTTTTAAAAAAACTTTATTAAATTAAAAATTTAAATTAAATATTATAGACGAAATCATCGACGGAATGGTTAGAAACATTAATATTTAATTATTTATCGGTAAAACCATCGGTAAAATGCCTTAATAAATAGAATCTCTCATTTCACAACAGACGGATCTTTTCTTCTTCTTCTTTTTCTTCTTCCCCTTATGTAAAAAACATCAACATCCATTTCTTTCTTTCTTCTCTCTTCTCTCCTAAAATCCTTTTCTCCTTCACTCTCAGGTATGTCTTCTTCTCTCTTTTTTTCTTTTCTCTTAGTTTTTTTTTTAATTAGCATACTTTATGAATTTTTTTTTCTCTTCTTAACTTCACTCGCAACTACATTAAGGTAAGATTTTTCTTTTTTCTTCTTTTTTGTGCTTTTTTTCATTATATTTTTAATTTTTTTTGTTCTTAATAATTGTATGAATGTCGTTGTAGGATTTGTTTTTCATATGAGATCAATGTTGTTGTTTTATTTTTTGTGTTATTTATTTATTTGCAAATTTGTTTGAGTTGATTTTGTTATTCTTTTTTTCCAAGCAACTCAATTCTGTGTATTATGAAGTGTTGATTTATATTAATTTAATTATTTTCTAGTTTTGTTAAATAGATTTTTTAAAAAATATTTTTAAATAATTACCAATGAAATTGCATATGGTATATTTTTTTTTTTTGTTATATAACAATCTTCCTAAGAGAAATACCAAAGAAATGAAGCGGGTAATTTTATTTTTTACGTGCTTTTCCCGTCAGTAAATCCATCAATAATAATATTTTTTTTATTACCAACGGACTTACCGACAGATAAAAAATTACCGATGAATGATTCGCCGACGGAGCATTTTTGTATGTGATTCCGTTAGTAAATTAATTGCCAACGGAATAATAGTACAAATACTGACGAAAAATTTTGTCGATAAATATAAAAATTCTGGTAATGGAAGGCCTCTAGTTTCCATGGGGTTATAAGCATGAAACCACATCAATTAAAAAAATTCTCAAGAACAAAATCGAGATGGAGATCAAATTATATAAATAATTGGTGAGAATTAAAACATATATATACTTTTATAATTTATAGATACAAAAACTTGGGTCTCATCAAATTTTTAACTTATGCAAAAACTGCTCAACTTTGATTTTTTGATTAGTTCAAAGGAAGGTGAGGTTATTTTGGTTTAGGTAGCACATTCAACAATATTAAAATAAAACTCAATGAAAAGCAAAGGAGAAACATAACAAAAGCATGTGGAAGTAGCTTCTCAAAAACTGTGTTTCATTTTGTAACCAAACAGGATAAAATCGTGGTTAAATAGAAAAGCAGACGCCAACGCATAGCCAAATGAGCTCTTAGTCTCTAGCTCATCAGATCAGAGTAACATAGTGAGAGCCTTTTTGTCTACGTCGCGTGGCAATACTTTAAAAAAATCAATTTTTTATATTAAATTAATGTTTTTTAGTATTTTTATATTATTTTAATGTACTGAAGTTAAAAATAAATTTTTAAAAATAAAAAATATATTATTTCAAAGTACTTATAAACAAAAAATATTTTGAAAATAAATCACTACCATAATATCAAACAAGCTCTAAAGCTTGAGCTTCCTTCACCTTTCTGAATGACAACATTAGACGTTCGATGAAGCTGACATTCATACAAAATTGGGGAAGAGAAGAATCAAGGTTGCCAAGTTATCATTAAAACTCCATTTGATATTGCATTCTAAATGGAGGTTGGGCAAATTTTGAAAAAACAATTGCTTGAAATTAATATTTTTTTATGTTTTCGGATCGTTTTGAAGTGCTGATATCAAAAATAATTTTTTAAAAATAAATAAAAATATTATTTTGATGCATTTTGAGCGAAAAGAACTTTGAAAAGTAATCGCTACTACATTCTCAAACACTCCCAAAATCATGAAGACAACAATGGCTGTGAAGCGGGTTTAAATTGAAAAAAAAAATGGAGTTGATTTTGTATTGCACATAAAGTGTTTGTTGAAATAATAAGTTTTAGGTTCTTTTTTAGTTTTTGGCGAAGTTGTAATATTAGTTTGATGACAAAGTTGTAATATTAGTTAGTTTGATGGAAAAAAAATATAAAATTGCAATGGCTCTTTAGTCATCAAATAAAAAATAAAGACAATTATGTAAATAATAAGATATTTTTGTTGACTTTGTTTTAAAAAAAAAATGTTAAATGTTAGCGCACATATAAAATTCAAGAAGTAAAGTGTGATTTTTCCTAAAATAAATCATCCATTAACGTCAAACTTTATTTTAGTTTTGGTTTTGACTACAAATATATGGAAAACTAGTGGACATAAATTCAAAGTTATAAATTTAGTTTTTGTTCATGTAAAATAACTTATTTGAAAAAATATTTTTTAAAAAATAATTTATATTTCATTGTTTAATTAGGTTAATGAAAACCACTTGAAAATAATTGTTTGGTATTTGATATGTATGAAAGGATAAATGTTATAAAGGAAAAGATAAATGTTAATTAATGATAAGATATATGGTTTAATAACAAATTTCATGCATATTTAGAGTCAACCATGTTTAGAGTCAAATTTAATAACAAATTAATGATATAGGGTCTACGATGTAATAACAAATTTCATTAAGCATATCTTGCCTAATAAAACAAGTTTCTAAGATCATTTGATTTTTTTTCCTTATACAATCAACCATGTTTAAAGTCATTTTATATAGAGATTATCAGTATGACTTAAAACAAGGCTTAATTGCTAAAATATGTTCGACCAAACTTCTATCTAAACCAGGTATTTCATGATAATCCCATAAAAATAATAATATATATAAGTATGTAGTATGCTACTAGTTCTTTTTAAAGTTATTATATCATGCTTGAACTTATAAAGGTTGGTTTAGGCTTCTCTTCAATTTCTAAGCTAACTTTAATTAACATATTCTGAACTTCAACATCTTCATCATCCACTTTTGGTTGTCTTAAAGAAAAACTTATCATATTAGGTAAGACCAATTCATAATCTTGATCCAGCTTTATTTATATATAAAAAAAAAATTCTATTTTGTTGCCTAAAATGTTATAAGCATCATTAAAAGCCTCAAAACATTATATTAAGTTTAAATGAGTCATTTAATATCATGTTTCATACTCTAGGTCATCTTCTTCCTATTATAGATTATTTAGCCTTTATAAATATATTGTAGTCACTCCATGCATGCTATCTTTTAGCTAATAGTGAAGTTAATATGTCACTCATATTATCCATATCGATAAATTAGATTAAATCAACATCATCATTGCCATCCTTAAATTATCCACAAATATTTTATAATTTTTTGGACTATTTTAATTGATTAATTGGGGAACCAAAACATTAAAGCCTAATATAAAGATAATGGCACTCACATATTAGTATGTATCTAATCTCCCTCAAGTAGGGTCCTCAAGTAGCGTGTTGTAGCTTGTCTTTATTTCTACTATAAAGAAAGTTGTGCTAGAGGTCCTAAACCTAATAATTAGGTATACCTATAATACCCTCATGATATCTCTTATGCCCCTTAGAAAATCTAATATGATCAATTCTAATAAGATCATGTCAGCCTTATAACAACTAACCTTTGTGATCTAGGACTTAAGCATAATATTTAGTGAGGTAACATTCTTAATTAGGACCTTTTGCACTAGTACATCATTGAAGTTAGTTGCAATGTACGTAGATTTGAATAACGACTCATATCCAATGTTGGCTTATAGAAAGTGAGTCATAATTGTTGTTTAACTATCAATTTAGATTAGTTAACTTTAACAATTTATGCATTCTATTTTGCAATGTCTTTGTAATTGTTGCTACCTATTTTTTTTACCTTATTTTAAAAAGAAAATTGAAAAAAAAACCAAAAATAGCAACAAAAAAAAACAATAAATAAAAGCCCAAAAATATATTCTTGACATATTTGCATCATTTTCAGTGTCTTTTTCAAGGAATATAAAATACAAAAAATTAAAAAAAGAAAAAAAATCATTTAATTTTTTTATGACATATTGTAATTGTGGAAGGAAAAAAGCCAATTCTAAAATTGAAAAACGTCTCATCAAGAAACCAAATTTCTAATCAAATGGTCCACAATTATTTTTCTTAATCTAAGGGTCCATTTTTTTTTGCTTTCCCTCCAAGTTATCAAATGCCTAGTAAAGATTTATTCTTGAAATCTAATGGTTGATTTTGCTTTGCTTTGCCTTCAAGCCAAAGAAGTTCTTACCTATAAATAAGTAGTTACATACACACAAAAGAGGAGAGAGAGAAATTTAAGGAGAGAATTAGTTAAAAAAAATCACCCACACACCAAAACACTCTCTCATCTACCAGCACATAAAAGACACCCACACAACACAAAAAACCCCTAGCCCAAAAAAACCTAAACCTGGCCATCAACTGCCTTTTTCTTTTTGTTTTCTCTCTGGTTCACTATCGTGACCTCACCGCAGCTTCTCCTCACCAGACCACTGCCTCTTCCAACACACTAACACTACACAGCCCCCATCACTGATCCAAAACACCACGCTATACACATCTACTTCCTTTTTATTGCCAAGACAACTATATTCGTCGTGGCCCATCTTATAACAGCCTTAACCTTCAACCAACTATTGAGACCCACCATTAATACTGTCAAGCTAGCCACCATCCACTAGTCGCAAAAACCCAGCACCAGTTGCAACCAAGTTCAGTCGAAGCCTTTCCCCAAGACACCATTTTATCTTAAAAAATCAAAACCAGCCTCCTCCACTATGAGAGACATCAACAGACCTTACCTACAACTTCGGACTTTACCATGCCTCTCCCCCACTGTTGATTATTGAAACAACCAAAAAGGAAAAGAAAAAAAATGAGAAACAGACCCATGAACTAGATCTGAAAAAAAAAGGAAAGATAAAATCAATCGTTTGTGTGTTTTTCTTTGCTTTACAGGTGACGATGTATGACATCGTTGTTAGAGACGTGAAGAGGAAGAGAAGATCTACCTGATCCACCCATTTTTGCTTCACCTGTGACAACATGTGGGTTCACGCGCCGTTAGTGGTTGCGGTGTGTTAGACCCATACACCGTAATTGTTCTTGTAATTCCAGGGGCTTCCCAACACTGTTCCTGAATTCCGGCAACTTCTCCAGATTATTTTGTGAATTTTAGGAGGCTTATTTTTGTGAATTTTTAAAGTTTGATGTGCATTTTATTTATTTTTAAATTTTGAATTGTTATTGTTTGTAAACATACAATTGAGGGGCATGTAAGTAAAAATATAGTAAAAAAAAGAATGTGTGTGTGTGTTGCACTTTTTTTATTAATTTTTTTGTTGTGTTAAATAAGTGTTAAAAAAAAGATAAAAAGATAAAAAAAAATTAATTAACCCAAATGTTTTAATTGTATACGGCCAAATTCTAGAATATTCATGTTTATTTTATACAAACAAATAACAATGTATTTTCATCATACTTTGAAAAATACAAAAATTAGTTAATAGATATTACAACAAGTTTGCGATTATCCATTAAGATTTGGCCAAAATTTCAAATAAAAACCCTTTTTTTTTATTTATTTCTTGGCCTTTATGATAGTTAGGTTTTAGCTTGAGAAGATAAGAATCTCCTTACTGAGAATGACTTTTTTAAAACCTTGGACAAACTTTTCTAGGCTTTAGAATAGCTAGGTTTTAACTTAATGAGATAAAGGTCTCCTTACCGAGAAAGATTTTTCTCAAACCTTAAATAGACTAACGAATAAAAACACAACTTAGAACAAACAACAAAGCAACTTACAATAGATAGGGTGCACTGGGGGTGATATGTCTTCTCCTTGCACAACCAATCCCCTTACTCAAACTCTCGCAGACCATTAGGTTTTTTCGTAACTATAATACTAGGTGAAAACTCTTTTTTTTTTACTGATAAAGGAAAAAAATTCATTATCCTTTCCACCCACATCTATCTTGACTATACCGATCCAGGAGGATAATAGTCGCGATGTCGTACACATGGAACAATAGTCATTATCTAATAAGGCAACTGGATAAGCATGCCTTCGAAATAGTATGGCAGAGTATTGGTTGATGTAACTTTTTCATGGTTACTCACTTTTGTTTTAGAAGGTTTCTCAAGTTCCTTGTCCTTTAATGCACTATATTCACTTATATATTGTATTAGAACTAAGAACTTTAGTTGTTTTTCATCTTGATATTATATAAGGTCATACAAAATTCCAAAGCACCCTATATCATGCAATCATCTAAAAATCTATCAGGATCGATAATCACGTCATTTTCATCATTTATCTATTTTTTTTTATTTAGATAAGGGTATTTGTTGAGGTCTTTTTACAACTTATAATGTTATTTTTCGACACTTTTATTATATTGTAATACTATCAATGTCATTTTTTATCCAATAGGGGTTTGTTCTTCTTTATTGAGGTATTTGTTTTTACAATATATCCTAATGCAGTAAACCATGACTTTGTTGACCGATCCTTGATTTTATTTTGGTAACATATGTTACCTTTTTAGTTTGAGGTTGACTACTTTTCATAGCCTTTTTCACTATCATAGCAATGACTTTGTCTACTTTCTTGAAGATTTCTTTTATCATTTATTCCTTTGTAAATCTTGGTATATTATAACCTTTTAAGGCAATGACGACATAGAGACTGACTAGTATTACTAGTTCGTGCAAGAGATTTGATATCTTATGGAATGCTAATCCTTCAAGTATACCTTGTTTAAGCAATCTAATTAGTGAATGAGGTTGTTTCTTTTTTACTAATTTGTCGGTTTATGTAGTATCTATTACCTAATTCTAAAGCAAAGTGTATAGTGCTTCCTCTCTCTTTATCAAGGTGTTTAGGCATTGCATCCTTCTAAACTAGGCTTTAGAAAATTGTTTTTATTTTCATCTTTTAAATGTAGTAAATGTTGATGATAGGAGAAAAAATAATCCTCCTCCCTAATACTAAACTTGGATGATTTCTAATATGGTTGGCGGGTGAGTCAGTCATTTCTAACCTTTTTAAAAGACTGTTTGATTGACCAAAAGAAAGGCCTTAGTTAGTCATAAATGATAGTACTGAGAAAAAGTACATAAAACATAGAAAAACTAAAATGATGCTTCGATAAGCCTAAGATATACCTCACAATAAGGTATATAGATGCCTCATATATATGGTCTCTATTTTTTTTATTTCGACGATTGATATAAGCTAATGTGAAGCTTCTTCAAACTCTTTATTGAAGTTTGAGTCAATCAATAAGTGAGCATTCATGATAGTATCTAAATAGCTAACAAGGTAAGTCCCCTTTAATAGTTTATTTTCTAATCATTTTGTTAACAACTTTTTATAATAAAAAAACATCATTTATGATGGATTTTTAGATCTTTTTATGACCAAGAAGCTATTCTCTTTTAATTGTTTGCACTAATTGTTCCTCTAGTATAACAATGATGATTTTACCTGTATTTTTTTAGGAGGCATGTTTTAATGGTTTTTAGAATATATTTTAAATCTTTTTCTTCACTAGGTGTGCCAATCTATATGTTTCAAATTAATTTTTTTAGGACCCGTAACGACAACCTATAATGAAATAAAATAGAGACTTCAAGTCTCAGACGCTTAGCAAGAGCAACCTATTTTAAAAGCACTATCTATAAAGAAAACACATGAGTCTTAATGAAAGAGATGATCATAAGAATTAAAGTGCAATTAATAAAGAAAAAAAATAAAGAGAAAGTAAATAAAAAATATATTTCAAATAGAACCCTTTGGGGGGAAGAAGGAAGACAAATAAATTGGTGAAAATGAATATATGGGGTGACCATAATTTACAATAGTATCTAGCCATGTTTATATTGTTATAAAGTTTGAATCCTATTTACATAGGTAATTGTAATCCTATACATATATCGGTATCAAATAAAGATGTTTATTGAATCTTAATGCAAGATAAATTCCCCTTTTATTGATATACACGTGAATCTTGGTCTAATATCTAACTTCTAATTAATTATTATGTTAAGGACTCTCATTCTGAATAGAGTTATATCTCTTTGGTTATGTGTGCATTCAAACTTGTAGATCAATCGCTTTCTTTTTGTCGATAGTGATTTCTAATTGTTTGGATAATTGGTCACTTCTTCAACACTTGTTGGTCAAAATCGCAAGTGCACGAATCGTAACAAGTAATAAAATGATGATTAGAGTATTGTCCTACGAGGATTTATAAATTACTAATAACTACTAAAATCTCTTAAATTATAATCTATTTAAAAAATCAAATGAGATAGTTTACTAAATAAAAAATAATAATTAAAAACAATCAACCAATAATTAAGTAATATTGAATTCAATTTTAATGGATTCTAGGATTTCTGACTCCCGTAACTATTTCTATGCGAATTTTCTCAATTGAATTATTTATTCTTATAGTTGATAATCATGTTACTAATTTAATACTAATCTCTATCAAGCATTAATGAAATATTTCAACAAGCAAACTCCATACATCTTTATGAGAATTTTGGACTTGTCAAAATTCATTAAGTAACATAAAACAAGTTTTATAGATATCTTTATCCTATAGATGCCTTAGGGTATTTCAAATAATGAGTAAAACAATTATCACTTCTCAATATCAAATTGAATCCCAAATCATGCAAGCTTTGAACATAGAATGAAACACTCAACAACTAGTGGATTAATTCAATCAAAGAAATTGTTCACATATTCATAGCTAGGTTTCATAAAAAAAATCCCAGAATAAGAGACTACTCCATAGACTCCATAGCTAAATTAAAGAGAAACAATCTTGATAAAATAAACATCACTCAATAGTGGAGGATGACAGTAGAAAAGTTGGATGCCTTGAAGTCTATCGCTGCCTCTTTTTTTCTGTTCAGTTCTATTTTTATCTCTTTTTGTGACGCCTCCTATCTTTTATAGTGTGTTTAGGGTTTCTAAAATCATCCTTAGTTTCTCCCTAAAGAGATGTGTGTGTGTGTGTGTGTGTTCTGACTTTATCCTCTAAAGGAAAGGAAGTCAGTTTCCTTCTCTGTCTCGGATTCTTTCCCTTCCTGATATTGTGGGCCAAATTTGGAGCAAAAAACGTGCAAATGAAGACTTCTCTATTTCTAGAACAATTGTAGAAAATCAAATTTTATTTCTAATGAAACTAATCTTGCAATTTATGGACCTTTAGAACTCGAGATATGAGCCAAAAGCCGAGACAGTGTCTGGGTCGCGGGAATTTCAGGTCTGATTCAGACTCTGTCTTTCAAATCGCTTTTTGGGCTTCACAGCAGCAAAACTGAGTTTTATGCTCTTCATATGATTTGTAGGCCTATGGCTCATCGTTTCAGAATGGTAAAGAACGCCTGAAACAAAGTTGTGTAACTCCCATTACAACCCAAAAATCAATTAGTGCTCAACTTTAATTCCAGATTCGGCCTGCTCCAATAATTTAGTACTTGAAAAACATGTTGAATCTCCAAGAAGTGAATAGTTCTCAAAGGCATCTAAAATCTTAATCAACTTGTGAGACACTCACAAAATACTTCAAAATAAAGCAAGAATAATTGAAAATATATATGCAATAAATTTTTTATCAACACTATTTATGGATAAGGACTCTTCTAACTTAGTCAATTTATATAATTCACGATCAATTTTACCTCTCTTCTCCTGTTTTATGGTGAACAATAAGTGTTCTCTACATTTAGATACTTGTATGTTATTTTAGGTGTAAATAAATTATTTGATAATTTATGTTAACATGGGGAATTGAGTTTTTACCAACAATTAAGCAATTGTTTGGTGTACTTGACAATTTAGGCAAAGTACTTTGGAACCCAGCAGCCAAGTAATACAATTCTTGCTTTCGTCTATATTTTGAACCATCATAATTATACCCAGGTTGGAGACTAGTCACTTGAGTTTCTTCTTTATCCCTTTTTTTTCTTAATTCATCAAAATAAATAGTACTAGGCACATGACTTTTCTAGGACGTAGAAGACTTGCTCTCATATGTCATATGCTTGTTTAAGGCTTAGCTACTAGTAGGGGTAGGCTAAACCTATATAGGTCACAGAAATTCCTTGATCATTTGAACTCAACTATAGTAGTCAGTCCAAGACCTACGTATGCAAGAGCGTATGGCCTGGAGAGTCATCGCATTGGATTCCCAACGTATTAGGTATACTTTCGATGAAGTTGGAAGATTCATATGTCCTAAGTTAAGTTGAAAAAACGTTTTAGTGTTTTGGGTTTTGCTAAGCAGCACAACTCAATATATTTTGAGCCTGGCTTGGAAGTCTGATCCAACAATATTGGGTCTCGTTATCAAGATAAATCCAATAATTTTTAGCAAAAAAAGCAACGTTGTCAGCTGTGATTCTTGACAAAAACACATCAGATGAATGTTGTGTTTAATATTATTAATTATATTAATAATATTAATTATAATTAATAATAATATTATTATTTAATGATAATAATAATTATAATAATTTTATCTTACAAATCAAATCTATGGTTGTTTTTCAAAATTAATGATATATTTTTTAAATTTCTTAATTCTGATATTAATAATATTAATTATAATAAAAATAATAAAATTTATAATACAAATAATAATATTTTAAATATTAACAATATTAATTATAATAAAAATAACAATATTTCTAAGACAAATAATAATATTAACAAAAATAAAAATAAAAAATATTTATAATACAAATAATAAAATTAACAATAATAAAATTAAAAATATTTTAATACAAATAATAATATTTTTTAATATTAACAATATTAATTATCATAAAAATAATAATATTTTTAATACAAGTAATAATATTTTTAATATTAATAATAATTTTTAAGTATTAATAATATTTTTAATACAAATAATAATATTAATAATAATATTTTTAATATTATTAATGTCATAACCCCCTTTTGGGTTATTCTCCGATTCACATTTTTTCTCTCTTCAAAAAAATATAAAAAAATGATTTATTTTGTGTTATTCTAGTATCAAGGATTACAAATTTATACATAAAATGTATTCCCGATATTAAAAAGGTATTTTCTTTTGATAACATAGAACGGTTAGGTTTTTACTCGATAAAATAAGGATCTCTTTACAGATGAGAACTTTCTTAAACCGTAGACAAACCGACAATTAGAAACCACAACAAGACTTTAGATTTTATCAGACAATAAAATAATGCAACTTACCTTAGGTAGGGCGTAGTTGGGGTGCTAATACCTTATCTTTACGCAATTAGTCTCCGTACCCGATCTCTGATACCAATTAGGGTTCCTAGTGACCAGAATACTAGGTGGTGACTCCCATTCAAATTTTCTACTGATAAGAGACAAGAGTTCCTTGTCTCTCCACATTTGCCAGATAGACCTATACATTTTCCTTGAGTGGTGGACGATCGCACACGTGCGACAGAACGACGACTCCACTGGGGGCCTTGTGGACTAAGCTTTGTTTTTGTCTGATTATTGTGTTTTATTGTTTGGTTTGTGTCATTATTAATATGTATTTCCTCATTTTCTCATACGCTTTAATTTCATACATATTTGTTTGCATTGTAAAATTATTTTATGCATCATTCACATTTTTGTACGAGTTACATTGAAAACTCTAGGTTAAGTGGGGGACTAACAGCCTACCTTATGACTTTTAGTCAAGGTTTAAGTTTGTGTAAACCCTAACTCTTCGCTAAATGCTTAAACTGGTAATGATTGGTGCACATGCCATCCCATTACCTGTTGAGTCCCCATATTGCCTTTACGAGGGCGATCACTGGGATAACAAAAGACCCTTTTGAGACCAGGTAACAAGCCACCCATCATGTAATGGCCTAAACCTAACCTTAAGAGTATGAACTCTTTACAAGACATGTACATATAAATCCAATAATTGTAAATAACGTGCATACATACAACATGTTGAAATATAGGTCCCTTACGAGTCTACAACACCTGACCTATCATCCTTGGCATGGAAGATGAAGAGTGTGCTCACCATGATGCCCATTTTCAAGAAGGGTTGGAGTCTATAAAGACAAGCGTGGCTCGCCTCTAGCTTACTCAAGCAAATACTGGGAAATAACTTTGGTGAAGTTCCTTCCAATTGACCTATCATCTTTGTTCAAACCCCAACAACGACTCATCCCGAAGAAATTGGGGGCAAATATGGTCAAGAGCCTCAACACCATCCAACATTTCTGCAAAAGCTTTTGTGGGAAGGTTGACTGAAAGGGAATTGCACCACAGTTGCAGAATGGAGCCTATTCTTGTTTTTTCCAAAAATAACTACCTCTGGTTGATCATGCCTTCAAAGCTTCTTGATTTTTTTTTGTTTCAACCTGTTTCAGTCTTGTTGGTAAGCTCAAAATGCCACAAGACTTTCTCTGTCAAAAGATCCTTCCTTGTTAAATAAGATCATGTGCTTTCATGTGTTCATATCACACTCTTTTTTGTTGTTATACATGTAAATAACATTTTGAGCACAACTTTTGCTTACAAAACTACAACATGAAGAATCCTTCGGTGTTTTCCTTTCTTCCAAAACCATACATAATCTCATATGTTTTCAAGGATATTTTTTTGGACCTCCAAAGTGAGTACAAAAACAAAAAATCATGGTGGTATTTGTCCAAAACAATTGCATTTTGGAAATTCAAGTGATTCCTTAGACAGGTAAACACGTACCTAAAAAACTTGAAAGAAAAAGACAAAACAAAAACAAAAACAAACACAAGAAAAAACCCATGAGGTGACTCAGAAGCTGAGTTTTATTTGAATGAATAAATCACTTTGCATGCGCGCATGAAAGCAAGACCTACCGATCCTCAATGCATGCGTTTGAGATGAGGAAAGGTCATCTTTGATAATCCTTTCACGAGGCTGAAATATATCCTTTGTAGTCCCATTATAAGCCTATTACATTTTTTAACATAACCTTGACTAAGATCACACCCCACACTAGGGGGCAAGTGTGAAAAAAACTCAATGATCAAAGTTGTCCACGCAAAGCTGGGGCATGATAAAGAAAATCCAAAATATCCAAAAGATTTGAGCTTCTCATAAGAAAAACTGAGGTGATTATGCTCAACCAAACAAAAATGAAGAAAACAAAGAGAAAAGGCCCAATCCCGACACTGGGGGGCATGACAAACCATTTTGGAAAGAAATTCAAAAGAAAAAGGTCAGGAAATAAGCACAAGTGATCCTTAGTCTTAAAATCTCTTAAACTCATTTTTGAGCCTGCAAAATATCCTTATCTTTGTAACCAATAGCCAAAGCCTACATTACGTACTTAATCAAGCCCTTTCTAATTAAAGGCAAGCAATCTGGATCGGTAGGCAGTGCTTTCTTATGCAAACCAAATCATTATTCATCAAAATAAAGTGAAAGCTTTGAAGATCGATTCTCAATAACCCTCATATTGAAATTTAAACCCTTTTTGACAAACTAAATGTCACTTCATATTTTTCACCAAAAGCAAAATAAAAAAGTTTTCATCACTTCTGAAAACCTCTCCATAAGAATCACTTGAATTTCTTCAGAACGAGTTTCCTTTAAATCAATATCAAAATGATTTTTGTGGTGGAATAACTTGGAAGTTCCAAAAATTTTGCACGAAAACATTTCCTTGTACAAAAAACCCAAACTTACTTTCACATAGCCTCATCCCCAAATCCGAATTGAACACTTGGGGGGCATGATCAAGCTGAGGGGCAATAAAAAAACACCAGGTAGGGCTGGCTCTATGATTCCTTTTCTAAGGAAAATATCAGGCAAAATTGGCAACCCTTGAGATAAAAGGGTGGAGGACAAAGAAGTATGATGATATCTTGCCCTTACTAAGGGTCAAAATCACAAGATATGATTCGAGTAAGCAAGAGTGAAAAGGCCATCGAAGTTTACTACCAACACTCCAACTTTTGAGAAAAGAAAGACTCCATGAAAAAATGAGGACCTATATTTCTCAAGTAAGTATGCATGCATATCAATTATAATGCATTTGCTTTCAACATTGTCAGATCGGTGTTACACCATTAATTTTTAGGTAGTGCGTTTTATAACCCTACCTTATTTTGAGTGCGTCTTTAAGCCCTTACTTCCTTTCAAGTGCGCCTTTGAACCCTACCTCCTTTCAAGTGCGCATTAAGCCCTCACTTCCTTTTGAGTGTGCCTTTGAACCCTACTTCCTTTCAAGTGTGTCTTTAAGCCCTTGCCCATTCTGGGTAAGTCACCTATTACAATTCAACCCCTCTTCCTTTTTTTCATCTTTTGGGTAGGTCACCCATTACAAAGAGACCATTTCTCCACCGGGTAGGTCACCAATTACAACAAGACCGCTCTTCCTTTTTCCCATTTTTGGGCAGGTCACCCATTACAATTCAACCATTCTCCATGTTTTTTTATCTGGGTAGGTCACCCATTATAATGAGACCTTTCCTCCACCTAGGTAGGTCACCCATTACAATGAGACCACTCTTCCTTTTTATACTTGGGCAAGTCGCCCATGAAAATAGACTAGAGTAAGTGTGAGTGTGTGGGCTGGTTGCCCCTAAAAATAGACCACTTTGAGTATGTGTGGGAAGGTCGCCCATAAAAATAGACCAGGGTAAGTGTGAATGTGTAGGCAGGTCGCCTATGAAAATAGACCATTTTTCTTAAAAATGGGAGGTCGCCCGCGAAAGCAGACCAATTTTCTTCAAAAGGGGCAGGTTGCCCAAGATAATGTGATCGTTTTCCTTTTTCTTCTTTACAAAGCTTACTATCTAAAACCTCTTGCGAGATTTCGGTCGTAAGCATTGTACAAATAGGGCAACTGTCATAACTCAATTTTAGGTTATTCCCCAATTCATATTTTTTCTCTCTTTAAAAAATAAAAAATATTATAAAAAAATATATAACACAGAAAAGAGGATGTCAGAACGCTCAGAAAATGGTCAAAAATTGGTTAAGGAGGTTCAAAAATACAAAGATTGAAATTTGACAGTATTTTATTGACTGGTGAGAGCCATGTTGACAAACAAAATTCAATTTGAGGAAGAAAAGTCCAAAATCAGATATTTATGGACTCAATTATATTTTATTGAAGGTTTAATTGAGTTTTTGAAGAGTTTGATTGAAAGAAAATTGGATTTTGAAGTCAATTTGGGCTTTAACTGGAAGAAATTAAAGTTCTGGGTCAAATTATATTTTTTGAAAGTTAATTTGGTCAAATCAGGGCTTAATTGCATAAATATTAAAGTTTAATGGCCAATTAGGGACTTAATTGAAGAAATCCAAAACCAAAGACCAAAATGAAAAACGTGTGTAAATAGAGGGGCTGCAATTAAACCGAATCAGGGGCCAAATTGAAGAAATTAGAAGTTTATGGATCAATTAAGGGTTCAATTGCATAAATTTGAGACCAAGGACCAATTTGAAAAATACGGTCAACTTCAGGGTCGACAATTAAATTTGGCAGGGATGTAATTGAATTGATTTTTACAATCAAAATTGTAATTGAGGACTCAATTGAACAAATCACAAATTAAGGATCGATGTGTACTCTGACACGTTTTTTTACCGCCTTTTCCTTTTAAATGAAACGACGCGTTTTGAACGACAACGTACGTCTTCTTCTTCCCTTGGACGTGTAGAAAACAGGGGAAGGGAGCTTTTGTTCCCTTGCATTTTCACCTACTTTTCTTCCTCTAAAAAGCTCAAAAGGACGCCAACCAAAGCACCCACTTGCTAAGCTGACCCGTGGCCTCCCATGTGTTGGAGAAACGGAGGAGACGTGCCTCCTCGGGCAGTCATGGGGCGGCAACACAATGGCCGCCCCGACCTCTCTCTCCCATGTTTTTTGCCTATAAATACAGGGGAGACAAGGATAAATGGAGAGAGAGAGCAGAATTCGGGGGGGAAGATCGAAAGAGAAAAAAAAACTAAAAATAAAAAGAAGAAGTAGAGAAGAGAACGAAAAAACAGAGGAGAGAGAGAGAGAAGAAAAGAAAAAACAGAGAGGAAGAATAGAAGGAAAATCCACCGCGACAATAGCACCGCCCCCGCCAGCAGCACTGCCTCGACGCCACCCCAGGTAACCTCCTGCTGCCCCGTTTATTTCCCTCTTGCTTAGCCCCTGCCTGTATTTGCATGCAAAATGTGAATAATTCATGTTCTACAGCAAATGATGAGGGGGCTGGTTTATGTGCTTATACACATTAACCAGCCCATTTGGTTACTGATCTGGGCCGGGTCCGATCCAGTTTCAGAAAAAAATATTTTAAATTAATTAAAATATATATGTTTCAAATTTGTGATTTCCCCGCATGTATTGTTTTACGTTGTTTTGTTTAATCTCAGTCTGTTTTTTGTCATTTTGAAAAATACAAATCCGATATTAAAATACCCGGTTTTCGTCAAAACTTCCAAAAATAGAAAAAAATTTGAAAATAGATAAAAAAATGTTTTTGTGCATATGGCCAAGTGTCTCAAAGCTAAAAAATCATATTGTGTTTTTCATACAAAAAAAAAAAACAATGTTTTAGCATGCATTTTGGCTTTAATAACCAGTTTATTAAAGTCAAGAGAACATTGGCCAAAATTTCAAAAACAACAAAAATTGTATTTTGTTTGTCTTTTAGTATCCGGGGTACGATATTACACGTAATATGTATTCTGGATATTAATTTGTTTTCTTTTGATGACATAGAATAGTTAGGTTTTACCTTATAAGATAAGGATTTTCTTACAAAGGACTTTTCTTGACCCTTTAGACGGACCAACAATTAGAAAATACAACCAAAACCTTAGATTTTATCAGACAATAAAACAATGCAGCTTACCTTAGGTAGGGCGTAGTTGGGTGCTAATACCTTCCTTTTACACAACCAGTCTTCGTACCCCATCTTTGAGACCAGTTAGGGTTCCTAGTGACCAGAATACTAGGTGGCGACTCCCCGTCCATATTTTACTGATAAGAGGCAAGAATTCATTGTCTCCAGGTAGACCTTTACAATTTAACTAAGTGGTGGACGATCATCGCGACGCCGCACACGTGCGACAATTAATAATATTAAACTTACAAAAATTTAAGTGGGTCTGTCTTCAACTCCAGGTCCAAGAGCTTTAGGCACCTCTTGAATGTGAGATCCAAAATTCTTGGGTCTGGCTGCAACCGAACCCATTAGAGTTGGGTGAGGACACCTAACCCAATTGTCTTGGGCTAAGGTGAGCTGCAAGACTTAAGGAACTTGGGTACGCTCCCCTGCCACTCCCAAGCAACTTCAGTCAGACATCCCTTTACAACCCCAAGTTTCTTGGGTCTGGAAAGGCACCAGACCCAAGTTAAAAATAATAATAATAATAATAATTGATTTTACCCTTTAAATCAAATCAATGTTTTTTTTTTACAGTAATAAAATTTATTTTAAATGTAATAATATTAATGAATTTAATAATATTTATGATATAAATAATAATAATAATAAACTTATCTAGCCTAAATTTTTATAGTTTTTAATCTCTTCAAATAATTTTTTTTTTCAATAGTAATAATATTTTTCTTCAAATTTATTAATGATAATAATAATAATAATTTTACCCTTCAAAATTAATGATATATTTTTAAAAAATCTTAATTATGATATTAATAATATTAATTATAATAAAATTAATAATAAAAATAAAAAAGATTTTTAATATTAAAAATTTTAATTATAATAAAATTTATAAGACAAATAATAAAATTTTAATATTAATAATAATAAAATTTAAAATATTTATAATACAAATAATAATATCATTGGGTATGGCTGCACAACCAGACCCAGCCCCATTTTAAAGTGTTTTGGGTCTGGCTCAACCAAACCCAACACTATTAGGTCCTGTCGGGCAGGAGGACCCAACATTCTTGGCTCCTTTTGGAAGTGTTTTGGGTCTGGCTGTCACGTTAGGTCTTGCTGCCAAGCGAGACCCAACAACTTTTGGCAAAGAAGGTAATGTCCCAAGCCGCAATTCTTGACCAAAAACACATAAGAGGAACTCCCCCCCCCCCCCCCAAGGTTCTACAGTGTTGTCCACAGTTAAAACAGTCTATGGCTACAGTGTCATCCACAGTGTAATATGTTTGTGTCCACTTCCATGCGTTTTGAAAGAGCTTAGCAGAGAGTAAACTCAAATAGTGCAATCCACAGTGAAAGTACTCACAGTCTATAGTGATTCGAAACAGTGCAATCCACAATTAAAGCACTCACAGTCCACAATAATTCACTCTACAATAAAATATTGATCTCTTTTAGTTATAGTTAATTCACTAAACATCTATAGCTGCTTAACCCATCCAATAATATTTCTAGTGAAGTTGTTGCTATCACAAAAGACATTTAGGAGGTATTTTGAGAAATATATTATGCATAAAAAGGAGTCATTACTTTTTTTAAAAAAATTAAAAATTAAAAAAAAAACACAACTCCAATTTTAAATATTAAATGAGGGGATTCTTAATTAAGTAATAAGCTAAAGGGTGTGGGGAATTTACTGTTCACCCACCCAAATACACTGTGGATTACAACAGTAATCCACAGTATATTCCTTTTTCTTTCTTTTTTTCCCTTTTTCTTTTTTTTTTTCGTTTTTTTCTGTCACTTTTTCAAAAAAAATTTACTTTCCCCCCCTTTTTTTTCCCAAAAGTCTCTTTGTCAATTTTATTTTTTTAATATTGAGCTGGTTAAAAATTTCTCTTTGTAATTTTTTTCCTTTAAAATACTGTAGATTGCTACGGTGTTTTCCCACATGGTTTTTCTATTTTATTTTTTATTTTCCAAAATTATATTTGTCAATTTTATTTTTTTAATATTCAGCTGGATGAGAATTTAGTTTTGTAATTGTTTTCTTTAAAATATTATTGATTGCTACAGTGTTTCTCCACATGGTTTTTTCTGTTTTTGTTTTTTTTTATGATTTTCTCCAAAATTATCTTTTTTAATTTTATTTTTTAATATTGAGCTAGTTAAGAATTGCAGTTACAATATGTGAGGGAAGCAATGTAGCTTTCCTCGCAAATTACTATGGATTGCTACAATGTTTTTTCCCACATGGTTTTTTTATATTTTTTTTTCTAAAATTGTCTTTTTCAATTTTATTTTTTTAATATTAAGCTGGTTAAGAATTACAATTACAAGTAGAAGCCGATTGAGAATTTAGTTTTGTATTTTTTTCTTTAAAACGTTGTTGATTGCTATAGTGTTTCTCCACATGTTTTTTTTTGTTTTTGTTATGATTTTCTCCAAAATTATCTTTTTTTATTTTATTTTTTAATATTGAGCTGGTTAAAAATTATATTTACAATATGTGTGGAAAGTATTGTAGCTTTCCTCGCAAATTATTGTGGATTGCTACAATGTTTTTTCCCACATAGTTTTTTTTATGTTTTTTTTTTCTAAAATTGTTATTGTCAATTTTATTTTTTTAATATTAAGCTGGTTAAGAATTACAATTACAAGTGAATACAAGTAAGGCTAAATCATGTGGGGAAAACACTGTAACTTTCCTTACAAAACACTATGGATTGATACAATTTTTCCTCACATGATTTTTTTCCAGTTTCTTTTGTGTTTTCTTTTTTTCATAATATTTTTTTCCAAAATTATTTTTGTCGATATTATTTTTTTAATACTGAGCTGGTTAGAATTTAACTTTGTAATAAAACTTAATCATATGGGGAAAGCATTGTAGCTTTCCTCACAAAACACTGTGGATTGCTACAGTGTCTCTCCAGATAGTTTTTTTTTCTTATGATTATTTTAAAATTATCTTTGTCAATTTTATTTTTTTAATATTGAGCTGGTTGAGAATTAGAATTATAAGTCATTACAAATAAGGCTAAATCATGTGGAGAAGTATTGTAGCTTTCATCACAAAACAGTGTGAATTGCTACAGTGTTTCCAGCATGGTTTTTTTGTCCTTGTTTTTTCTGTGTTTTTATTTTATTTTATTTTTTCAAAAATTATCTCTGTTGATTTTATTTTTTTAATATTGAGCTGATTGAGAATTTAGCTTTGTAATTTTATTTTAAAAAAAAACATTGTGAATTGCTACAGTGTTTTCCCACATGATTTTTTTATGTTTTTTTCCAAAATTATCTTTGTCGATTTTTTTAAAAAATATTGAGTTGGTTAAAATTATAATTACAATAAAACTAAATCATATGGGGAAAACGTTGTTGTTTTCCTCACAAAACATTGTAGATTGCTACAGTATTTCTCTAAATGATTTTTTTTATGATTCTTTCTAAAATTATCTTCGTCGATTGTATTGGGAAAAACACTGTAGTTTTCCTCACAAAACATTGTCAATTACTACAACGTTTTTTCTCATGGGTTTTTTTCCTTTCAAAATTATCTTTGTCGATTTTTTTTAATATTAAGTTGGTAGAGAATTTAGCTTTGTAATTTTTTTTGCTTTTTATTAACAGAAAAGCTAAATCATGTGGCAAAAGCACTGTATCTTTTCTCACAAAACACTGTAGATTGCTACAAATCATTTTGTTCAGTCTCTAAGTTTTTTATCACCAACACAATTTTTTTTTCCGTCATAAAATATTGTCTCCATCACACCTTTAGTTTCTATTATTTATCTAGCGCTAGTTTATAATTATAACACTATCAAATATGTTTGTTTTATAAGCCCGCAGCAGTGTGTGAGCATGCCATCTCGTTCATTCTAAAACAGAGATTACGATGACTTGCTATTATAAGATTCTTAATTCTGAACCTTGAGGAGCAGCTCAACTGGTCAGGTTTTAGGTTTGCTCCTCAATGATCACGAATTCGAGTTCTCTCAAGGCCACTGAAGGCTTATATGATCGTGAACTTTAGGATCCATGAGATTAATTGAGGTACGTGTAAACTGACCCAAACACCCACGTTAATAAAAAACATTCTTAATTCCGAGTATAAACTTTAAGATCAGCATTAAGAAGAATTCTTTGAATAAACTCTATCGATGGAGAGGAGCGTGTTCTTAAAAGCATTACTGTTGAAGAAAAAGAATGGTAGTTGAGAATTCTTGAAAGATTGAGGACCCAATCATGATAAATATTTATTTGA
>Ga0307513_10002658_pt1 | contig 24630 bp, 25 predicted proteins | sample 15_EM_MG_FD_202174 | JGI IMG/M metagenome (GOLD analysis project Ga0307513, IMG submission 202174) | Populus trichocarpa ectomycorrhiza microbial communities from riparian zone in the Pacific Northwest, United States - 15_EM | ecosystem: Host-associated > Plants > Roots > Unclassified | place...
CACCCGGGCAGGGACGAGCCCTGCCCCTACAGTTATAGCCATTGTTCTACATCCATCTGAAAATTGTTCTAGTCGATAATGTCGTGGCTCGACGGCCCGCCCGCGACGATGCCGCGTCGTTCGAGTTCGGGGATGTGCGGCTGCAAGAGTTCGTAGCCTTCCGAGCGCGCCACGTAGGTCGCCGCCGTGATGTCGCCCGCGACGTTGAGGGTGGTGCGGCACATGTCGAGTATGCGATCCACGCCGAGGATGATGGCGATGAGCGCGGGGTTGATGCCGTAGGTGACGAGCATGACGATGATGAACGGGATCGAGCCGGAGGGGACGCCCGCCGTGCCGATGCCGCCGAGGATGGCGAAGTAGGCGATGCCGAGTTGCTGGCCGATGGTCAGGTCGATTCCCGCGAGTTGCGCGAGGAAGATCACGGTCACGCCTTCGTAGAGAGCCGTCCCGTTCTGGTTGGCCGTCGCGCCGACGGTCAAAACGAAGCTGTTGATCTCGCGCGGCACGCCGAGGTTTTCCTCCGAGACGCGCAAGGCCGTCGGCAGCGTCGCGTTGGAAGAGGACGTGGAGAAGGCCGTGAGCATGACCGTCTTGATGCGGCGGAAAAACTCCAGCGGCGAGATGCGCGAGAGGAAATAGACGGAGAGCGAGTAGACGCCGAACATGTGTATGGCGAGGCCGCCGAGCACGGTCAGGACGAACCAGCCGAGCGCCTGTAAGAGGTCGAGGCCGAAGCGCGCCGTGTTGTTGAAGAGCAGGCACGCGACCGCGAACGGCGCGATCTTCATGATGATGTCGATGATCTTCGCGGAGATTTCAAAGAGCGCCTGCAAGCCCTGTAGGAGCGGCGCGGTGACGTTCTCCGGGATGAGCGTGGCGGCGATGCCGAGGATGACGGCGAAGAACATGAGGTGGAGCATGTTCGGCGTGTCGGTCTGTGTCTCCCTGCCCGCGATGATCCCTGCGACCGCCGCCACCGGGTTTTCCGGCACGACCGTTTTCACCACCTGCATCAAGGGCGAGTCGGTCGTGCCCGCCTTCGTCGCGGCGGCGACGCGCGATTGCGCATCCGTGCCGTAGCGCGCTTCGAGTCCCGCCTTCGTCTCGGCGTCGATGCGCTCGCCGGGACGGATCGTGTTCGCCAGCGTCAACCCGATGACCACCGAGATGCCGGAGATGACGAGCACGTAAGCGAAAGACTTCAACCCGACGCGACCGAGCTTGCGGATGTCGCCGATCCCCGCGACGCCGACGACGAGCGACGAGAAGACCAGCGGGACAACCACCATCAGCAGGAGGCGCAGGAACAGGGTCCCTATCGGCTCCGTGATATTGCGGATCGTCCACGCGACGCCGGAGTGGTCGCCGCCGAACACACGATTCACCACGACGCCCGCCACCACGCCCACGATCAACCCGATCAAAATGCGCGTGTGCAGCGGAATCCCCTTCGGACGATCCGGCGTCGTGTCCTTGAGGTCGGTCGTCGCCTCGCGCTCGTAAGCATCCGAGCGAACTTTCGGCGGCGTCACATCACGATCTCTTCTGTCGTCAGGCATTTATTCTCCTCAGTGGTAAGTGATGAGTGACAAGTCACAAGTTTAAAACAACTTGCTTTTCTAACTTGTAACTTGTCACTCGTTACTTGTCACTGCTTCGTCATCTTCCCCATTTCAATTTTCCGCGTAGCACCTCGAAGTAGTTGCGGTTGAGGGGCTGCATCAGGTCGAAGGTCGTGCGGCTCTTGGCGATCAGGACGCGGTCGTTGACTTCCATGCGATAGCCGACCTGCCCGTCGAGGGTGAGGGCGACTTCCTCTTTCGGCGTCTTGAGGATGAGTTCGATCTCGGCGTCGTCGGGCACGACGAGCGGGCGGTTCGAGAGCGTGTGGGGGCAGATGGGGGTGATGACGACGGCGTTCATCGAGGGGTAGACGACAGGACCGCCCGCCGAGAGGTTGTAGGCTGTCGAACCCGTCGGCGTGGAGATGATGAGGCCGTCGGCGCGGAAGCAGTTGACGAGTTGCCCGTCGAACCACGTCTCGATCTCGATGATGCGCGCCAGCGCAGACTTGCTGATCACCACGTCGTTTAAGACGCGGTTGCGTAAAAGTTTCTCCGCGCCCCGGTGGAGTTCGGCGGCGAGCATCACGCGGCGGTCGAGGTGGTAGTTGCCCGCGACGATGGCTTCGAGCGCATCGGTCATCTCTTCGACGCGCACTTCGGTGAGATAGCCGAGCGTGCCGTAGTTGACGCCGACGACGGGCACGTCGCGGTTGTCTAAGAGACGCGCGGTGGCGATCATCGTGCCGTCGCCGCCGAGCACGATGATCATGTCCACGCTGTCGGCGAGTTGCTCGTGCTCCATCGTCTCGACGGCGCAGCCCGTCTCGCGTTCGATCTCCGCGCGTTCGACGAGCGGGCCGATGACGAGCGTGATGCCGCGCGGCGCGAGCCATTCGAGCAGGCGACAGATGGTTTTAACCGCCTCCGGGTGATGCGGTTTGACGAGCACGCCGACGCGTCGAACGGTAAGTTTCTCCATCAGCCACACACGCTCAGCGGAGCGACCGCGCATGCGCCCAAACGCCGCACGCCGGTAGACCCCTCCGGCAATATTCTTCTGGCAAAGTCAGGCTCGAAAACGCGTGAAAGAAAACTGCACCGGATGATACAGGCGCGTCTTTCCGGGTGTCAACGCGGAGTTTTTTTGCGCGGCGCGTGTGACAAACAAAGAAGTGTCATACGCCGTGCGGCGCGCGAAGGCTTGCGCCGCTTATGCTCTCCAACGTCAGGAGCAGCGGCGTGCGGCGCGAACATAGAGAGGTGACAAAACGAGATGAACCGGATGTGGATGGTGGCGGCTGTGCCGCTCTTGTTAATGGCGTTTATGTTGTGCGGATTCTGGGTGATACCGTCGTGGTGGAACATTGTTCCGGCCCCGATCTGGGTGGCGATACTGGCGGGCGCGTTGATCACGGGACTAGGCGTGTTATTCGTCGTCATCACGGGCTGGTGGCGCGGCGCATACGCGCTCAAACGCGGCGACATTCTCGTGGCAACGGCTTTCGCCACGCTCGACGTGCTCATCCCGACAACGGTCGTCGTGCTCATCTGGCAACTGATTCGCAGCCTGAGCAGCAGCCGTGGATTAATGTTTTAACTTGAGCGTTGAGGGATAGGGATGAATCAGAAAAGCACTCGCTTCGTTGAGTGCTTTTCTGATTCATCCCTCATCCCTCATCACTGCTTTCCTTCGGGGCGCGTTTATTGCACGGCGTAGAGGTTGCCGTCCCAGCCGCCGAAGTAGATGAGGCCGCCGGAGACGATGGGCGTCGAGGTGACGATGCGCTCGGTCGTGTAAGACCATTTGAGTTGCCCGGTTTCGGCGTCGAGCGTGTACAGACCTTTGAGGCTGCCGAAGTGTACGAGCGAACCTGAGATGGCCGGTGCGGAGGTGATGCCCTGCTCGGCGGCAAACTTCCAGCGCACTTGTCCGGTCGCGGCGTCAACCGCGTAGAGGTTTCCGTCGATGCCGCCGAAGTAGAGCGCGCCGCCGGAGAGCGCGGGCGAGAATGGAAGGCCGCCCTCGGTCTTGAAACTCCACTTCTTCTGCCCGGTCGCGGCGTCAACCGCGTGGAGTTGATTGTCGAGACTCGTGAAGTAGACGGTCGCGCCTCCGTAGACGGGCGCGGCGACGACGGGGCGCGAAGTCTTCGCCGTCCACTTCTTCTCTCCGGTCGCGGCGTTAACGGCGTGCAGGCCGCGACCGCTGCCGACGTAGAGCGTACCGTCCGCGAGCAGCGGCGAAGTGGGCGCGCCCGCCTCCGCGCTGAATTGCCAGACCTGCCGCCCCGTCTGCGCGTCAATCGCGTAGAGCAGGCCGACCGTCCCCGCGCAATAGACGATGCCATTGCTCACCACCGGCGTCGAGTTCACAGCGTACCCGGCTTTGAACTTCCAACGCTCCTTGCCCGTCGCCGCGTCGAGCGCGTAGATGCGCGTGTCCTGACTGCCGAAGTAAACCTGACCGCCGGAGAGCGCGGGCGAGCCGAGGATGCGCCCGCCCGTCTTGTACTTCCACAACTCGCGCCCCGTCGCGCTGTCTATCGCGTAGAGGTAATAATCGTAACTCCCGAAATAAGCGACGCCGCCCGCAATCGCCGGTGTCGAATAGACGCTCCCGCCCGTTTTGAATTTCCACTTCGAGACGACCGGAGTCGCCGCGTCGCTACCACTCGCCGCGCCGCCGCTACCGGAAGTTTGCGCCGTCGCCGCCAACGCGCCCGCCGTCTGTGCGCCTGCGGGAACGAGCAGCCACAGGCAACACGTCGCGGCCAAGATTATCCTGATTGCATCTCTCATCATGCGCCCCTGCTCAAAGCGTCAGACCAGACCCGAATAATTGTAGGGGCAGGGCTTGTCCCAGCCCGCGTTTTGGTAAGCGAGCGGGCAGGGACAAGCCCTGCCCCTACAATTATTTTTGCGGTCGCACCCGATTGCTATTCGCCATAGCTCTCAGTTCTTCACACGCTCACCCTGCGTCGCGTCGGCGGCGTCCGTTTTCTTGGCGGCCTCGGACGACTTCGGCTTCGCGTCCGTCGGCATGTAGTAACCGCGCCGCGCCTTAACTTCGAGTTTGCGCTCTTTGCCTTTGGCGTCGCGCGCGCGGACGCGCACTTCGAGCGCGTGCATCTGGCCGTCGTCGGTTTCGGCTTCGGAGAGCGTGAAGCCGAGGCTGTAGCGCGAGTTGAGGTTGCCGACGATCTGGCTCAGTCCACGGGCGTAGTCGGCTGGGCGACGCACGCGCACCGATTCGCCGCCCGTCGCCTTCGCCAGATACTGCGCGCTCCCCGAAATGCTGATGCCCGCAAGGTTGCCGAGCGGTTTCAGGAGCGGCATCGCAAACTTGAAGCCCGTCTTCATGTCCGTCACGAGCGCGCTGAAGATGACGTTCGACTTCAAGAGCTTCGACTCGACGTAATCCCTCTGCGTGTAGAAGACGGGCGCGATGCCGTCCGTGATGTAGACGAGCGCGGGCTGCGAGTTGGGACGCTCCGCCGCGACGCGCTTCGTGATCTCCAACGCAGCCGCCGCGAGATCGAACGGCTCTTGATAATCGCTCGTGGTCGAGCCGTCCTTGTTCGTGCGCTCGATGATCAGCGCGCCGTCGGGTTTGACGATGCGCTTGACCGTGTTGCCCTTCTTGTCCTTGATGTAATCGATCTCGACCTCTTCGTCCTGCTCGTCCACGGTCTTGTCTTTCTCGCTGCCCGACTCGACCTTCACGCCGTCGCCAGACCCGATGGTGATCGAAATTCCCTTCTCGCGTTTCTCTTTCTCTTTCTCCTTTTCTTTCTCTTTCTCTTTCGCGGCCTGCTCGATCTCCTTGCCTGCGCCCTCGATGCTCTTGGCCGTCTGCTCGACCGGAACTTGCGCCTCCGCGTCTGACTCGTTCTCGTCGCCGCCGTCGCCGCCCGCGCCTTCGCCGACGAGCGTCGGGACGATTGCCATCGCCGATGTCACCTGCGCGCGGTTGCGCGTGAAAGGCGTCAACCATTCGCGCCGGTCTTCGACGCCGTTCGGGTCGAGCACGATGACGGCCACTTCGTCTTCCGGCGGAAGTTTCGAGAGTTCCGCCGCCATCGCTTCGAGGATTTCGGTGCGGCGCATGTAACGCCCCGCGCCGAGCCGTTCGAGGTCGAAGACGAGCGCGAGCGCGAGCGGGCGACGATTCTTGTCGCCTTCGCGCGTGAAGTAGGAAACGGGGCGGGGCTTGCCGTCTGCGAGCACCTCGAAGTTATCCGGGGCGAGTCCGGCGGCGAACGCCTTCGTCTTCTTGTCCGTCACGAGCGCGTCGAGAAAGACGACGCGCGTTCTGACTTTCACCACCTCGTCCTGCGCCGCTTCCTGCGCCACGCCGACCGATACGAGCAACAGCGTGAGCGCGAATGAAATTCCGTTTCTGATGATGTGTGAGAAAAAGTTTCGGCTTCTCATCGTTTGAAATACTCCGTTTTAGGATCGTCGGGTGGTTGATGTCTGAACTGGTTTGCGTTGGCTGTGTGGGTTCGAGTTGAGCGGTTGAGAGGCGCGCTCGCCCATCATATTAGAAACTCAATCCTGTTCCACGCTCGTCGCTTCGTTCGTCAGTTCGCGGCTCTCCTGTTCGGGATTCAACAAGAGTTTCGTGAACTCTTCCGGCTTGAGATCGACTTGCAGCACGGTCGCGTCGCGCTGCCCGATGACGACGATGAGGACTTTGAACTTGTCGCCGTCCGATTTCGTGTAGGTGTAAGTTTGCCCTTCCTCTTCCAGCCGCGCGGCGACGAGCGGATGCCATTCGGGTTCGAGCGTCCTGCCGAGGCGGGCGCGGATGTCGCCGCTCGCGTCGCGTCCCGAAAAATCCTGATCCTCGAAGATCGCCAGTTTGAAGTCGCCGAAGCGGAGCACGCGGCGCGCGTCCTTCGAGACGACCTTCGCGGTCTTGACGCCGAGGTTGGCGACAAAGGGAATGCCGCGATGCTTGACGCGATAATGCGACTCGATGAGTTTGACGACCGCGCCATACTCCGCCCCCTTCGCCGTCGCCGCCGCGACGGCGAGGGCGAAGGGCGACGCGATGATGACGACGAGCAGCAGTAGCGGGATGAACGTCCGGCGCATCTTGTTTTCCTCCCCTTACGGTTTCTTCGCGGGCTTGCTGTCTTTGTCGTCGCTGCCGATGCCGAGTTCGGGGATGCCGAACTGGCCTTCGAGTTGGCTCAACTTTTCGAGATCAATCGAGCCGACGATGTTCAGGAGCGTCAGGCGCTTCGGTTCGAGCGCGAGGATGGCGATGCCGTCTATGCGCCCGGTGGCCGTCATCATGTAGACTTCGATGTGGACGTTGTCGTCCGCCTTCTTCTTGATGATGTTGACAAGCCGCGCCCAACCGGGCGTGCGCAACTGGCTGCGCACGGCGGCGAGATTGGCCTCGCCGTATTCGCCCTCGTTGTTGAAGCCGTAGCTGCGCACGTAGACGCCCCTCAGGCCGGCGATAATCGCGCCGACGTTGATCTCTTTGCCGTCCTCCGTCTTCGTCCTGATATTTTTCGGGATGATGCGCAGCAAATTCTCGTCGAGGTTCACGTCGATGAGTTCGCTGGCTTTCTGCGCGAGCGACTCTTCGTTGTCGATTTGCAATCTGGCTGCGCCCTGCGGCTGTTGCGCCTGCGCGGCGTCCGCTCCCGCCGCGACGAGCGCGACGGCGAGACACAAAAGTTTCAGCCATGAATTAAGTTTCGTTCTCATAATTGCTCCGTTCTGCCTGCACTGTAATCTACTTCTCGTCGCACGTTATTTTCCGGCGCGACCGATCTCCAGCATCTCTCGTTGCGCGTAGTTGAGCTTCGCGCTCGTCATCCTGAGAGCCAGCATCAACTGCTCGGTCGCCTCCCGCTGCTGCGGTGTCAAAGGCTGCCCGACCTGCCAACGCATTGTGCCCTGAACGACGGCCACCTCAAGCGGCGCGGCTCTGTTCTCTTCCACACGCGGGATGAACTTCTGTCGCTTCGCAAGCGACGCGCGCGACGTGCGTTGAGGTCTGGGGGCGGAGGCCGTCGCCACGACCGCTTTATGTTCTCGCGACTTCTGTTGGTCGCTGTTGCCGCCCGAAGCGTGCTTATTAGTCTCGACATGAGTCTCGACGTTTGGGACGACTGAGTTGTCCGGTTTCTCGCTCACAGTGGACGGGCTTCCCTGTCTAACTCCGGCGAGTTGGTTCTGCCGCGTCTCACCCTGACGGGTGAGCAACCATGCTCCCGCGAGCAACGTCAGGAGGAGCGAGGCGGCGAGCGCGAGGCGCGGGCGTGAGAAAATCGCCGGACGGGTGCGCGCTGCCGTTGCTGTTGTCGGCGTCGGCATGGCGGTCGCCGGAATTTCCAGCGGGCGCGGTTGATACTTCAGCGCGCCGAGCAAGTTTTCGAGTTGCGCTACGTCCTCTTCGGGTTCGCCGGTCTTGTCCCACAGGTAATCGCTCATAACTTTAGTGCTCCCTCTCGAACTTCGTCGCCCCCAACTTCTCGCGCAGCAATTTCATCCCGCGATGGATGTTGACCCTGACGCTGGCGGGCGCGAGTCCCGTGCGCTCCGCGATCTCCGGCCCCGTCATGCCTTCGACGAAACGCAGGATCAAAGGCTCGCGGTAAGCTTCCGGCAGTTGCCGGATCAAGTTCAACACTTCGGTCGCCTCGGCTTCGGGCGCGGCCACATTAGCCGCCGCGATGTCGTCCGAGAGTTCCGCCGTATCGCGCGAGCGGCGGTGATAGTCCATTGCGCGGTTGCGCGTGATCATGGCGAGCCAGGGACCGAAGGCGTTGGCGTCGCGCAGCGCATCGATCTTCCTGAGCGCGACCAGAAACACGTCCTGCACCAGATCGTCAACCTCGCCGTAAGGCACGCGCGCCAGCAGGATGCCGTGTACCATGCGCGAATAGGCGTCGTAGAGTCGCCCGAAGGCGTCGCGGTCGCCCGCCCGCACCGCCGCCACGAGCGCGGCGTCTGCGGAAATCTGGATTTTGGGGGAGGAGGCTTCGACGGACATATCCGTTCCGATCATGTGGAGCATGCCGCCTGTCGCCTCTACTTCATACATTCAGTAACAACCTCACTCGACGCTTTCAACTCGCTTAACAAGAGCGTTTGCGCGTTCGGTTGGTAAGACGCGACAGGGGCGGGAAGCGTTAACAGGGACGGTCGAGAGAAAATTTTAGAGTGGAGCGCTCGATTGAGAAACGGACGCGCCGCCGCGTTCAACGCGCGATGACGGGCAGGCTGCGACGTTTACCGGTAGAGGCGCGGCGCGCGGAGTTGTGCGGAGTCGCCGCCGTGCGTCGCGCGCTCCACACGCGGAGGAGGCGCGCGAGTTCCGCGCCGTCCGATGCGGGGTCAACGAGCGTCAACCAGAGCGGCGTCGGCAGCCACGCCCACGCCGCGCCGTAGGTCTTCTCGTTCAACAACTCGACACGCCGCTCCGTCCTCCACTGCAACGCGGCGGGCGGCATATCCTCCCAGTTGTCGTAGCACGCATGTTGAATGCACGGCGTGGGCTTGGCGCGCGCGTGGACGAGACAGCCGACGCCGGGCGCAAAGAGGGGGCACGAGTAAGTCTGCGCGAAGGTGTCGCCCGACGCGGAAGCGCGCAGGTGGTAGCGTTCGACCGCGAGGCGCGCTCGCTCGTAGACGGCGCGACGCCCCGTGTCGTCGAGGCGCGGCGTGCGTGCCAGCGTTTCGCGGACGGCGACGGCTTCGAGGCGCGTGATGTGGACGTTGACGAAATGCGCGTCGGTGCAGCAAACGCCGGGCGTCGGGCAGACGCGGCAATCGCGCGCGCCCGGTTCGTAGTTGACCTTGATGTGACTTTGGAAAGCGGTCTTCTCCCGCTGCAAACACGCGAGCGCAGACGCCTCCGAGAGTTTCTTCATCGCAAGCACAGTCCTGTCTAAGTCTCAGCCGCCGGGGCGGGTGCGTAGCACGCGAGGAATTCGCGGTTGCCGTCCGCGCCGTGAATGGGCGAATCAATCACGCCGCGCGTTTCGAGTCCCAAGTCTAACGCCGCCCGGTTGACTTCTTCAACGACGCGCGCGTGCTGCGCCGCGTCCGTCACGATGCCGCCCTTGCCGACCTCGCCGCGCCCCACCTCGAACTGCGGCTTGATGAGCAGAATGATCCGCCCGCGCTCCGACAGCAGCGGCACGAGCGCGGGCAGCACTTTCGTCGCGGAGATAAACGACACGTCCATCACGACGAGATCGAACCGCGCCGCGAAATCTTCCGGCTGGAGATAACGCGCGTTGACGCCCTCGCGCACCTCTACGCGGGCGTCGTTGCGGATGCGCCAGTCGAGTTGGTTGTGTCCCACGTCCACGGCGACGACGCGCCGCGCCCCGTGTTGCAACAGGCAGTCCGTGAAGCCGCCCGTCGAAGCTCCCACGTCGAGGCAGACCGCGTCCCGCGCGTCAACGCCGAAGGCTTCGAGCGCGGCTTCCATCTTCAACCCGCCGCGCCCGACGTAGCGCGCCGCCGGGTCGTCCGAACCGCGCACACGAATCGACGCACCGGGCGCAAACGTCTCGCTCGACTTCTCCACCCGCTGCTCGTCCACGAGCACCAGACCGGCCATCACGAGAGCCTGCGCACGCGTGCGCGACGGCGCGAGGCCGCGCTCCACAAGCAACTTGTCTATCCGCTCACGCTTCATCCCGCCCGATACTTTAACGCAAAACCCTGCGCCGCCCACGCCCGCCCCAAGCCTCGACACGCCGGACGTAAAAATGGCCGGACGCTTAAAAACGTCCGGCCATCTCGCGCTTTGAATCCGAATCGAAACTTAGCTCGGCGGTGCGCCCTCGAAGATGTCTTTGATGCGGTCGATGTTGCGTCGCTGCTCGCGCCGCTGTTCGCGTCTCTGGCGGCGACGCTCGCGCCTGCGGTCGCCGAAGTCTTCATCCTCGACCCGGTCGTCATTGCGGCGCACGTCCTCGTGTCTCGCCTCGACCTGACGCGGCGCGCGGATGGTTTCGACGAGTCGCGGCTTCGGTTCGCTCGCGCGCGGGGCGGGCTTCGCCTCTTCCCTGCGTTCGTCTCTCACCTCTTCCCTGCGCTCCGTCGGTTGCGCGGCATCTACCGTCGCCTTCGGGCGCGAGGGCGCGGCGTCGCTGATTGCGCCGCCCTCCTTCGCCGGGTCGAATTCTTCAAACACCACCGGCGCACCGGACTGCGCCTGTTGCTCGGTCGCAGCCGCATCGCCTTCGCTCGCACCCGACGCTTCGGGCGACGGCGTGACGTTTTCGGCAGGCGTCTGGCCGTTCGCTTCCGTCACGACGGCTGTTGGTTGCTGCTGCCGCTGCTGGTACAGGCGGAAGGCGAAGAGGCTGACGACGCCGCCCGCCAGAGCCGAGATCAACACGAGCGCAATCGGCCATTGCCGCCGACCGGCGCGCGCGGCGGGGCGACCCGCGAGCGGCACGACCGGGCGCGCGACCTGTGCCTCCACCTCGTCGAAGCGAGGCGTCGCAAGCGTCCCGTCAGGCTCATGAACAATAGTCTCGTCGCGCTCCGACGGCGGCGTCTCGAAAAATTTCTGCGTCTCTTCCATTTACTCTCCCAAACTTTCTGCGTCCTACAAAACTACTCAAACAAACCGTGCTTCCAATCTAAATGCAAATCGCAGGCCACCCGCGACTTCTAAACGCGTCACTCCGGCGTCGAAGATCGCGTGCGCGCGTCAACTCTTTTGATGCCTCCGTTTACGTCGCTGCTGTCCTAAATAAATTGCAAATTCGTTACACGCGCACGACGCGACGCGCGTTCGAGTGTAGACGGAAGCGTCTGCACGCGTGTTCGGAATCGTGTCTCCGGGCAGGGAAAAACGCGCCGCTCCCGTCGTGTGACGGAAGCGACGCGCTCGTCTCTGTTCAAATTTGATGTCTTGTCTTCTACGAGCGGCGCGCGGCGGAGAAAGGCATGCCCGCGCGATTGCTCTCTTCGACGCACTCCTTGACGCGCGTGTAGATGCCGTCGGCGTCGAGGCCGTATTTGGCGAGCAGGAGACGCGCGTCGCCGTGCGTGACGAGGCGGTCGGGCACGCCCATGCGCACGACGCGCACCTGTCCGAGCAGGCCGTTCTCTTCCAGAAGTTCCATCACCGCCGAGCCGAAGCCGCCCGCGAGATAGGCTTCCTCCACCGTCAGAATCAGACGCTTCGTGCGCGCCAGAGCGAGCAGCAATCCGGCGTCGAGCGGTTTGACGAAACGCGCGTTGACAACCGTGGCTTCCACTCCGTCGCGCGCCAGACGCTCCGCCGCCTGCACGGACGGATGCACCATCGAACCGTAAGCGATAATGGCAACGTCGCCCCCCTGATCGCGCAGTAGTTCGCCCTTGCCGATCTCCAGACGCACAGGCTCGCGCGAGATGTCCGCGCCCACGCCGTTGCCGCGCGGGTAGCGCATCGCCGCCGCGCCCCTGTGCTCGATCATCGTGTAGAGCATGTCGCGCATCTCGCCCTCGTCCTTCGGAGCCATGACGACCATGTTCGGCACGGCGCGCAGGTACGCGATGTCGAGCAGGCCGTGATGCGTCGGGCCGTCACCGCCGACGATCCCCGCGCGATCCATGCAGAACTTGACGTTCAAGTCCTGTATGCAAACGTCGTGGACGATCTGGTCGAAGCCGCGTTGCAGGAACGTCGAGTAGATCGCGCAGACGGGCTTCAAGCCTTCCGTTGACATTCCGGCGGCAAACGTTACGCAGTGCTGTTCGGCGATGCCTACGTCGAATGAGCGTTCGGGAAATTTCTCCAACACCATGTCAATGCCCGTGCCGTCGGGCATGGCGGCGGTCAGGGCGATGATCTTTTCGTCGCGCGCCATCAACTCGCAGAGCGTCTTGCCGAACACCGCCGTGTAGCTCGGCGCGGACGAAGAAGATTTGACGGCTGCGCCCGTCTTCGGGTCGAACGGCCCGGTCGCGTGCCACGCGTAATAATTCTTCTCGCGCGCCGGAAAGCCTTTGCCCTTCGTCGTCAGCGCGTGGACGATGACGGGGCTGTCCGTGATCTGCTGCGCCTCGCGCAACGCGTGGACGAGCGCCTGCGTGTCGTGGCCGTCAACGTAGCCGATATATTTGAAGCCGAGTTCGTTGACGAGCGCGCCGGGCAAGACCGCCGCCGCGATGGCATCCTTAACGGTCTTCGCCGCCTGATGCAGACGCTCTCCGAACGACGGCACGGAGCGCAGAGCCTCGCCCACTTCGTCCTTGAAACGATGATAGCCTTGCGCCTCGCGCAAGCGATTCAAATAACCCGTCAGCGCGCCGACCGCCGGAGCGATGGACATCTCGTTGTCGTTCAAGAGCACGATGAGACGCGTCTTCAAGTGCCCCGCCTGATTGATCGCCTCCATCGCCATGCCGCCCGCCAGACTCGAATCGCCGATGAGCGCGGCGACGTGGTGAGACTTGCCTTCGCGGTCGCGCGCAATCGCCATTCCGAGCGCGGCTGAGAGCGACGTGGACGCATGACCCGCGCCGAACGTGTCGTACACGCTTTCGTCGCGGCGCAGGAAACCGCTCAAGCCGTCGTACTGTTTGATGGTCGGCAGTTGGTCGCGTCGCCCGGTCAGAATTTTGTGTGCGTAGGCTTGATGGCCGACATCCCAGACGAGTCGATCCTCCGGCGTGTCGAAGGCGTAGTGGAGGGCGACGGCGAGTTCCACTGCGCCGAGGCTTGCGCCCGTGTGGCCGCCGACGCGCGCCATCGTCTCGATAATGTACTCGCGTATCTCGGCAGCCACTTCCGGCAACTGCTCAAGCGAGAGCCGACGTAAATCGGCGGGCGTATTGATGTGCTGGATGAATCTCATTTCGCCGCGCATTGTAACGTGAGACGCGCCGCCTTGCACGCCCGGAAGCAGCGGGCGCAGGGGAAAAGGATAAAGGAGACGAGCCGGGGCGATGGGCTTCGATCCGGCCTGTTTTTAACTTTCTCCTTCGCCCTTAAATTTCCCTTATCCTGCCCTCGCCTTTTTCAGACCAACCGCGCGGGGCATGCGTCTAAAGGGGCGTGAGTGAATCCGGGCGACTTGAAGACGTGTGAGTTGCCCGGTACGTGTGCGCGCCGTAGGTTTCGCGCCGCACGCCCGCAATCGTAAATTTGTGAACCGAATTAAGGAGTTAAAAACAGATGAAAAATATTTTCACGCGCGTGAGTTTGATCGCCGCGCTGACGGCGTTGCTCTCAATCGCGGCGTTCGCGCAGACGACCGCGCCGCAGAGCGGCAGTGACAACGGTGACGGGCGCGGCGCACGTCATGGACGCATGGACAAGGAAGGCCGGAGGGGCGGCGAGCGCGGTGAGCGCGGCAGGAGAGGCGGTCGCCGGGGGATGATCGAGGGCGGCGTGCTGCGTCGTCTCAACTTGTCCGACGCGCAGCAGAACCAACTGCGCGAGATCGAAGCGCGCTACGGCCAGAGTTTCAAAACGCAGCGACAGGAGATGCGCCGGATCATAGAGTTGCGCCAGCAGGACGCGACGCTCACGCCCGAACAGCAACAACGCGTGCAACAACTGCGCGGCGAACTCCGCGACGGCTCAGAGAAGATGCGCGCCGAACTCTCCGCCATACTCACGCCCGAACAACGCGACCAACTCAAGCGGATGCGTGAAGAAGGCGAAGCCCGCCGCAAGCAGCGACGCGAAGCCTTCGGCACACCGCCCGATAACCGGTAAGCGAAGAAAGGCAAGAAGGAGGGGAAGGGGTTAAAGGGAAAGCGAGGTTGAGCGTTGCTTTCTCCCTTAACCTTTCCCCCTTCCTCCTTCCCCTTATCTCCTGATTCCCCATCTCAATAAATTCTCGGTAGGATGGCCGGGACGCGTCGCGCGTAGTCGTCGTACTGTGCGCCGAACGTCGTGCGCAGTAGTCGCTCCTCGCTGCGGACGCGAATCAGCGTCCCCGTCCAAAACACGATCAAGCCCGCGACGAGTGCGTCCCAGCGGCTCGCGGCCAGCCCCGTCGCCAGCAGCATGCCGAGCATCCCCGTGTAAATCGGATGGCGCACGCGGCTATACGCTCCCGCCGTGATCAGGTTGTGCCCTTCCAACACGCGTGCCGTCAAACTCCACTGTGCGCCAAGCGTGCCGAGCGCAGACCAGACGAGCCACACCGACCCGATGGCCAGCGCGGCGGTCGAGAGAGCGATGGCGAGGTCCAGAACTCGACCGGGCGACGCGATGTGTGTGAAACGCTCCCGCATGGACGCCAGCACCACCACGTAACTCAAACTTTGCAGCGCGAGGCCGAATCTCGACGCACTATCGCGCCTGCGCTCTGCGCCCTGCGACGGCCTGCGACGCAAGAAGAAAAAGAAGACCACCTCGAACGCGACCCATGCGCCCGCCACGACGGCGCACACGGCGGCGTGTAGCGCATAGTCGGAAAATGGAAGCCAACTCGTCTGACCGTTCATAACCGAATTTAGTTAACGCTTGCCCGTCGCCTCTTCCGGCGCGCGGCGCAAGCGCAGCACGGCGATTTCGGGTCGCGCGCCCAGTCGGATGGGTAGGCCGACGACGCCCGTGCCGCGCGAGACGTAAAGCTGAGTGCCCGCGCGTTCATAACGCCCGCGCAGGTATTTGAACTCATCCAGAAAACGCGCGGGCGCGCCGACGAACGGCAGACTCACCTGCCCGCCGTGCGTGTGCCCGCTCAGGATGAGCGAGACGCCCGCCGTCTCCGGCAGATCAAAGACCTGCGGCTCGTGCGAGAGCAGCAGAGAGGGACGCCGGGGGTCGAGTTTGCCGACGGCGCGCGCCCAATCCGCGTAGCCCCACGACCAGTCATCTATGCCCGCCAGTTGCAGCACATCCCCGCCGCGTGTGATCTCCGTGTGCGTGTTGTCGAGCACGCCTATACCGCGTCTGACGAGCGCGCGGCGCGTCAACTCGCCGTCCGTGTAGTGGTCGTGATTGCCGAGCACAGCCCACACGCCCGCCGGGGCTGAGAGCGTGCCGAGCGTCTCCGCGCATGGCTCGATGTACCTGCGCCGCGCCGTCGTGTAGTCGCCCGTTAAGACCACCATGTCGCCGCGCGCCTGCCCCGCCAACTCGGCGACGCGCCGCACCTCTTCCAGCGATACGAGCGAACTGTGATGCACGTCCGACACCTGCACGATGCGGAAGTTCTCGAAGCTCGCGGGCAACTCGCGTATAAAAATCTCCGTCTCCGTCAACTCGTAATCGTGAATCTCGAACAGGCTCGCGTAGGCCGCCGTGCCCGACACGCCGAGCAGCCCCGCCGCCGCCAGACCGCGCAAAAACTGCCTCCGCGTGAGATCAACTTTCGCCATCGCGCCGCCGATTGTAGCACCCGCACGCGCCCCTCATCTGTCGCCAACATCGCGCCGCGCCGCCGGGTCTTCCGCCGCCGCCGCGCACGCGAAATAATTAAAGCCGCCGACATACGCCATTCATACGAACTTAATAACGCTGCCGTATTAAAAGGAAGGGCGACTTTTAATCCCCGTCCGAGAGGTTCGCCCGACGCCTCCGTTTTTGCTGGCGCGCTCCACTCTTTCGCACGAGGTAGATTGATCGATGAGACGAAAAGAACGGGCACTACAACTCAGACTGATTCCGGGCGACGACCCGCCGCGCGAGCCGTCGGCGCGCACCCCGACGCCGCACGCAGACTTGATCGGGCGGCGTTTCTTCGACGGCCTATCGAGGGTCGCCGTCACGGACGTATGCCGCCTTAATCCGGCTCAGGTCATGGTCGAACGCGAGATGGACGGCAGGCGTTGGTCAATCTCCGCCGGGCTCATTCGCCTCATTGTCGGGCGCGAGCGCAAGCGTCGCACAGCCTGACGCGAAAGTTGTCGCGCCCCGGCAGTTCGCCTCACCCGCCTTCCATGCCCCGCCTTGACAAACCCTCCGCGCGGGCTAGAATATCAACTCGTTTGCGAGCCTTCGCGGAGATATGGCCGAGTGGCTGAAGGCGGCGGTTTGCTAAACCGTTATGGGTCAAAAGCCCATCGCAGGTTCGAATCCTGCTATCTCCGCCACAATTTGAAACGATGAACGCGGAACGCGGAACGATGAAGGGAAAGGCGTTTCTTTCCTTCATCATTCATCGTTCCGCGTTTCGCGTTTAGGGACCATCAATGTCTATTCGAGTTCGTTTCGCACCATCACCCACAGGCTACCTGCACATCGGCGCGGCGCGCACCGCGCTTTTCAACTGGCTCTACGCACGCAAAATCGGCGGCACGTTTTTGCTCCGCATCGAAGACACAGACCTCCAGCGTTCGACCGACGAATCGACGCGTTCGATCATCGAAGGTCTGCACTGGCTCGAACTCGACTACGACGAAGAGATAATCTTCCAGTCGGCCAACGCCGACAAGCATCGCGCCGCCGCGCTCCGGCTCATCGAAGCAGGTCAGGCTTACCGTGACTTTACGCCGAAGGCCGAACGCGCCGACGCAAACGTCAAACAGGAGATCGCCGAACGCGCCCGCGCCGCATCGCACACGGGCACGGATCATCGCAGCAATCCCTTCCGCGATCTCTCCGCGCAAGAGTCAGAGACGCGCGCCGCGTCGGGCGAGCCTTTTGCGGTGCGTCTCAAAGTCGAGCCTGAGGGGCGTTCGAGTTTTGAAGATGCGGTTTACGGCGTGCAGGAGCGCGACTATTCCGAGATCGAAGACCTCGTGCTGCTGCGCTCCGACGGCCACCCGCTCTACAACCTCTCCGTCGTCTGCGACGACATCGAGATGCGCATCACCGACGTGATTCGCGGTCAGGACCACCTGACGAACACGCACAAGCAGATTCTCATTTACGAGGCGTTGGGCGCGCCCGTGCCGCGCTTCGCGCACCTCCCGCTGATCCTTGCGCCGAACAAAGCGAAACTCTCGAAACGCAAGCACGGCGAAGTCGTCTCGCTCACAACCTATCGCGACCGGGGCTTCGTCCCCGCCGCCTTTCGCAACTTCCTCGCGCTCCTCGGCTGGTCGCCGAACGACGAGCAGGAAATTCTGTCGCGCGCAGAACTCGTCGAGAAGTTTGCGCTCGAAGGCATCCATCGCGCGCCCGCCGTCTTCAACTTCAACGAAGCGGACGCGCGCCAGTGGACGGATCAAAAAGCCCTCTGGATGAACGCCGAGTACATCCGCACGATGCCCGTCGCCGAACTGGCAGTGATGGTGCGCGCCGAACTCGAAGCCGCCGGACTCTGGAAGCCCGAATATGAGACGACCGCGCGCCAGTGGTTCGAGCGCGCCGTCGAAGTCATCCGCCAACGCTTCCACACGCTCAAGGACTTCTCCGGTCAGGGGCGCGCCTACTTCGGCGACGAGTTCGAGTTTGACGAAGCGGCGGTGAAGAAGAACTTGCAGAAAGAGCCGCGCCTCAAAGAACTGCTGCCCGCCCTCGCCGACCGCATCGAGCAGACCGAACCCTTCACGATGGAAACCTGCGAGGCCACGCTGCGCGCCTACGCGGACGAAACGGGCGTCAAAGCCGGTCTGTTCATCAACGCCGCGCGCACCGCTCTGACCGGCCAATCGGTCGGTCCTTCGATGTTCGAGGTCTTCGATCTCATCGGGCGCGAAGCTTCCGCGCGCCGTCTCCGCGAGGCCGTGCGCTTGCTCTAAAAGTGCGATGCTCACCACGAGCAGCCATTCAACCCTTCGCGCCTTCGATCTGTTTTACAGAGGAGTCATCATGTTCAAAAAATTATTCATCGCCGCCGCGCTCGCGTTGTCGTTCGCCGTCTCCGCCGCCCCGGCACAGAGCACGGGCAGTTCGACTACGCCGCCGCAACGCCCGGCAGCGCGACGCCCCGCGCCGCTTCCCACGCCGACGCCTGCGGGCGGCGCGCAGAAAGTCATGCCGGGGACGGTCGAGCCGCCGGATGCGGTTGACCAACCCGCCACGCGCACGCGTCGCACGGGTGCGGCGCAAACTCCGGCGACGGCCACCGCCGCGAGTCCGGCGGAGCGTGCGGTGCGCGCCACGTTCGAGACGCTCTTGAACGGTATCCGCAAATCCGATGTCGAGATGGTGATGAGCGTCTACTGGAACTCGCCGCAACTCGTCATCTTCAACAACAACGGCACGGTCACGCGCTCTTGGGAACAGGTGCGCTCGAACCGCGCGAGTTCTTACCCGGACGCGAAAAACGTGCAACTCGAAGTGCGCGACGTGCGCGTTTCGATGCTCGGCGCGGGCGGCGCGGTAGTCTCCTGTCTCTGGACGCAGACGCAGGAGTTTCGCGGCACACCTGAGAGCGCAGCCGGGCGGCTCACGGTCGTCTTTCGTCTCATCAACAACGGCTGGAAGATCGTCCACACGCACAGCTCGCCCTCCGCGCCCGACCCTTCGCGCCTGCTGCTATCCGAACAGCCCGCCCCCGCGAGCGACGCCACGACGAAGCCCCCGCCGCAACAGCAGCGTTAGCCGATACGCGCCCGATGAAGTAAACTCCGGCTTCCCCCAACTCTTAGTTTTTCAAACGACGCGGCGGACACTTGTTGTCGTCGTCGCGGAGTAATAATTTTCTCGACGAAAGGTGAAATATACATGAGTTGGTTAGACCAGATCGGCGGACTCCTGCAACAGTATCAGGGCGCAAGCGCGCAGCAGACGCCGAACAACGTGCAGAACGATTTCGATCAATTTACGCAGGCCGCGCCGCAATCGGCGGTCGCCGACGGGCTGGCCGCCGCGTTTCGCTCAAACCAGACGCCGCCCTTCGGCCAGATGCTCGGTCAACTGTTCGGCCAGTCGAACGGCACGCAGCGCGCCTCCATCCTCAACACGCTCATCTCGACTCTCGGCCCCACGGTCATCTCGCAGATTCTCGCCAATCGCGGCGCGTCCGGCCTCGCCGGACTTTTGGGCAGCGGGCAGCGCGAGGTGTCGCCGGAGTTGGCCGAACAAGTCCCTGCCGAGGCCGTGCAGGAAATAGCCGAACGCGCCGAGCAGAAAGACCCTTCGATCATAGACATGGCGAGCAACTTCTACGCCGAGCACCCGACCCTCGTGCAAGGTCTGGGTGCGGCTGCGCTCACCATCGCCCTCGCCAAAGTGGCGGCCAACCAGCAGCGTTAAAGCAGCGCACCGCCAACGATAAAAAGAAAGCCCCGACCGTCGCAGGTCGGGGCTTTCTCATCTAAATTTTAGCCTGTCGGTTTTTAACTGAATTCCAACACGAGGTCTTCCTCGCAGAAGTCGAACTTCTGCGCCGGAGAGGATTCGCCGTCGTCGAAGACGGCCTTGATCCACTGCTCGCAATTCCCTTCGTCCGTGGATTTGTCCCAGACCAGCGTGACGATCTTACCGGGTTTGATCCCGTCGCCGATGTCGAACTCTCCATATTCTTTCCCATCTTCCGAGGCCAGAAGCTTCGTGATGGTATTTTTGCTTTTGTTGTGAACTTTGTACTTGTACTCGAAGGCGGTTGACTCGCTCGCGCCGCGCGCGTAGGCGAGGGTGGAGCCAACCAGTATGAGGGCGGAGGCGAACACACCTATTTTCCTGAACTTATCTTTCAAACGCATTTAAAGACTTTCTCCTGTGTGGTGATAGCGGGGAACGGATGGTAAAGCCCAAACACGATATACGTTAGAAACAAGATTGGCAACGTCAAAAAAGCAAAGAGAAAAACCGCCTACGCATTCAAGCATAGGCGGTTTTCCGGTGAACTGTTGGGATTGGCCTGTGTGCCGCTTTTGTTTCAGCGACGGACGGACGGAAACCCTACCAATTCAAGTTTTCAGTCCGGAGGTCAGGCCGCAGCCACCTCACTGTGATAAGAACTCATATACGTTTTTTGATCACCTCCTTTCCAGTGTTGAGGCAAATATACAAAATCAATAACTTGTGCGTCAACTGTTATTTTTGCCCGCTATCCTGCGGCATCACTTCAGCCCCGCGCCGGAATGCGAGACGCCCGCCGACGTACACGGCCCCGGCGTGTTCGACGCCAAAGAAGTAGGCCAGTTCTCGATAATCCACACAGTCGTGGAGACAGAAATCGGCGCGCTTGCCCACGTCGAGCGTCCCCGTTTCGCGCCCGCGCCCGAGGCTGTAGGCGGCGTTGACGGTGGCCGCCGTGATCGCTTCGGCGGGCGTCATCTTCATGTGCGTGGAGGCGAGCGAGAGGACGAGCGGCATCGAAGGCGTAGGCGATGAACCGGGGTTGAAGTCGGTCGCTAAGACGACGGCCAGCCCCGCCTCGATCATCGCGCGCGCCGCCGGATACCGCGACGAGCCGAGCGCGTAAACCGACCCCGGCAACAGCACCGGCTGCACCCCGGCAGACTTCAACGCGGCGATGCCTGCGGCGTCCGTGTGTTCGAGATGGTCTGCGGTCGTCGCGCGGAGTTCGGCGGCGAGTAGCGCGCCGCCTGAGAGCGAAAGTTGATCCGCGTGCAGACGCAATCCGAGATCGTGAGAGCGCGCGGCCAGAAGTATGCGCCGCGAGTCGTCCGCGTCGAACACGCGCTCCTCGCAGAACACGTCGCAAAACTCCGCCAGCCGTTCAGCCGCCACGCGCGGCAACATCTCGTTGATAACTAACTCGACATAATCGGCGCGGTGCGCGCGGTATTCGTCCGGCACTTCGTGCGCGCCGAGAAACGTCGGCACGTATTGGAGCGGCGTCTCCGCGTCCAGACGACGCACGGCGCGCAGCATTTTCAACTCGTCTTCGACCGACAACCCGTAACCCGACTTGGCCTCTACGGTCGTCGTGCCACCGCGCAGAAACCACACGGCGTAACGCTTCGACGCGGCGACCAACTCGTCTTCCGTCGCCGCGCGCGTCGCACGCACGCTCGCACGGATGCCGCCGCCCGCCGCCGCGATCTCCTGATACGTCGTGCCCGCCGCACGTTGTTCAAACTCGCCCGCACGCGTTCCCGCAAACACCGGATGCGCGTGCGCGTCAACGAAGCCGGGCATGACGACACGCCGCCCTGCATCAACCACTTCGCATTCACCCTCGATGAGCGGCTCGATCTCGCCCCGCGCGCCCAACGCCGCGATGCGCCCGTCGTCGCCGACGAGCATCGCCCCGTCTTCGACGATTGAAAGCTCGCGCATCTCCGCCCCCACGCGCGGGCGCGCCGCGCCCCGGAGCGTAACGAGTTGCGCGCAGTTAACCACGGCAAGCATAAGCGGTTTCAGGTTTCAAGTTTCAAGTTTCAAGTTAAAGAACGAAGAACCTCAGTCCTGAAACCTGAAACCTGAAACCTGAAACTTATTAATCGGCGGAGGTCGTGGTGTCCTGCACGATGCGCCAACCGGCGTTCGTGCGGCGGAAGAGGAGCGCGAAGCGACCGTGCGGTTTGTCGTTCGCGCGCGTCAGTTGCCAACTCCCGGTGACATTTGCGTAAAACTCGCTGAGCGGTTTGATCTCGATGTCGCTGAAGGCGAGCGTGCCCATCTTCTCGGGCGTGTCGTAGGCTTTCTTGTAGCGGTCGGTGACGGTTTGCCAGCCGCGCGTCACGGAGTCGCCGGAGATCAGGGTCGTCGTCTCGGCGCGCTCGTAGCCGTCCATGTAGCCTTCGACATCGCCGCGATTCCACGCCGCCGCCTGCGCGTCGAGCACCCCGCGGATCGCCGCCGCGCTCTCCGCGTTGCCCTTCGCCGATTCGCCCGAACCGGCGCAAGCGGGCGCGGACGAGACGACGGCCAGAACAATCGCCAGCCGGATTAACCGCGCCGGATGTAGTTTGATTTTCATGTCAGGCAAGTTCACTTTCACGGAAGGGATGCGCGAGCGACGTGAACTATACTCGCACGCGCGCTCACGTTTCAACGCACGGACTGCGGCGAGTTGATCTGTTGCCAGAATTCGCCGATGGAGCGCGCTTCGGGGGCGATGCGCCCCATCAGATACCCCGCCGCGATAAAGAGCGCGGTCGCAATGACGACGGGCAGGAGCGTCCGCCGCACGACCGAGCGCAGCCAGTGGCGCGACTCGACGCCTTTCAGACGTTTGTACAATCCCGCCAGCAGGAGCGCGTCAACCAGAATCTCCGCGAGGAAGACGGGCGCGATGTAGACGACGTAAAACATCGCGACCAGCACGCCGACGATTGCCGCGATGGGAATGATGATCCAAAAACATCCTTCGCCCAAGTCAAGGTCAACGTCCGGCAGGTCGGGCAAGTCCGGCAAGAAGTCCGACGCGGACGACGTTCCGCTCACATTGCCGCTCACACTGCCGCCCGACAGGTTGCCCGCCGCGTCGCCCAGATTACCGACCGGCACACTGCCGCCGCTCCAACCGCCGCCCGCGCCCGCGCCGCCGAAGTCTGCCCCGCCGCCGAAGGTGGCCGTCGCGACGGCGTCGCTGCCCGCCGACGCACCGGAATCGAAAAGATGCGGGAGGCCGTCGCCGAGGTCTGAGAGCCAGTCGAGATTGCTGTCGGACTTGCGCTTGAGCGCGAGCCAGAGGCGCAGCAGGAGCAGGAAGACGCAGTAGGCCGAGAGCACGGCGAGCGGGTAGCGCACGGCCATCATCGTGACGCCGAGATGGAGCAGCGCGGTCGAGAAGAGAAACCCTGCCGCCCCGGTCAGGGCGAGCAGAAACGAGACGAGCAGGCGCGGACTCCCGCCCCGCACGAGGCTGCGCCGCACGCGTTCAATCGCGCGCTTCCGGTCGTCCCGCGCCGGTTTGATCTTCGATTGCCTTTGTCGCCCCGGTTTACTCATCAACTTTCGACGCGCGCCTCCAACCACGCACGCACGTCCTCGCGCATCGCGGGCGTCAGTTCGTGTCCCGCGTCGTCGTAACTTCTGAATTCGACATCGCGCGCACGCTCCGACAAGCGCGCCGCATAATCAGCGACGCGCTCTGGCGGGTAGAACTCGTCGCGCCCGCCCGCCAGATGCAGCACGGCGGCCTCCGTGTTTTGGTAACGCTCGCCCGTCTCCCAATCGCCGGGCATCCCCCCGCAGATGCCCACGACGCCGCGCAAACTGTCCGCGTGCGTGAAGGCGAAACGATAGTTGAGCGCACACGTCTGCGAGAAGCCGAGCAGGAAGACGCGCGCGGGGTCGGCGACGCCCTCGCCCGTTAATTGATCGATCATGTCGAGCAGCGCGCGATGATGGACGGCGACTGAATCTTCGGCGTGAAAGTTGGTGAGCCAGCCGAAACCGTAACGCAGCGCGCCGCCCTTCTCCTTCGGCTCTTTTATGTGTGGGTACGTGCCCTGCAACGCGGCGACGGCAAACCCGGCGGGCGCGCTCCGGCGCGCTTCGCGCATCATCCAACTCTTGTTGTCGCCGTAGCCGTGCAGCGCGATGAGCAGCGGCGCGGGAGCTTCCGCCGCGACGTAGAGGTCGTAATAAAGTTTGACGCGCGCTTCGAGCGTGCGTTCGATGGGTGAGTTAGTCATGTATTCGGGCGACGTTGGTGGAGAAATGTATCCGGCGTCGGTTCAATTCAAATACCCGCCCGGCTCGCTCTCTTTGAGTTCCGGGAGCGCGTCGAGCGCGGTCGTTTCCTCTTCGAGACTCCACACTTCGTAGAGTTCCGGCGGCGTTTCGGTGACGAAGCGCGAGGGGCGTTGGATGATGGTCTGGCGATTGTAGTCGGTGATCATCAGAGGGTAAGTGATGTAAAGCTGGTCGCGTGCGCGCGTGAGGGCGACGTACCAGAGGCGGCGTTCTTCCTCTTCGCCTTCCGCGTCGCGCAAAGAACGGGGCGAGGGAAACTTGCCGTCCGCCGCCCAGATGATGAAGACCGCGCGCCACTCCAAACCCTTCGCCTGATGCACGGAAGTCAGCGCGATCATCTCGTCCTCGTCCGCGCCCATCAAGACCTCTTCGCCCGCCACGGGTTGCGGCGCGCCGTAGCGTTCGGTGGCGAGGAGCGCGAGTTCGGCCAAAAATTCTTCGGTCGAATTGTAGCGCGTGCTGTAGTGCGCGAGTTGGCGCAGGTCTTCGAGGCGCGTTTCGGCGTTCTCGTAGTTGGCGGCGAGGTGCGCTTCGTAGCCGCGCGCGAGGATGAGTTCGATCTGCTTGGCGGGACTCGTGCGCGTCTCCTGCGTGACGAGCGCGTCGAGCAGGACG
>Ga0307513_10002659_pt1 | contig 24628 bp, 22 predicted proteins | sample 15_EM_MG_FD_202174 | JGI IMG/M metagenome (GOLD analysis project Ga0307513, IMG submission 202174) | Populus trichocarpa ectomycorrhiza microbial communities from riparian zone in the Pacific Northwest, United States - 15_EM | ecosystem: Host-associated > Plants > Roots > Unclassified | place...
GAGCAAGATCGTGGTCATGTCCAGCAGCAGGTACGTCAGGGTGAGGGTCTCCCCGAAGTACGGGATGTTGCTGTACCCGTACATCGAGATGATCACGACGAGTGCGATGACCCCGGCCTCGCGGGACAGGAGCAGCCGACGCCACAGCGGGTGGGCGTAGGCGGGGTAAGTCCTTTCGGTCATGACTCGTCCCTTGCCTCAATGAGCTTGCGAGCTTGTCGGAGCGCCAGGACCCGGTCGAGAACGATGGCCGCGATGATCAGGGCACCGACGAGCGCCTGCTGCCAGAAGTCCGAGATGCCCACCATGGGCAGCGCCCGGTTGATGGTGACCAGCAGGACCGCGCCGATCGCGGCACCCCACACGGTGCCGGAGCCGCCGAAGATGGCGACGCCCCCAATCACTGCGGCCGCGACGGCCTGCAACTCGAGCCCACTGCCGGCCTCGGAGGAGACGGTGCCGTAGCGGGCGGCGTAGACGACGCCGGCCAGGCCGGCCAGGGCGCCGGACACGATGAAGGCACCGATCACGCGGCGGCGGACCGCGAGGCCATAGAGAACGGCCGCGTCGGGGTCGGATCCGACCGCGTACAGCTCCCGGCCGGACCGGGCGGTCTGCAGGTAGTAGCCGACGGCGAGCACGATGGCGATGGCCACGATGAACAGCACCGGAATGCTGACGATCTGCTGCGTACCCAGGTCGAGGAAGCTCTCCGGCAGCTGCGAGGCCGTGATCCGGCTGGAGCCGGCCCAGGTCAGCGCGATCCCGCGGAAGATGTACATCGTGCCCAGGGTGATCACCAGGGCGGGCACCTTCCCGTAGCCCACCAGCAGGCCGTTGATCAGGCCCAGGCCTGCGCCGGCCACCAGGGCGACCAACACCACCGCGATGATCGGCAGACTCGGGTGATCGACGAACAACCGCCCGGTCAGATAGGCGGTCAGCCCCAGGATCGACCCGACCGACAGGTCGACGTTGCGGGTGATGATGACCACGGTCTGACCCACGGCCAGGAGCAGCAGCATCGAGGGGGTGACCAGGAAATCTCGCCAGCCGCTGGAGCTGAACAGGAAACTGGGGTTCTTGATCGTCGCCGCGAGGACCACGAGGACCAGCACGATGAAGATCGACAGCTCGCGGGAGCGCAGGACCGTCCGGACCAGCCGCTGCCGGCTGGACATGGCACTGGGTTCGACCAGGAGCGCGGTCGCCTCGGACATCTGGGCGGATGTCTCTACCGGAGGAGTCATGAGGCCACCTCCTGACTGCTGGTGGCGGCATGCATGACGCGCTCGGGGGTGGCGTCCGAGCGGGCGAGATCGGCGGTCAGGCGTCCCTCGGAGACCACCAGCACGCGGTCGGCCATGCCGAGGACCTCGGGAAGCTCGGAGGAGATCATCAGGATCGCCATGCCCTGACCGGCCAACTCGGAGATCAGCCGGTGCACTTCGGCCTTGGTGCCCACGTCGATGCCACGGGTGGGTTCGTCGATGATCAGCAGGTCCGGGTTCGAGGCCAGCCACTTGGCGATGACGACCTTCTGCTGGTTACCGCCGCTCATGGTCGAGGCCGCCATGTCCAGCGAACTGGTCTTCACCGCCAGGCGCGCGGCCCACCCGACGACGGCTTTGTTCTCCGCGGCCCGGGTCAGCAGACCGCCCCTGGTCAGGCTGCGGCGAATCACGCCGGCAATGTTTCCCGCGACCGAGGCCTCGGTGACCAGGCCTTGTTTACGGCGGTCCTCGGGAATGAAGGCCATGCCCATCTTGATGGCAGCCCGGGGATTGTGGGCCGGGACCTCGGCGCCGTTCATCCGCACGGTGCCCCGGTCGTACCCGTCGACGCCGAACACGGCCCGGGCGATCTCGCTGCGGCCCGCACCGACCAGACCGGCCAGGCCGACGATCTCGCCGCGTCGGACGGTGAAGGACACATCGTGGAAGACGCCGGCCGAGTTCAGACCCTCGACCTCGAGGACGGCGTCCCCGACCTCGTTCTCCTGCTTGGGGTACAGGTCGGCGACCTCTCGGCCGACCATGAGATTGACCATCTCCGCCACCGTGGTCTCGGCGATCGGCCGGGTACCGATATAGGACCCGTCGCGCATCACGGTCACGGTGTCGCAGAGCGCGAAGACCTCGTCGAAGCGGTGGGAGATGAAAACGATGGCGCGGCCTTCGTCACGCAACCGCCGGGCGACGGTGAAAAGTCGCTCCACCTCGACGCCGGAGAGCGCCGCGGTGGGCTCGTCCATGATCAGCAGCTTGGCGTCCAGCGAGATGGCCTTGGCGATCTCGATGATCTGCTGGTCGGCGATCGAGAGACCGAGCGCCGGGCGCCGCGGGTCGATGTGCACCCCGAGCCCCTGGAACAGCCGCTCGGCTTCCGCATACATGGCCGCCCGGTCGATGCGCCGACCCCGACCGAGGATCTGCCGGCCCATGAAGATGTTCTCGGTCACCGACAGATCGGGGAAGAGCGTCGGCTCCTGGTAGATGACGGCGACACCGGCGGCCTTGGATTCGGCGGTGGAGCCGAAATCGGTCGGCTCCCCGTCGAGCAGCAGACTGCCGCTGTCCCGGCGGTACAGACCAGAAACGATCTTGACGAGCGTCGACTTCCCGGCACCGTTCTCGCCGACCAGGGCGTGGATCGACCCAGCCTGCACCTCGATGCTCCCGGACCTGAGGGCGACGACGGGGCCGAACGACTTCGACACGTCACGCAACTGCAAGGTCGCCGGGGAGAGATCAGAAGACATGAGCCCCTTGCCTCATTGAAAGGATTCAACTGCCGTGGACACTATGGTCCACGCCACACCCTGTCAAGCAAAAATTGACGTCGCCGCTGCATCCGGAACCGAACAGCGCCCCGGATCGGGTCGAGCACGTCGAGCCGAATTCGAGGCCCGTGAATTCAATGCTTTTGGAGGTCCTTGTTCTGATTGAATCGATCCATACTCGAGAGGCCGGGCTGCTGCGGGCCGCGATCGGCAGCCGGACCGGCGAAGCCGCCCGCGCTCGGTAATGTGCCGGTAGGGGAGCTACGACGAGGCGTGAATGATGGGATGATCTGACAATGCGCATCGGCTTGTTGATCACGTGCCTGGTGGACGGGATGTTTCCGGACGTCGCGGCCGACACGGTGACCGTGCTGCGCCGGCTCGGACACGAGGTCGAGGTGCCGCTCGCCCAGACCTGCTGCGGGCAGATGCACATCAACACCGGCTACCCCCGGCAGGCAGTCCCCCTTATCCAGCGGTACGTCGAGACCTTCGGCGGATACGACGCCGTGGTCGCGCCGTCCGGCTCCTGCATCGGCTCGGTCCGGCACCAGCACGCGGAGGTCGCCCGGCAGGCCGGGTTGGAGGGGCTGGCCCGGCTGGCCGAGTACGTGGCCGGGCGTAGTTATGAGCTGTCCGAGTTTCTGGTGGACGTGCTCGGGGTGACCGACGTCGGGGCCAGCTATCCGCACCGGGTCACCTACCATCCGACCTGCCATTCGCTGCGGTTGCTCCGGGTCGGCGAGAAACCGCTGCAACTGCTCCGGGCGGTCCGCGAGATCGATCTGGTGGAGCTGCCGGACGCCGAATCCTGCTGTGGGTTCGGCGGAACCTTTGCGCTGAAGAACGCCGGCGTCTCGGCGGCGATGCTGGCCGACAAGCTGGACCGGGTCGCCGAGACCGACGCGACCCGGCTGTGCGCCTCGGACAGCTCCTGCCTGATGCACCTCGGCGGCGGCCTCAGCCGGGGGCAGACCACCGGCCGACTGCACAGCGACCTCGGAACCGTCCATCTGGCAAGCATTCTCGCTTCCACCAAGGAGCCAGCATGAGTGAGAAGCGGCGCGACGGCGTCTGGACTGAGGCAGCACGCAACGACGAAGTCGCTTGTGGGCTGCCGAGGGAAGGCGCCGTCACGAGCGCCGCGCCCGAACGAATCGAGGGCTCATGAGTACGGACTTGGGGATGCCCTCGACTCGGCCACCGGTGGCCTCGGCCGGGGTGGGCGGGCTCAGCGGCGACCGGCCGTTCCCGGCGGCGGCGAAGGACGCGCTGGCGAACGAGCAACTGCGCCGCAACCTCGGCGCGGCGACCCGGACGATCCGCACCAAGCGCGCCAAAGTCGTTAACGAGGTGCCGGATTGGGCGCAACTGCGAGCCGCTGGCGCGGCGATCAAGGACGACGTGCTGGCCCACCTGGACACCTATCTGGTCCAGCTCGAGGAGCAGGTGATCAACCGGGGCGGGGTGGTGCACTGGGCTCGGGACGCCGCCGAGGCCAACCGGATCGTCACCGAGCTGGTGCAGGCGACCGGCGTGCGCGACGTGGTCAAGGTGAAGTCGATGGCCACCCAGGAGATCGGCCTGAACGAGGCGCTCGCCGAGGCCGGGATCAGTGCCTGGGAGACCGACCTGGCCGAGCTGATCGTGCAGCTGGCCGACGACAAGCCGAGCCACATCCTGGTACCCGCGATCCACCGGAACCGCTCGGAGATCCGGGAGATCTTCCTGCGCGAGATGGGCCGGGCCGGGCTGGCCGCCGATCCCGGCCTGACCGACGACCCGAAGGCCCTGGCCGAGGCTGCCCGCCGGCATCTGCGGCGGAAGTTCCTCGACGCCGAGGTGGCGATCTCCGGAGCGAACTTCGCCATCGCCGAGACCGGCACGCTGGCGGTGGCCGAGTCCGAAGGTAACGGCCGGATGTGCCTTACCCTGCCACGGGTGTTGATCACCGTGATGGGGGTGGAGAAACTGCTGCCGACCTGGCGCGACCTGGAGGTCTTCCTGCAGTTGCTGCCCCGCTCCAGCACCGGCGAGCGGATGAACCCGTATACCTCGATGTGGACCGGAGTCACCCCGGGCGACGGGCCGCAGGAGTTCCACCTGGTGCTGCTGGACAACGGCCGGACCGCCACCCTGGCCGATCCGCTCGGGCGTTCGGCGCTGCGCTGCATCCGCTGCTCGGCCTGCCTGAACGTGTGTCCGGTGTATGAGCGGACCGGCGGGCACGCCTACGGATCGGTGTACCCCGGCCCGATCGGTGCGGTGCTGTCGCCGCAGCTGACCGGCATCTCCACCGGCAGCGAGTTCAACTCGACCCTGCCGTTCGCGTCCTCGCTGTGCGGCGCCTGCTATGACGTCTGCCCAGTGGCGATCGACATCCCGTCCATGCTGGTGCACCTGCGTTCCGAGGTGGTCGATGCCAAGGCGGCCGCACATCGGTTGCCCCAGCCGGAGGCCGTGATGATGGGCACCGTCGGCTGGGTGATGCGCGGGCGACGACGCTGGCCGCTGGCCCTGCGTGCGATGAAACTGGTTCGCCCGCTGGGCAGATTGCTGGGCCGGAACGGCCGGATCTCGATCGCCCCACCGCCGCTGTCGGCCTGGACCGCGGCCCGCGACCTGCCGTTGCCGCCGTCCGAGTCGTTCCGCGAGCGCTGGGCCCGCGAGCAACGAGAAACCGGCCAGAGCAATGACTCCGGGCAGGACAAGCGATGACGGCCCGGGACGAGATTCTCGGCCGGATCCGGTCGGCGTTGGTCGACCGGCCCCAGCCGGTCCCGGTGGAGCGCAGCTACCGAACCGCGGACGTCACCGCGATCGAGACCGGCGACGTCCTCCTGGAGTTGCTGGTGGACCGATTGGTCGACTACAAGGCGACGGTGTTCCGGGCCACCACGGAGACCGCTGCCGAGGTGATCGCCACAGCGCTGACCGAGCGCGGCGCGCAGCGGGTCGTCGTCCCGGAGGGGTTTCCCGCGGCGCTGCTGGCCTCGATCGACGCATCGTCCGTCGTCCATGATGATCCTCCGCTGAGTGCGGCCGAACTGGATGTCACCGACGGCGTGCTGACCACCAGCACGGTGGCGATCGCCGAGACCGGAACGATCGTGTTGGACGCCGGAGCGGGGCAGGGACGGCGGGCGCTGAGTCTGGTGCCGGACTACCACCTGTGTGTGGTCCAGGCCACTGACGTCGTCCGCGGGGTCCCGGAAGGTGTTGCCCGACTGCTCAAAACGAGTGGCGCCCGGCCGCTGACCTGGATCAGCGGACCCAGCGCCACAAGCGATATCGAACTTCAGCGGGTGGAGGGTGTGCATGGCCCCCGCACCCTGGCCGTCGTCCTGATCACCGACTAGTCAAGCTCATCAACCAGCTCGGCGGGCCGGGTGTGCACGCTGGTACGCAGCGGCACCTCCTTCATGAGGGCGACGGCGATCACGCTGATCACCCCGATCACGGCGGCGATCATGAAGATCCGCGCGGTGCCGTCCCCGTAGGCGGCTCGCACCACCTCGGCGACCGGCTCCGGCAGCGACGTCAGGTCCAGGCTGGTGCTGCTACCCCCGGCCGGGACGGCGATCCCCAGGTTGGTCAGGCCGGCCTCGACCAGGCTGGCGACCTGGTTGGAAAGCACGGCGCCGAGCACCGAGACCCCGACCGCACCACCGAGTGAGCGGAAGAAGGCCACGGTCGCACTCGCCGCACCGATGTCACTGGCGTCAACCGTGTTCTGCACGGCCAGCACCAGGTTCTGCATCGACATCCCGACTCCGGCCCCGACCAGGGTCATGTAGCTACCGATCAGCCACAGCGAGGTGGTGTGGTCGATGCTGCCGAGCAGCGCGAAGCCGATGACCAGCATGACCGTTCCGGCCAGGATGTAGCGCTTGTAGAAGCCGCTGGCGGTGATCAGCCGACCGGAGATCACCGAGGAGGCCAGAACCCCCATCATCAGCGGCATGCTGAGCAGGCCGGCGGCGGTCGGCGAGTAGCCACGGGCCACCTGGAAGTACTGGCCCAGGAAGACCGAGCCACCGAACATCGCCAGCCCGACGGCAATGCTGGCCACGACGGCGAGCGAGGTCGTCCGCTTGGCGAGGATCTTCGGCGGCACCACCGGCTCCTTGACCCGACGTTCCACGGACACCGCGAACCCGAGGACGACCAGGCCACCGACCAGGAAAGCCGCGGTCTGCCAGGACATCCAGGCGAAGTCACTGCCGGCGAACGAGACCCAGATCAGCAGGATGCTGACGCCGGCGGCGATCAGCCCGGCACCGAACCAGTCGATGGAGGCCGCACGCGGCCGGTGCACCAGGTGCAGGGTCCTCTGGATGATCGCGAGCGCGATCACGGCGAGCGGGACACAGACGTAGAAGCACCAGCGCCAGCCGAGCCAGCTGGTGTCGACGATGACGCCGCCGATCAGCGGGCCGCTGACGGTGGCGACCGCCATCACCGAACCGAGATAGCCGTTGTACCGGCCACGTTGGCGGGGCGGGATCATCGCCGCGATCACGGTCTGGGCCAGCGCGGTCAGGCCGCCCATCCCGATGCCCTGGATCACCCGAAAGCCGATCAGCTCACCGACATTCTGCGATGCACCGGCGGCGACCGAGCCGATCACGAAGACCGCGATGGCGATCTGCAGCAACAGCTTCTTGTTGAACAGGTCGGACAGCTTGCCCCAGATCGGCGTGGTGGCGGTCATGGCCAGCAGCGAAGCGGTGATCACCCAGGTGTAGGACCGCTGCGTACCGTTCAGATCGCTGATGATCGTCGGGAGCGCGTTACTGACGATGGTGGAGCTGATCATCCCGACGAACAGCGCGGCCAGGATGCCGACGAGTGCCTCGACGATCTGCCGGTGTGACATCTCCTCTTGCTGCTGGTGGTCCGGCACCGGTGAGGTCACAACGGCGTGCAGATCGGGTGGACTTGCCAAGGCGGAACTCATGTACTGACCTTTCCTTGCGTATTAGCAGAGCTGTACGTATCGCTTTCGGTGCTGCCGTGGCCGTCAACGGTGACGGTCCGCCGGTACGGATCCGGGTGCTGCGGGTCAGCCGGGTAAGGACTGCGGGAATGGTGTGACGTCGCTCGCGTCAGGTCGGTCTCCAGCCGGGACAGCTGGGCGAGCAGGTGCTTCGCCTCGTCTTCCGACCAGCCGGCGAGCGCTTGCTGGACCGCTTCCATCCGCGCTTCCCGCAGCTCGCCGAGGAACACCTGACCGGCCGGCGTGATGTGACTGAGCCAGGCTCGGCCATCGGCGGGGTCCGGGCGGCGGGCGGTGAGACCGAGCCCTTCGAGAAGGCCGATCTGACGGCTGACCACCGAGGTGTCCAGGCCAAGATGCTCGGCGAGCACGCTGCTGCGGACCTCCCCCACCGACTCGATGTAGCTGAGCAGCAGCGCGGAGCCCAGCCGGAGCCCTTCGAACGGTTCCCGACCGGCGATCGCCTTGGTCGAGCGACCGAGCGCCTGAATCTGACGGAACAGATCCGCCACGGTTTCCCTGGAAGCAGGCATCCGCCGCCACCTCCCACTTGTTTGCGTATGACAACTATATTTGTAACGGTTGCCATAGGCAACTACATTCCCCCAGTCGGCCCCCACTTCGCCCTATGGTTGATCCGTGCCGGAGAACGACGCACTGCAGAGCCCCGCCCTGGACAACGAGGCGATGGACGACGACGCGATGGAGACGGTTGAGCATGAGCTCGCCGTGCTGCTGCGCCGCGCCCGCGCGTTCTCCGGGCAGTTCGCCCGCGAGTTCCACCCGGAGCTGGACGCGGGTGCCTACGCGCTGATGATCTGGCTGGACGATGTCGGTTCCGCCCGGCTCACCGATCTGGCCGCGTTTTTCGGGGTTGGAAAGCCCACCGTCTCGCGGCAGATCCAGCTCCTGGAGCGGCTCGACCTGGTCACCCGGACGGCGGACGACAGCGACCGGCGGGCCCAGACCCTCTCCCTGACCCCGGACGGCGCCGCCCGGCTGCACCTGGTCCGGGCCGCCCGCCGGGACCGATTCCGAACCCTGCTCGCACCCTGGCCGGAACACGACGTCGCCGAGCTCGGTGCGCTGCTGAGCCGGCTCAACCAGGCGATGGGCGCCCCCAGCCCCGCGGACGTCAGCGAGCCCTGACCCGCGACGATCCCTGACCCGCGCCCGAGGCCATGCTCGAGCTCATGCGGGCAAACGCAGAGCCGGGCCCCGACCAGCTGGTCGGGGCCCGGCTCGGTGCTAGTTGCAGGTCAGCGCTGGTAGCTGCTGCCACCACTGCTGGCCGGGCGCGGGGTGCGCGGTCGACCGGCGGGGCGGCCACTGCGCTGGCCCATTCCGCCACCGGGCGAGCGACGGCGAATCTCGCTACCGCGGCCTTCCCGGCTCTGCGGCGGCAGCGGCCGGATGACCACCGGCTCGCCGGAAGCGCCCAGCTCACGAACGACCTCGTGGCCGGCGTGGACCTGATCGGTGGTCGCCGTCACCGAGGCATCCCGGTGCAGCCGAACCACGTCGCGGGTCTGGAAGGGCTCCACGAAGGAGACCACGGTGCCCCGGGCGCCGGCTCGCGCTGTCCGGCCGGAGCGGTGCAGATAGTCCTTGTGGTCGTTCGGCAGGTCGTAGTGCACGACCAGGTCGACGTCGTCCACGTGGATACCGCGGGCCGCGACGTCCGTCGCCACCAGCACCCGCGGGTGCCCGGCGGCAAAGGCGTCGAGCGCCCGCTGCCGCTGGTTCTGGTTCAGGTTGCCGTGGATCGCGGCCGCTTCGGCCCCGGCCCGGGACAACTGCTTGGCCAGCCGGTCGGCGCCGTGCTTGGTCCGCACGAAGAACAGGGTGCGGGCCGGGCGGACGGCGATCTCGCTGGCCACGGCCACCTTGTCCTCGCCCCTGAGGGTGAAGACCTTGTGGTCCATGGCGGTGGCGGCGTCCGTGGTCTGGGCGACCGCGTGGAATGCCGGGTCGCTCAGGTAGTCGCGGACCAGCTTGTCCACACCACCATCAAGCGTTGCCGAGAGCAGCAGCCGCTGACCACCGTTCGGGGTGGCGTCGAGGATCTGCCGGACAGCGGGCAGGAAGCCCAGGTCCGCCATGTGGTCGGCTTCGTCGATCACGGTGATCTCGATGCTGCCGAGCTGGCAGGAGTTGCGCTCCATCAGGTCGATCAACCGGCCGGGGGTGGCGACAACAACGTCGACCCCACGGCGCAGCGCGTCGATCTGACGGCTCATCGAGAGACCACCCACAACGGTGGTGACGCGCTGGTCCAGGGCGTGCGCCAACGGCGTCAGCGCATCCGCGACCTGGCGGGCCAGCTCACGGGTCGGGACCAGGATCAGGGCCCGCGGCGTCATCGGCTTACGGACGCTGGAAGCGGCGTGCAGCCGAGCCAGCACCGGGATGCCGAAGGCCAGGGTCTTGCCGGAACCGGTCTGGGCCCGGCCGAGCACATCGCGACCGGCCAGCGCGTCCGGCAGGACCCGGGTCTGGATCGCGAAGGGCTGCTCCATGCCGCGCCCCACCAGAGCCGTGACCAGCGGCTTGGGGAGATCAAAATCAGCGAACGGACGTGCTTCCGGGGCCGGCGCCTCGGCGGCGGCGCTGAGCGCTGCCTCGAGCGGGCTGGGACCGGAGGACGGACGGGACGAACCCGAACGACGGGGGCCACCGGAGGGGCGGCCACCACCGGACGGGCGGCGGTGCGAAGAACCGGACATGCGGGGGCGACCAGAGGTCTGAGTCATACGTGCAAAACTCCATCGGTGGCGCGTGAGGTCGCGTCGTTCGGAGACGTCGGCTCAGCCATTGAGCGGCGAGCACGACCGGAGGCTCCGAATTACCAGGTGGCATCAACGGTGACATCGACGTTCCGATGCTGCACCAATGCCTGGGGAGCGACTCACTACGTGCGACCAACGCGGGCGGCTCGCCCGCGAGAGTGACGACACGTTCCTGCGTCGTCAGTGATCACAGCGTAGCAGTGCCCCTGTTTCTTCCCGGGCCCGGCCAGCGTGTTCTACCTCTCTGTCCCGGATCATCCAACACGGACCGGCCCTAACACACGGTCCAGGTAAATGTTGGAAAACAGGCCCCCCGGGTCCAGCCGGTCACGCAGTGACACGAAGTCGTCAAACGCCGGGTAAAGCTTGCGCAGCCGATCGGCGTCCAAATCATGCATTTTTCCCCAGTGCGGCCGACCGTCGTGCTCGGCCATGATTTGCGCCACTGCGCCGAAGTACGCAGTGTGGTCAACACCGATCGGTGAGTGCACGGCGACGTACGCGGAGTCCCGGCCACCGGCGGTGGACAGCGGAATGTCGTCGGCGGCGGCGACCCGGACCTCGATCGGGAAGCCGATCCGCCAGCCGGAGGCCTCGATCACCTGGCGGACGGCGGTGACCACCTCGGCCGCGGCGGCCCGGGGCACCGCGTACTCCATCTCGACGAACCGGACTCGGCGGGGCGAGGTGAAGACCCGGTCCGAGCGGTCCAGGTAGCTGCGCGCTCCCAGGGCCCGGACGGAGATCCGGTTGATCGTCCGGACCAGCGGCGGAAGTCGGCGCCCGAGCGCGACCGTGCCGCCGAAGAGCGTGTTCGACAGGAAGTCGTCGTCCCACCAGGAGCGCCAGGCCGGCAACGGCTCCAGGCCGTCGTCCAGCGGCATCCGGGTGTTCCGCTTCAGCAGGGTCGATCCGGTGTGCGGGAACCAGTAGAACTCGAAGTGATCGGTGCCATCGGCGAGCTCGTCGAACCGGCTGAGCACCTCGGCGAGCGGCATGCAGGATTCCTCGGCCCGCAGCGCAAACGCCGGTTCGGCCTGCAGCGTCAGGCTGGAGACCACCCCGAGCGCACCGAGGTGGACCCGGGCCGGGCCGAAGATCTCTGGGTTCTCGGTGGCCGAGCAGGTCACGATCCGGCCGTCGGCCAGCACCAACTCCATCGCCCGCAGCTGGGTGGCCAGCCCACCGAACCGGGCCCCGGTGCCGTGCGTCCCGGTGGCCATCGCCCCGGCGACGGTCTGCTCGTCGATGTCCCCGAGGTTGGTCAGGCCGAGCCCGGCCTCTGCCAGCAGCCGGTTCAGTCGGCGCAGCGTCATCCCGGCCTGGACGGTGACCAGCCCGGAGACGGTATCGAGGCGGACCAGGTCGGCGTGCCGGTCCAGGGCGAGCTGCACCTGCTCCGGCCGGCCGATGCCGGTGAACGAGTGTCCGGTACCGATCGCCTTCACCCGCTGACCGTCCTCGGCCGCCAGCGAGACCATCGCGGCGATCTCGTCAACACCACGGGGGTGGACCGTGCTGCAGTCGGCGGTCTGGTTGCCCGCCCAGTTCGCCCAGGTGTCCATCGCGTTCTCCGTTCGTCAACAGCCTTCCCCGAGTCTGGCCGGTGGCGGCCCATCCTAGAAGTAGGTCAAGCGTTCAAATCTCCGGCGCGGATGGCTTGACGCGGCTCAAGGCCGGGACAAGTCTTCTCGTCATGACAGTCGACAGTGCACGGCGGCTCGATCCGGCGGCACGGCTTGATCGGCTCAATCGGGCGACATCCCACCTCGACCCACCGCTGGCCGTGCTCGACCTGGACGCACTGCAGGCCAACGTCGCGGACCTGCTCCGGCGCGCGGCCGGCAAGCCGATCCGGCTGGCCAGCAAGTCGATCAGGTGCCGGACCGTGCTCCGGCAGGTGCTCGCGATGCCCGGCTTCAAAGGAATCCTGGGCTACACGCTGGCCGAGGCGCTGTGGCTGGCCGAGGAGTTCGACGACATCGTGGTCGGCTACCCGAGCGTCGAGACCGCGGCGCTGCGCCGGCTGGCGACGGACCCGAGGCTGGCCGGGCGGATCACCCTGATGGTGGACGGCATCGAGCAGCTGGACTTCATCGACGCGGTGGTCCCGCCGGATCAGCGGCCCGAGTTCCGGCTGTGCCTCGACCTCGACGCCTCGCTGCGTGGCCTCGGCGGCCGGATCCACCTGGGGCCGCGTCGCTCACCCGTGCATACGCCTGCGGACGCCGGTCGGTTCGCCCAGGTGATCGCCGACCGGCCGGGCTTCACCCTGGTCGGGCTGCTGGGCTACGAAGGGCAGGTAGCCGGGGTCGGTAACCGGTTGGCCGGACGACCGGCCCGGAGCCTTGCGGTCCGGGCGATGCAGTCGCTCTCGATCCGGGAACTGGCCGAGCGGCGAGCGGCGGCGGTCGCCGCGGTGACCGCCGTCCATCCCCTGGAGTTCGTCAATGGCGGTGGCACCGGAAGTCTGGAGACCACCGGGGCGGAGGCCGCGGTGACCGAACTGGCCGCCGGCTCCGGCCTCTACGGGCCCGGGTTGTTCGACAGCTACCGCGCGTTCAGCCCGGCGCCGGCGGCCCTGTTCGCGCTCGGCGTCAGCCGTCGTCCGGCGGCCGACATCATCACCGTCACCGGGGGCGGCTGGATCGCGTCCGGCCCGACCGGTGCAGACCGCTCCCCTGTCCCCACCTATCCGCCGGGGCTGAAGCTGGTCCCCGCCGAGGGCGCCGGTGAGGTGCAGACCCCGCTGCGCGGAGCGGCGGCCGCCGCGCTGCGGATCGGCGACCGGGTCTGGTTCCGGCATGCCAAGGCCGGCGAGCTGTCCGAGCATGTGGACGAGTTCCACCTGATTCAGGACGACACGATCGCCGAGACCGTCCCTACCTACCGGGGCGAGGGCAAGAACTTCATCTAGCGAAGAGCAAGGCAACCGGATACCGGTGGCGCGCGTCCCCTCCGAGCGCGCCACCGGTACCCGGGGTCAGTTGACGGGCTCGATCACTCGATCGCCGTCAGCGCAGATGATCTCTTGCGCCTTGGTGACCACCGGGTCGCTGCCCGGTAATCCGCGGCCCACCTCTTCGATCGGGCCGTTGTCCGCGCGCGTGCCGTTTTTGCTGAGGTTGATCAGGGTCCGGGTGACGATGTAGCCGTCGCCATGGCCGCCGGGCTTCGCCAGGTAACCGACCAGGCGTCGACCCGCTCCGATCAAGGGGCAGCCCACCCCGGAGCCGTATCCGGTGTAGCCCTCGTCGAAGGTGTACTGCTGACCCTGCTTGTTGAGGGTCGGAACGATCTTGCAACCGGTCACCGCGTACAGCTTCGCCTCCCGGTTGAAGTCGAGCAGGATGATCGCCGACCCGTCCCCGAGCCGCCCACCCACCGCGTTCGCTCGGACCGGCGACGCGTTGCTGAAGGTGGTCGAGAAGCGGGCCCCGCTGGCGGTTTCGACGCCAAGGACCCGGCTGCTCCCCTTGTCCGCCATCCAGAGCGTGTCCTTCAGGCCGTCACCGTCAAGATCCTGGGTCAGGGCCGTCGCCGCGCCGCTCGGAAGGTCGACTCCCCCCGGAGCACAGCCCTTCTTGGCACCGGACGGCGACGGGGCCGAGCCGTTCCCGGCCGGGTCAGAGCCAGCCGAGCCGGTTGCGGACGGCTTGGCGGTCACGGCGGCCGGGCCCGCGGTGCCGTCCACCGTGACGCCGGCGTGGCTGCCCGGAACCACACCACATCCGGTCAGCACCGCCAGCGCGGTCGGCATGGTGAGAGCGCACACCACGGCCCGGGCCCACTTGGTCTGCATCTGACAGTTCACTCCTCATTCGCTGCGGCCCGTCGGGACGCCGGTGGCATCTGCACCACCTGATCCGATGCCGGGCCGGGCGGAAAAGTTCGGAACCTTGGAGATTATTTTTTTGCCGCTGCCGAATCGTTGACCCGCAGGCTGTCCAGGATCGGCACGGTGACGTCGTCCCCGCCGTCCCGACGGATCTGCACGTACACCCGCTTCGGGCTGTCACCCGTGCTGGTGAGACTGATCTCCTGGATCGACCGAGCGCCGCCCTCGCAGGCGTCCCAGCTGCGAATCAGGCCCGACCACCGCGCACCCGCGCCTTGATAGTTACCGTCGGGCCGAGGTTGGCAGTCGGGATGGTCGATCTTGGCGACGACGTCGGCCAGGTGCGAGTCATTGCTCAGCCCGACAAAGACACCGTTGGTGTTCTGCCTGAGGTCGTTCCATCGCTTGACGTGGTCCGCGACGACCAGACCAGGCGTCGCCGGAGCGCCGGACAACGTCAGCACGCCCGGATCCCAGCCGTTCGGCAGCAGTTCCTTGGCCCATGATCGCGGAACCTCGATGCTGATCTGCTGGCTCGCGTCCTGCACCCGCACCGGCTGCATCCACTCGAAGGTCCCGAATCCGGCCAGCGCTGCCAGCCCGACCAGCACGGCCAAGGACGCGACCGTCCGGCGTCCGAGCCGACGCCGTCGCTGCGGGGTCGTGGAGAACTGCTCTGCCAGCCGGTCCAGTTCAACGGCGAGGCTGGCAGCGTCCGGCCAGCGTCGATCCCGACCGACCTCAAGCGCGCGCTGCAGCACCCGGCGCACCTCCGGCGGTAGATCCACCCCGGTGTGTTCCCACTCCACGAACCCCGGCAGCCCCGGCACCTCGCCGGTGATCAGGCGATAGGCGATCGCGCCCAGGCTGTAGACGTCGGCGCGCACGTCCACGCCGGAGTTCGGCCCGGACTGCTCGGGGGCCATGTATCCGGCCGACCCGACGGACATCGTCACGCCAGAGGCCTGGGCCAGGTTCTTGGCCACCCCGAGGTCGGCGATCAGCAACCGCTCCGGGCCGTCCGGGGTGGACCTGATCAGCACGTTCGACGGCTTGAGGTCGCGATGGACGATGCCCGCGCGGTGCAGTTCGGCGGCCCCACGGGCGACCTCTGCGGTCACCCGGAGCGCGACGACCAGAGGCAACGGGTCGGTCCGGACCCGGTCGGCCAGCGTCCCGCGGTCGGCGTACTCCATCACGAAGTACGGTCGCCCGTCCGGTAGTTCACCGATGTCGAAGACCTGGACGATCCGGTTGGACGCGGCCCGCCGGAGCATCCGGGCCTCCATCAGGAACCGCTCACGCAGGTCCATCCGATCGGCCCAGTTGTCCGCCATCACCTTGATCGCGATGTCCGTGTCCAGTGACTCATCGTGAGCGAGCCAGACCACAGCGAAGCCGCCGGACCCCAGTCGCGGACCCAGGCGGTATCGACCGATCAGGTCGGGAACAAGCATGACAGCATCATGCCGGAGATCCTTGATCTATCCAGGAGGTGTGGTGCCCGCAGTTCCCGACACCGAGGTGCTCGCTGCCCACGCGGCGGCCGGTGATGCCGAGGCCCTGGACCAGTTGCTGCGCCGGATCGGCCCCGAGGTACTGCGCCGCTGTGGCCGCTTTCTGCCCAACCGGGAGGACGCCGAGGAGGCCGCTCAGGACGCCCTGCTGCAGGTGTCCCGCCGGATCGGCAGCTTTGAGGGTCGCAGCCGATTCAGCACCTGGCTGTACGTTGTGGTGGCCAACGCGGCCCGGCAGACCTACCGGGACCTGAAGCGGCGGGCCGGCGAGCAACCGCTGAGCCCGGCGGAGAACGACCGGCCGAATCCGCGGACGACGAGCGTGATCGCCGGCTCCCGGATCGACCTGCTGGAAGCGCTCGAGCACCTGGAGAAGACCCGGCCGCTGCTGGTCGCGCCGCTGGTCTACCGGGACATCTGCGAGCTCGAGTACGACGAGATCGCCGATCGGCTGGACCTACCGCTGGGCACGGTGAAGTCCCGACTGTTCGAGGCCCGCCGGCAGGTCCGGCAATGGTTGATCGAGAGCTCCTGAGAAAGCGGGTATCAAGAAACCGGATGGCCCCTCCGGGTAGATGACGATCACGTCACTCCCCGAAGCTCCCCCGGGAGCGGATCCAGCGAGGCCACCATGCTGTTAATCCTCCTGCTCCTGCTTGCCGTCCCGGTGCTGGTGTGGGCGCTGCGGTCGCGACGCCGGGCGCGGGCCTCGAACCACCCGGCGGACGGGCGACCCGCCCAGGGCGAGTCGATGGCCGGGATTCCCCGGTTCACCGTGGTGGCATTGGGCACCCGCGGCTCGGGCAAGACGATGCTGCTCTCGTCCATGTACCACCAGCTGCAGACGCCGACCGACCGCAGCTTCTTCCTGACCGCGCCCTATGAGCAGGTGATGTTGCTCAATCAGTGGTTCACCAAGGCCGCCGACACCGATCAGGACTGGCCCAGCGGCACTTCGGTGGCGGAGACCCGCAGTTTCACCTTCACCGTCCGGACCCGGACCGCGGCCGGCCGGGTGGTGCCGGTGATGGGCCTGGACTACCTGGAGTACGCCGGTGGCCTGCTGACCGACTCCCAGGAACCCGGCTCCACCCGGCAGGCCGACCTGCTCCGCCAGGTCGCGCAGGCGCACGCGCTGATCGGGATCATCGACGGGCACTGGCTGCGTCGGTGGCTGATGGAGGGCGACCCGAGGGGCCGAATGCGGCTGCAGCAGAGCCTCACCTCGATGATCAGCCTGATGCTGATGGCCACCTGCCCGGTCAGCTTCGTGATCACCAAGTGGGATCTGCTGCGCGATCTCGAGGTGGACGAAAACGCCCGGCTGCACCAGGTTCGCAAGCGGCTGATGTCCAATCCCGGGTTCCGCGACCTGGTTCGGGTGCACAGCACGGACCGGGTGATCCGGCTGATCCCGGTGAGCGCGGTCGGCCCGGACTTCGCCGAGCTCGACGCCGAAGGGGAGATCAGCAAGCTCCCCGACGGTCAGCTGGAGCCGATCGGCGTCGACATTCCGCTCTCCGCCGTGGTGCCGGACATCTTCGCCCAGGTGGAGCAGGCGATGGAGCGGGAGCATCTGGAAGCCGCCCTCGATCAGATCCGGGCCGGCACCCGGATCGGGCCGACCGCGGCGACGGCGGAACTCGGTGAGTACGTCTCCCGGCGCGCTACCAGGGCCCTCACCACCCTGATCCCCGGCGCCGGCTTCCTCGGCGACGCGGCGCTGGCGTTCTTCGACTCCGACTCCAGCGCCTCCATCGACCGGCGATTCGACCTGAACGAGAGGCTGGACCGGACGGCCGACGAGGTCCAGGACTTCCAGCAGGCACGTCGGCGGGTGCTGCGTGACCTGCAGAGCCGGGTGGACGTGTTGGAGGGCCGACTGCCGACGTCCCGACTGTCGGCCGCGGAGGATTGAGATGCCGTCCGTGGTGTCGGGGGTGGCTTCAGGCTGGCCCTTCCTGGTCGGGCCCGGCCGCCGCCGGGATTTCAGCACCCTGCTGGCTCCCGACTTCCTCGTCACCGATCGCGCTCACGGCGTCCTCACCGACATCGTGTCCGCGCCGGACGATGGCACGGTCACCGTCCTGCCGATCACCGCTCCCGGTGGACGTCGACTCACCCTGGTCTTCCGCAGTCACCTGGTCACCGCTGCCGACCTGGCGAACGCGTCGACCCTGGCGAACGCGTCGACTGGGCCGGCCCGGGACGAGCACAGCCGCCCGCTGCGCCTGGCCTACGGATTCGTCGTCCCGGACGGTCAGGTCGTGGAGCCGGCCGAGGCAGATCTGACGCACGCCCTGAACGCCGGGCTGGCTGTCTACCGGCGGTTTTTGGACGCCGAGGAGGAATTCACGGTCAGGTCCTCAACCGGCTTCCGACTGCAGTCCCGGACCGTCGAGCTCGCGCCGGTGGGCACGCCGGCATATCCCTCGCCCTCCGGAGGTGTCGCGCTGGCCGGCCCGGATCGACGGCAGGGTGGGCTACTGCTGGCCGGAGCCCTGCTGCTGGGCGCGGCGATCACTGGTCTGCTGCTGCAGTCGGGCGTGGTCGGTGGCGACCCGGGGACCTCAATGACACCGACCCCCACCGCGACCCCTTCAGCAACCGCAACGCCATCAGCGACGGCGGCCGTAGCCGATGGACTCCGTCGCCCACGAGCCGGCGGATAGCGGCCCGGCACTGGTCAGGCTTCGGCCTGCACATCGGCTCGGATCGGGCTATGAACCAACGGGTTTCGCTCCTCGTCCCGGCGCAGCCCAAGGACAAAGAGGGCGGCACCGGCCAACACCGCCGGAAGCAGCCCAGCCACCAGGAAGGCGGCCGTGGCATTGGACGTCGATCCGCCGAGCGCCCCGGCGAGCGCCATCGACACCGGAACCAGCGCCAAAGTGCCGAACCAGTCGAAGCTCGAGACTCGGCCGCGGAGCTCGTCCGGCACCCGTCGCTGCACCAGGGTTGACCAGAACACGTTGCCGATCGAGAGGAACAGCCCGGCCAGCCCCATCAGCACCATCGCCATCGGCAGGCCGGCGACAAATGGCAATAGCGCGAACGGCACCGACCCGAGCGCCCAGACCGCGAACATCGCCGTCAGGTATCGCCGAGGAGTCGGGACGCTGGCCGCCACCAGCGCTCCCCCGGTCGCACAGATCCCGTACGCGGCCAGCAGCAAGCCGAAATCCGATGCGGTGCCGTCGAATCGGCGCACCACCAGAAACGGCAGCAACACCTGACGAGGGCCGATCTGGGCGAGCAGGGCCAGAGCGGCCCAACCGATCCCGCACCACAGCCAGCGATGCCGGACGATGAAGACCGCCGCTTCACGGAAGTCCTGGACCACCGATTTCGCGCTGAAGGCAGCCTGTTTCGCGACCGCGGCGGCGCGCCCACCACGGATGGCGAAGAACAGCATGCCGGCGAGCAGGAACGAGACCGCATCGACGGCCAGGGCACCGACCGGCCCGGCGAGCACGACCACTGCACCACCGAGGGCCGGGCCGACCGCTCGAGCGGCGATCGAGCTCAGCAGGCTCTCCAGACCGTTTGCGGCCTGAAGCTCCTCGGCCGGCACCAGGGTCGGGATCAAGGTCTCGACCGAGGGCCCGGTGACGCCGTCCAGCGCGGCCAGCAGGAAGGCCGCCACTGCCATCGCGGTGACCGAGAGGGCGTCCGCCAAGGCCAGCGCGACCAGCGAGAGCACGATCCCGGCGGCGACCAGAACGCTCACCGCCAGCACGGTCCGTCTCGGCAGCAGGTCGGCGAGCAGCCCGCCGACGAACAGGGATACCAGGATGCCGACCGATCCGGCGCCGACGACCACCGCCAACCCGCCGGGACCACCGCCCAGCGAGATCACCTGCCAAGGGATGGCCACCAGCCAGGTCCCGTCGCCGATCAGAGAGACGGCAAGCGCCGCCCAGAGCAGCCGGAAGTCGCGATACCGCAACGGCCTGAGCGCCACCCAGCCACTGAGCACTCTGAACACCAAGCGACTCTCCTTGAACAGCCTTGTTCCGCCAAATCACCTCGGGAAACGCCCTGACGGGAGGTACCCCGTCGTCCTCACGTCAATCCGTCCCGGCAATTCGCGCGAAAGGAAGATTACGGGCAGCTGGAGGGAGCGGCAACACGTCCTGACCGTTCTTGATCGATATCCTGCGGTCGTGCTGACCTTGCAGGTCGTCGCCTTCGTCGGCGCCGCCATGTTGTTGCCGACGGGTGCGATCCTGATCGCCTTCGGTCTGCGCCGCCCTCGGCCCAGTCTGACGCCAAGGACGGCGGCCGTGGCCGGCGGACTCGTTCCGCATCCGATCCGCCGACTTGTCTCGGCCGACCACCGCAGCACCTTCTCCGAACGCCAGGAGTGCCGGCTGCGGCTCGGGCCGAAGTACGACACCCACCTCGTGGTGGTGGCCGACAACCTGGCCCGGCGACCGGCGGCGCTGCGTGGCATCACGATGGAACAGAACGACCTGCCGATCGATGACCTTGTGACGGTGAGCACGTACCTGCATGGGCCACCGACCGGTCTGGACCGGGCCCTGCGGAACGGGACCACCGAATCGCACCGCGCCGTCATCGCCTGCCTGGTCTCCGGGCTTCGCCGGTTCCCGTTCCACCAGGGCCCCTGCTACGGCATCGCCCGCGCGGTCGGCGTCCCGCTGGACGTGTATCAACCCGGACGGACGATCGTTGAACCCGCCTTCATCCGGACGGACACCGGCTGGTCACCGGCGAAGTCCGACGGCCTGGCCGGCAATGACACCGAGATCGTCTTCGCCTTCTGGTCCCGGACCGGCCGACAAGTCGGCGCGCTGGGATCGGGGTCCGACACGGTGCTGTTCACCGCCGGCACCAGCTTTCGGGTCCTCGCCGTGCTACCCGCTGCGGCTGGAGGCGGCCCAGGGGTCGTCTTCCTCGACGAGCACCCGACGGCCACCCGGTCGGTCAGGGGCGGCCTGCCGGTCCCGCTCGGACTCGGGCAGCGAAGGATCCTGGCTCAGCTGCGTCGGCAGCTGACGGCCGTCGCAGCCACCCCCGGCTCAACGAAGCCCGGCACGGCAAGGACCGCGAATCTGCACCCGCTCCCCGACCTGAGCTTCACCCCAGGGTTCGACGAGACCGGAAGGCCGTATCAGGAGGAGCCGGGCCAGCCCCACGAGCCGTAGGCCGAATCCTGATTCCAGCCGGTGCCACTCCAGCCACCGCCCCAACCGGGCGACCGGTCGTTGTCCGAGTCCCGGGATCGATCGTCAGATCCTCCGGGAGTTCGGCAGCGCTGTCCGGACACGTCCCCCGAGGCGCTCTTCGTCCACCAATCGGCCCAACGGTCAGCCGAGCCGGCGCCGCAGTCGGGAACCTCGGCGGAAGGAGAGGCACCGGTGGGCGTCGGGCTCTGAGTACTTGGCACCGGCCGGGCCGAAGCGGGCGGCTTCGGGGCCACTGTGGGCGTTGTCACCTTTGGCGGCTGGTGGCTCGCCGTCCGGCTCGCCGGAGTGGACGGCGGCGAGGAGGCGGTGGGCTCGGCTTGACCAGAGGTTAACGGATCGCTGACCAGTGGATCAGAGCCCGGAAGCGCCGCTGCGGGGGCTGCGACCGCACCTTCCGAGGCCGGTCCGATCCCCGCGAAGGCGCCCAGGGCCAGGCACCCGACCCCGAGTAAGAGGAGCAACGCACCCGCCGTGACCAGCCTCGGCCTGGCCACGGGCGGAACCGGTTCGCCGTCTTTGCGCCAGTCCATGAACGTCTGCCCCTGCTGCATGGAAGGAAGATAGCGTCCTTGCACGGCCGTTTTAGGGCATGATCGGACATCGGACGACAACCGGCGAAGAAAGTTTCTCCGGGATTTGATCCTCCGGTGCGTCTTGCGCGTAAGACGGACCGGGAGGTGCCGATGTCGTCCATGACCTCGATCAGCTACACGATCACCGAGATGCAGGCTATACATGAGCGACCGCGTGGACTGTCGCGTGGCCGCGGCCTCGACAGTTCCCCTGCCAGCCGACACGATAGGCCAGTGGTGAGCGATTCAGGCCCGCGCAGAACCGTGCGGAACCAGTCCGACGCAGCCAACGGCGGAGAAGCGCTGATGCGGGCTCTGTATGCAGAGCACGCTGGACCGCTACTCGCCTTTGTGCTCAGGCTTACCCGCGGTGACCGGCAGCGCGCTGAGGACATCGTCCAGGAGACGCTGCTGCGTGCCTGGCGTAACGCGGACCTTCTCCGGGACTGGGAGGAGACGTCGCCCCGTCCGTGGTTGGTGACGGTTGCGCGACGGATCGCTATCGACGGCTACCGCAGCGAGAACTCCCGACCGCTGGAAACCTTCGGTCGCGACGTCAACAACTACGCCGGGGTTTCTGACGAGAGCGATCGGGTGGTGCGATCGATGACGGTCGTGCAGGCCCTGCGCACGTTAACCCCGTCACATCGAGAAATCTTGCTCGAGACCTACTTCCACGGGCGGACCACGCAAGAGGCGGCAGAGACCCTCGGGTTGCCCCTCGGCACGGCCAAGTCCCGCGTGTATTACGCGCTTCGCGCCCTGCGCGTCGCGCTCCAGCAGCGAGGGGTGACGGAATGAGCGAGCACACGCAGGTAGGCCCCTATGCACTCGGCTTGCTGGATCCCCTCGAGATGTCACGGTTCGAGGAGCACCTCGCCGAGTGTGATGAGTGCGCCACCCAGTTGGAGTGGATGCTGCCGGTCGCCGGCTACATGGCCGACGTCGAACCGGGCGACCTGTTCGGCATCGACGGGCCCAGCGCGTTCAGCGCCCCCGGCGGATCCGTTCAGCAACCGGCGGCCAGGAGCGACGCTCCGATCCGGTCCGCGCCACAGGCTCCGGCCGCGCCGCCGCCGGCCGCGTATGCCCCGCTGCGGGAACTGCAGACGCCGCAGTACCCGAATGAGCTCTCGCCGACTGCCGGACCGTACAGCGGCGAGATCCCCCGCGCCGACCCGCGGACCGGTGAAATGCCACGCGTCGACCCGCGGACCGGCAGCATCCCTCGGGTGGATCCGCGCACTGGCAGCATCCCTCGGGTGGATCCGCGCACTGGCAGCATCCCCAGAGTCGATCCCCGCACCGGCAGCATTCCCCGTATCGACCCGCGCACGGGTGAGATTCCGAGAATGGACCCGCAGACCGGCGAGAACCGGATTGTGCCGCTGGTTCGAGGCGGAGATTCCCGACGTCGCCCCCCGTCTCGGTCGGTGTCCCATCGACCGGAGACCGGAGGGTCCTCGAGTCCGTTCCGCCCGGCCCTGATGATCGCGGCCGCTGCCGCGGTGCTCGGTGCCGCGGTCGGGGCCGGAGCCGTGGTCGCCGGTCCGTGGGCCAACAACAACACCGGCGGTACGACGATCGGAGCCACCGGTCAGGTCACTGGCGGGGACCAGGTGGGTGCCGAACGGCTTGCCGCCACCGATCCCGGAACCGGTGTGCACGCGGCCGTTTCGCTCGACAGCAAGGTGTGGGGCACGCTGGTCTCGTTCACCGTCTCAGAGGTCGACGGGCCGCGAAAGTGCCGGCTGGTCGCCGACTTGGCCGATGGCAAGAGCCAGGTGCTGTCGACCTGGACCGTCCCGGAGCAGGGGTACAGCGAGGGCACCCAACCGCCCGAGCTGAAGCTGCAAGCGGCCACCGCGCTGAACCGGCGCGACATCGCCTCGCTGCGGGTTCAGGACATCACCGACGCGGGCAGCGCGACCGATCTCGTGACCGTGCGCGCCTAGGCCACGGCCTGGACACGGCTGGTCGAAACTGTTTCAGTCCCAGTTAAATTAGATTGATCCGACAGCTTCGGCCAGCCGTACTACTTCCTGAACGGGACAGTGAATTCCTAGTCAGGAGGAACCGCGTGGTACCCCAGAAGCGCATCTTCATCGCGGCGGCCGGCGCACTTGCAGCGACACTCGCGCTCGCTGGCTGCGGTAGCGACGATTACGGCCTCACCAACGCCCAGTCTGCCGCTATCGGAGCGGCACCGGCCGCTGCCCCGGCTGAAGACCTGGTGGCCACCACCCCCGCCGAAGAGCCGATCCAGGAAGACGACGGGGACGATTCGGCCGACGCAACCGCGACCGACGTGGAGGCGGCTGCGCCCAAGGTTGTCGCCAAGCCCGTCGGCAAGGTGTCGGACAAGCTGATCGCCAAGTCGGTTCCGCGGATGGGCAACGTCGTCACGGACGCCAAAGGCTGGGTGCTGTACCGCTTCGACAAGGACAAGGCCAAGCCCTCGAAGTCCAACTGCGTCGGCGACTGCGCGATTCTCTGGCCCCCGCTGCTGGCCGACGACACGCTGGAACTGTCGGGTCTGGACGCTTCCAAGGTCGACACCGTGGAACGCGCGGACGGTGGCCTTCAGGTGACCATCGGCGGCTGGCCGGTCTACCGCTACATCGGTGACAAGAAGCCCGGTAGCTGGAAGGGCCAGAACGTCGGCGGCACCTGGTTCGTCGTCCAGAAGGACGGCAAGAAGAACCTCACCTGCTTGCCGAAGATCAGCAAGCCGGTACCGCTGCCGGCTGACCCGGCCAAGTCCAAGGCCAAGTCCGAAGCCGCCGCCGTCGCTCCGGAGGACGACGCCTCGGACACCGGTACCGCCAGCGGCGGCTACTGAGCGGGTACTGAGCACCTGCGACAGCAACGGGGACCACAGCTGGTGGCGCTGAGAACCCGGTACAACAGCAGCGAGC
>Ga0307513_10002661_pt1 | contig 24626 bp, 23 predicted proteins | sample 15_EM_MG_FD_202174 | JGI IMG/M metagenome (GOLD analysis project Ga0307513, IMG submission 202174) | Populus trichocarpa ectomycorrhiza microbial communities from riparian zone in the Pacific Northwest, United States - 15_EM | ecosystem: Host-associated > Plants > Roots > Unclassified | place...
TCGGGCTGGTCATGAAGTCCTTGGCGAATGAGTTCTTCAAGAACATGACCGAAGGTGCCCTGGCCTACGAGAAGAAGCGCGGCGACTTCGAATTGAAGGCTGTCGGCATGCAGTCCGAGACCGACTTCGACGCGCAGACGGCCGCCGTCGAAAACTTCATCACTCAGAAGTACGACGTCATCGTCATTGCGCCTGCGGATTCGCGCGCCATGGTGGCCCCCATCGCGAAGGCGCTGAAGGCCGGCATCACGGTCGTGAACTTCGACGTGGCGCTGGATCCTGCGGCAATGAAAAAAGCCGGCCTCGACCTCGCCTTCGTGGGGCCTGACAACCGCGGCGGCGCCAAGCTCGCGGGCGATGAATTGGCAAAGGCACTGGGTCCGGGCGCGAAGATCGTCATCATCGAAGGCAACCCCGGCGCCGACAATGCGCTTCAGCGCAAGCTGGGTTTTGAAGATGCCGCAAAGGCCGGCAAACTCAACATCGTCGCTTCCCAGACGGCGCACTGGGAAACCGAAGAAGCCAACGCCGTTTTCACCAACATCCTCACCGCCAATCCCGACATCAAGGGCGTCATGGTCGCCAACGATTCGATGGCGCTCGGCGTGGCCAAGGCCATCGACGCAGCCGGCAAGGCGGGCCAGATCAAGGTCGTCGGCTTCGACAACATTCCGGCCATCCGCCCATTGATCAAGCAAGGCAAGGTGCTGGCGACGGTCGACCAGTTCGGCACCGAGATGGCTGCCAACGCGATCGACTACGGCATCAAGTCACGCAAGGACAACAAGCCTCTCAAAGGCTGGGTGAAGACACCGATCGAGTTGGTTACGGCGAAGAACCTCAAGTAGGCCCAGCCCATGCCGCCGGCACTCGAACTTCACGGGCTCACGCGCCGCTACCCCGGCGTGACCGCGCTCGATGGCGTGGATCTGACGCTGCGGCCCGGAGAAGTGCACGCCCTGGCGGGAGAGAACGGTGCCGGCAAGTCGAGCCTCATCAAGATCCTGTGCGGCGCAGACCGCGCCGATGGCGGCCACATGAAGCTCTTCGGGAAGCCCTATGCGCCGAACAGTCCGTTGGACGCGATTCGGGCCGGCATCCGCGTGGTGCACCAGGAACTGCACATGCTCGACGAGCTGTCGGTGGCCGAGAACCTTCAGTTCGAGCATCTCCCGCGAACCCGGCTGGGCCTGCTCGACCGCCGGGCCCTGGAGTTGCGCGCGCGCGAACTGCTCGCGCTGGTCGGCCTCGACGATCTCGCGCCGTCGACACGCGTTGCGGGGCTGGGGATGGCCCAGCGCCAGCTGATCGAGATCGCCAAGGCGCTGTCGAGCCGAAGCCGCATCGTGATCATGGACGAGCCGACCGCCACGCTCACGCCGCGCGAAACGGACCGCCTGCTGCAGATCATTCGCCAGCTCCGCGAGGGTGGCGTGACGGTCGTATTCGTCTCTCATCACCTGCAGGAATTGTTCGAAGTCTGCGACCGCGTCACCGTGTTGCGCAACGGGCGCAAGGTCGTCTCCCAAGAGATGGCCGGCACGAGCACCGACGACCTGGTGCGCTTGATGGTGGGCCGCGACCTGGCCGAGCGGGCGCCTCGCCAGACCATGGCGCCGAACCTGCAACGCGCGCCGGCCCTGCGCGTGCGGGGTCTGCGCTTTCGTGGCCAGCGCGGCCAGGCCGGACTCGACTTCAGCCTCCATTACGGCGAAATCGTTGGCTTGGCCGGCCTGGTGGGATCGGGCCGGACAGAGACCGTTCGCGCGATCTTCGGTGCGGACAAGCTTGCGGCGGGCCAGATCTGCCGCGACGACCGCCCGGTGAACATTGGCGGGCCGAAGGACGCGCTGGCCGAAGGCATCTGCCTCGTCACCGAGAATCGCAAGGACGAAGGACTGATCCTGAACATGCCGGTGCGGGCCAACATCAGCTTGGCCAGCCTGCGTGCAGTGTCGCGTTCCGGGTTGATGCGGGCCGAGGCGGAAAACGACGCGGCGCACCGCATGGTCTCGAAGCTGCAGATTCGACTCGCCTCGATACAGCAGTCGGTGCGCGAACTCTCCGGCGGCAATCAGCAGAAGGTCGTGCTGGGCAAGTGGCTGTTGCGCGAGCCCAAGGTCCTGTTGCTCGACGAACCGACGCGCGGCGTCGACGTCGGCGCCAAGGCCGAGATTCACGCGCTGCTCGAGCGCATGGCCGCCGATGGCCTGGCGGTGCTGGTGGTCTCGTCCGACCTGCGCGAGCTGATGAGCCTGTGTGACCGCATGCTGGTCATGAGCCGCGGCGTTCTGACCGGCGAGTTGCCGCGCGCACAGTTCGACGAGGAAGACATCCTCGCGATGGCGTACCGGGAATACACGCGCGACGGCGGCGCTTCACGCGCGCGCGCTGCTTGAGAACAGGTGCTGCTCATGATGAATCCGACCCCGTCCGTCGCACCGCCGGCAGCAGCCCGCAGCTCGCTGCGCCAGAAGTCGCAGATTGCGCTGCGCGAAGCCGGCATCGGCGTGGCGCTGGTGTGCCTGGTGGCGGTGTTTGCGCTGCTCTCGCCGATCTTCCTGACGCAGGGCAACATCACCAACATCTTCACCCAGATCTCGATCAACGTGATCCTGGCCGTCGGCATGACCTTCGTGATCCTGATCGGCGGCATCGACCTGTCCGTCGGCTCGGTGATGGCCTTCTGTGCGGTGGTCGCCGGCACCGTGCTGAAGCTCGAAGGGCTCGACACGAGTCTGGCGATCGGCTTGGCACTGCTGGCCAGCATCGCTGTCGGCGCGTGTTGCGGCCTGGCCAACGGCGCGGTGTCGGCGTACTGGGGCATACCGTCTTTCATCGTCACGCTGGGCATGCTCAACATCGCTCGCGGCGCGGCGCTGCAATGGACGCAGGCACGTTCGATCTATGAGTTCCCCGATGCGTTCAACAACTTCGGCAGCGCCACCCTGCTCGGCGCGCCGGCGATCTTCCTCGTCGCGGTGGCGCTGGTGGCACTGGGCTGGTTCGTCCTCAACCGCACGGTGTTCGGGCGCCTGATCTACGCCATCGGCAACAACGAAGAGGCGGTGAGGCTGGCCGGCCACAACGTGATGGGCTACAAGATCATCGCCTTCGTGATCTGCGGCGCCGCGGTCGGCGTCGGTGCCGTCATCTACATGACCCGGTTGACCATTGCCAGCCCCATCTCCGGAATCGGGTTCGAGCTGAACGCCATCGCGGCGGTGATCATCGGCGGCACCAGTTTGAGCGGCGGCCGAGGATCCATCGTCGGCACGCTGCTCGGAGCCTGCATCATCGGCGTGCTGGCCAACGGTCTGATCCTGATCGGCATGAGTGACTTTCTGCGCCAGATGGTCACCGGCTTCGTCATCATCCTGGCCGTGGTGCTGGATGTCTATCGCGCGCGGCTGACCCGCGGCGCCCAATGAACTGAGTCATGCGCAAGCGTTTCGAGCCACGGCGATGAGCACCATCAAAGACGTGGCGCTGCACGCGCAGGTGTCGGTGGCCACGGTGTCGCACGTCGTCAACGGCACACGCTTTGTCAGCGAGGCGACCCGCCTGCGCGTGCAGCAGGCGATCGAGGAGTTGCGTTACGTGCCCAGCGCCCTGGCGCGCAGCCTGAAGAGCAATCGAACGCACACGGTCGGGATGATGATCCCCAACAACTCGAACCCGTACTTTGCAGAGATCATTCGAGGCATCGAAGACACTTGTTATGGCGCAGGGTTCAACGTCATTCTCTGCAACTCGGACGACGACCCTTTGAAGCAAAGCACTTACGTGCGCTTGCTCAGCGAAAAGCAGGTCGACGGCTTGATCGTGCTCTCGTCCGGCAGCGACGTGGACCTGCTCGACACCCTGCGCAAAGCCACCATGCCCCAAGTGCTGGTCGACCGGGAGATCGACGATCTGGCGGCCGATCTTGTGGAGGTCAACCACGAGGCCGGCGGCTTTCTGGCCACGCAGCACCTGCTGCAGCTCGGCCACCGGCGCATTGCCTGCATTGCGGGGCCGCAAACGCTGTCGTCGGCGCGCCAGCGCGTGCAGGGCTACCAGCGTGCCCTGCATGAGGCCGGCCTGGCGGCGGACGACAAGCTGTTGCGATACGGTGACTTCACCAGTGCCGGCGGCCATGCTGCGATGACCGCCCTGCTCGGCGTCGCATCGCCCACCGACCGACCCAGCGCCGTGTTCGCCTCGAACGATCTCATGGCCATCGGCGCCATATGCGCCGCGGCGGCCGAGGGCCTGAGCATCCCGAGGGACCTGTCGGTGATCGGTTTCGACGACATCGCCCTGGCCGCGTTCAGCAACCCGCCGCTGAGCAGCATCGTCCAGCCGAAGCATCAGACGGGCGAGCTGGCGGCAAAGCTGCTGCTGCAGCGCATTGCGCAACCCGATCGCGAACTGCAACGCGCTATCCTGCAGCCCTCGCTGGTGATCAGGCAATCCACCGGACCGTACGGTGGGGCGGCTCGATGAGGCGCTGCTGGCGGCGTTGCCGTGTCGCGCAGCTTGACAACCCATGCCAAAAGCCCGCACGCTTCTGAAAATACTGGTTGGCGTTTGCGCCATCGTTGCCCCTGCTCTCCACTCGACCAGCGACATTCTGGAGTGGTACCAGCACGGCCTGACCCCCAGCCAGCTATGGCTCAGCTACATCGCCTTTCTGCCGATGCCTTGGTTGCTGTTCGGGATCTGCTTCCTGCATGAACCCAAGCTCGGCATACTCGGCTTCGTCGGCGCGCTTCTCTACGGGCTGGCCTTCACGTACTTCACGCACACAACGCTCTACGCTCTTGCCGAGAAAATCCCGAGCTACCCGGCGCTCTGGCCTCGACTCGGGTGGCTCTACACCGTCTACGGCACATTCATGATCTACGGCGCCCTCTTGTTTGCCTGGTCAGCCTGGCGCGCCGCCTGGTTGCCCAGGTTCTCGGTGTTGCTGTTCTCGTCCGGTATTGCCATCAATCTGCTGCTCTGGCTGTTCGGCGCGCCCGACAGCTGGCAGACCATCGGCAGCGCCGTGCGGAATATGGGCCTCATCAGTATCGGGCATGCCATCTTGTTCAATCGCACGCGCCGACCTATATGAGCGCAGCCGCCTTCCTCATCTTCGACCTCGACGGAACCCTCAGCGACCCGGCCGCCGGCATCGGCCGCTCGATCAACCACGCGCTGTCGGCTTTCGGCTATCCGTTGCTGGAGGAAACCGAAGTCTCCCAGTACATCGGGCCGCCGCTCGACAGCACGTTCCGGCAGCTGACGCGGTCGAGCTCTCACGAGCATGTCCTGGCCTTGGTCGCCAAGTATCGCGAGCGCTACGGCGACGTCGGCTATGCGGAAAACGTCCTGTACCCCGGCATACCCGAAGCGGTGCGGCACCTGGCGGCGCAGGGATTCCCGCTCGGCCTGTGCACATCGAAGCGGGTCGACTTCGCCGAGAAGATCCTGACGCTGTTCGGGCTGCGCGAATTCTTCAGCGTCGTCAATGGCGGCGAAGTCGGCATTGGCAAAGACCATCAACTCCGCGGCCTCATCGCCGACGGCCAAGTCGGGCCCGCGTCCACGATGATCGGCGACAGAGCCGTCGACGTCAGCGCCGCCCGTGCGAATCGATTGCATTCGGTCGGCGTTCTGTGGGGGCACGGAAGCGAGGACGAATTGCGAACCGCGGCGCCGGACTTGCTGCTTCGGCTGCCGGGACAGCTCACGAGCCTTCGCCCACGATCACCCGCCTAGAACGAACTTCAAACTGGCTCCTCTGCAAAGGCGTCACCCGGTCGCAAGCAAGTCGGCGAGTGCCATGTTGCGTCTTTCATCGACCGCTGAACCAGCGGCGCAACGCCGAGCAACGTGGCGAAGATCGCCATGCGAATCGGAATGCCTTGATCCGTCTGTCGAAAGATGGCCAGGCGGGGGTCTTCGTCCAGATCGATGCTGAGATCGTGGCTCCCGGGGCGCCCGTCGCGGGGCAGCGGGTGCATGATCACAACGTCGCGTTTGCAATGTGCTTCGACCAGCGCACGGTTCAGCTCGAATGAAGCGTCGTAGCCTTCGATCGCCTCTTCGGCCAGGCGTTCCTTTTGAATGCGTGTTGCATAGATGACGTCGACGGACTCGAGATTCTTTCCCAATGAAGTGAAAGCGCGTAGCTTGTGTCCAGCGGCCTCGGCCCGTTCGACAATGGCGGGCGGCATCTCCAGCGATGCGGGTGAGATCAATGAAATGTCCAATCCGCGGTAGAGCGCAAGCAGCTTGACGAGCGAGTGCACCGTGCGGCCGTACTTGAGGTCGCCGACGAGTGCAATCTTCGAGCCGTCGACCGATTTGCCCAGACGGGAGAATTCGTTCTGCACCGTGTACAGATCGAGCAGCGCCTGGGTTGGGTGCTCGCCCGCACCGTCGCCGCCATTGACGACAGGCACGTAGGTCGGCCGCGCAAATTCCGCCACCGAGCCCTGGTCGGGATGCCGAACCACAATGACGTCAGCGTAGCCACTGATCACCCTGCTCGTGTCGGCAATCGACTCGCCCTTTGCCATCGACGAAAATGTGAATCCCGTGGTATCGCAAACCGATCCGCCGAGCCGGCAGAACGCGGCTGCAAAACTCAGTCGCGTTCGAGTGCTCGGCTCGAAGAACAGGTTCGCGAGCACGGCGCCTTCCAGAATGCGCGTGACCTTCTTTCGTCGAGCGATCGGCTGCATCAAGTCGGCAAGGCGGAAGAGTTCGTCGACACTGTCTCGATCGAACTGATCGACGGATAGCAGGTGTCGCTGCTCACCCCGCATGAATCCGGCCCATGAGCCCGCGTCCTTCGGCACGCTCGAAGCGCCTGTTCCGCGCTCGCGGTGGCCGGCGATGATCTCCGACACGAACCGGCGCGCGATCTCGGGCATGGCCCTGAACTCCGCCGATTGCTCGGGCAAGACCCAGGCATCCAGCGCGCGACGGCCGACGCCGATTCGTTCTGAAAACGCATCCCTTGTCATTCGAAGTGTACGCATTGCGTTTCTCAGAAAAACCTGCTGCGTATCATTCATGCGCAGAGTGTATAGGTCTTCGACCCGATCGGGGAAAAAAAACCGGAGACAAGATGGAAGCGACATTCAGCAAGGGCCTGTTCGTCCTGATCGCAGCCGCCTCCATGGCCGGCTGCGCCAGCAACATCGGCGCACCCGGCCCATCGAACGGGCTCGTTCTGAAAGACATGGGCTCGTTCCATGTCGGCGGCCGCGAGGTCAGGCTGTCGGGCAAGCCGGTCAACTCACAGGGCGGCCCGTTCGCCTACCGCGTGGCGCAGGCGCGGCCCGACAAGGTGAAGGCGCTGGTGCTGGTCGAACCCGCCGGCATCGGCGACCCGGCCCAGGCCGCCGCGCTGATGAGCACGCCCAATGTCAGCCTCTACGGCGACTTCATCGTGCAAGACGCACGCTGGCCGACCATCAAGGCCAACAACCTGAAGTTTCAGGACGCCATTCGCGCCGCCGGCGGCAAGCCCGAGGTGATCGACCTGCCGGCGCTCGGCATCATGGGCAACAGCCACATGCTGATGATGGACCGCAACAACCTGGAAGTGGCGGCGCTGATCCAGCGCTGGCTGGTGGGGCAAGGGCTGACGAAATAGCCGCCACCCTGCCTTGTCCTCAGGCGAACTCCGCCTGTGCCCGCACCCGCCGCCGGTTCAGCGTGATCAGCAACAGCACGATGCCCAGATTCAGCAGATTCCAGCCGATCCCGTTGATGAACGCGGCGTGGTACGAGCCGGTCAGGTCGAAGACCTTGCCCGACATCCAGCCGCCCAGGGCCATGCCGAACAGCGTGCACATCAGCACCGCGCCGACGCGCGCGCCGGCGTCGGCGGGCGGGAAGTGTTCGCGAACGATGATCGCGTAGCTCGGCACGATGCCGCCCTGGAACAGCCCGAACAGCGCCGAGATCACGTACAGCGACACGAGCCCGTCGAACGGCAGGAACAGCAGCAGCGCCAAGCCCTGCAGCACCGAGCCGAGCAGCAGCGTCCGCAGGCCGCCGATGCGGTCGCAGATGACGCCCGAAACCAGCCGGCTGACGATGCCGCAGGCCAGCATCAACGACAGCATCTCGGCCCCGCGCGCGGCACCATAGCCGAGGTCGCCGCAGTAGGCGACGATGTGCACCTGCGGCATCGACATCGCCACGCAGCACGCCACGCCGGCCACGCACAGCAGCGCCTGCGCGTGGCCCATGCTCAGGCCGAACGGCCGCGTGGACGGGACCGCCGACACGCCCTTCGCGCTGCGCGCCGCACCGGCCACCGCCGTCGGCGGCCGCGGCCGCATCAACAGCGCCAGCAGCGGCATCGTCACCACGCAGAAGACGCCGAGGCCAATGTAGGTGGCGCGCCAGCCCGCGGTCTCGACGAAGTGCTGCACGATTGGCGGCCAGATGGCACCGGCCACGTAATTGCCGCTGGCGCAGATGGCCACCGCGATGCCGCGCCGGCGAACGAACCACAGCGAGGTGTCGGCGAGCAGCGGCGCGAAGGTGGCCGAGCTGCCCAGCAGGCCGAGCAGCACGCCGTGCGCGAGCGCGAAGCCGATGATGCCGCTCGACAGGCCGGCGGCGACGAAGCCGAGGCCGAGGCCGGCGGCGCCGATGAGGATAGGCAGCATCACACCGAAGCGGTCGGCCAGCCGACCCATCAGGAGGCCGCCGACGCCGAAGCCGATCATCATCAGCGTGTACGGCAGCGACGCATCGGCGCGGGCGACGCCGAACTCGGCCTGCACCGCAGGCAGCACGACGGCCACGACGTACATGCCGCCGCTGCCGATGGTCATCAAGGCCAGGGTCACCGCCAGCCGCAGCCAGGCATATCGGGAGTCCGCTTCGTGTTGTCTCATCCCGCGACGATAGACTGCCGCGATGGCACAGAGCATCCATGACTTCCACGACGACCCGCGCAACGCCGAGATCCGGATCTGGGTCAACGGTGCATTGAAGCCGCGCCATGAAGCGGTGGTGTCGGTGTTCGACAGCGGCTTCGTTCTCGGCGACGGCGTCTGGGAAGGCCTGCGCGTGGTCGGCGGCCACCCGACTTTTCTCGCTGCGCATCTGGACCGGCTGTACGAAGGCGCCAAGGCGATCGCGCTCGACATCGGCCTCACCCGCGCGCAGCTCACGCAGGCGGTCTACGACACGCTGGCCGCAAACGGCATGGTCGACGGTGTGCACCTGCGGCTGATGGTCACGCGCGGCATCAAGCGCACGCCGTACCAGGACCCGCGCGTCACCATCGGGCCGGCGACGATCGTCATCATTCCCGAGTTCAAGCTCGCCAAGCCCGAGACCTTGGCGCAAGGGCTGACGCTCTTCACCGTTCATGTGCGGCGTGGCTTTCCCGACGTGCAAGACCCGAAGCTGAACAGCCACAGCAAGCTGAACTGCATCACCGCCTGCATCCAGGCCTATACCGCCGGCGCCGACGAAGCGCTGATGCTCGACCCGCACGGCTTCGTCGCCACCTGCAACTCGACCCACTTCTTCATCGTCCGCCGCGGCCAGGTGTGGACGTCGAGCGGCGACTACTGCCTGGGCGGCATCACGCGCGCCAATGTGCTGCAGGTCTGCCGTGACAACGGCATCCCGGCCTTCGAGAAGAATTTCAGCCTGACCGAGGTCTATGGCGCCGACGAGGCGTTCTGCACCGGCACCTTCGCCGGGCTGGCGCCGGTGCGGATGATCGACGGGCGCACGATCGGCGACGGGCAACCGGGGACTATGCTGAAGCGGCTGCAAGAGCTGTACAAGGACCTCGTGCAGCGCGACGTTGCGGCGCAGGCGGCGCGGACGGCGGCTGCGTGACCGAACCGGCGCCGCTGCGCATAGCCGCGTGGAGCGGCCCGCGCAACATCTCGACCGCGATGATGCGTGCCTGGGAGAACCGCGGCGACTGCGCGGTCAGCGACGAGCCGCTGTACGCGCACTACCTGGCCGAGACGATGCTCGACCATCCGGGCCGCGATGACGTCATCGAAGCCGGCGACACCGACTGCGAACGAGTCGTCGCCGCCCTCAGCGGCCCGGTGCCCGGCGGCCGCCCGCTGTGGTACCAGAAGCACATGGCGCACCACCTGCTGCCGGGCATGGCTACCGGCTGGGTGCATGGCTTGAGCAACGTCTTCCTGATCCGCGACCCGGCGCTGGTTGTCGCGAGTTACGTGAAGTCGCGCGCGACGGTCGCGGCCGAAGACATCGGCCTGCTGCAGCAGGCGCGGCTGTTCGACGACGTTGCCGATCGGCTCGGCCGGGCGCCGCCGGTGATCGACGCCGAGCGTTTTCTGCGCGAGCCGCGGGTGCAGTTGAAAGCGCTGTGCGAACGCCTGGGCGTGCCGTTCAGCGAACGCATGCTGCAGTGGCCGGCGGGGCCGCGGGCGAGCGATGGCGTCTGGGCGCCGCACTGGTACGCCGCGGTGTGGAAGTCGACCGGCTTCGAAGCGCCGCGCGAGCGCCCGGTCGCGCTGGCTGGTGAAGCGGCCCGCGCGGCCGACGCCTGCCGCGCGGCTTACGAAAAACTGTTGCGCCACACGTAGCGCGCGGCCCTGCTGGCGTTCATTCGATGCCCGCCGCCAGCGATTCGGCATGGTCGTACAGCGCGCCGAGCAGCCCCTGACCGCGCTCGTCGGCGTTCTCCGCCAGCGCATCGATTCGCTCGAAGAACGCCGCCAGGGTCGTCGCGCCGCCGGCCCCTTCCAGCAGGCGCTGCCGGCAGTGGGCACGCCAACGCTGGCGCTCGTCGTCGCTCAGCGTGTCGGCGAAGTTGCGTGCCCGGTAGCGAAACAGCAGTTCGTCGAGCCGGCCGTCTTCGAACGCCGGCCGCCGTGTCGCCAGTTGTTGCGGCTGCAGCGCGCGCAGCCGCTGCAAGGCGCGCCGGTCTTCGTTGCCGATGAAGCCGCCGTACAGGTCTTCGTCGACATCGGGCTCCATGCTCGACGGCGGCCGCACGAAGACCTCCGCCCACAGCCCGTCGAGCGTGCGCCCGAAAGCCGCCGCGCGCTCGGCATGGCGCATCGCCTGCTCGACGTCCAACGCCCAGCGCTGCTGCGCCGGCCCCAGCGTCTTCAGGTTGCCGATGACGACCGGCGACTTGTTGACGTGGATCGTCTTGATCGGCAGCCGCGCCACGCCTTCGGGCAATTCGTCCTGCCGCGTGTACAGGCGCAGCCGCGCCGTCTCGGCGTCGAGCATGGCCAGTTCGGACGGGTCGTAGCCCAGGTCCCAGACGATCAGCTCGTTCTTGTTCGTCGGGTGCGGCGCCAGCGGCCAGACGACGGCCATCCCGCCGCGTTCGACCGGATACTTGCCCGACAAGTGCAGGAACGGCTTTTCCACGCCAATCTCGGCGCGCACGGCGTCCTTGTGGCGCAGTTTCAGGCAGAAGTCCCACAGCCGCGGCTGCCGCGTCTTGATCAGCCGCGCCAGCGCCAGCGTGGCGCGCACGTCCGACAGCGCGTCGTGCGCGGCGTCGTGGGCCAGGCCGTTGGCGGCGGTCAGGTGTTCGAGCTTGAACGACGGCCGGCCGTCTTCATGCTTCGGCCATTCGATGCCGTCCGGCCGCAGCGCCCAGCAGCAGCGCACGGTGTCCATCAAGTCCCAGCGGCTGCAGCCGTTCTGCCACTCGCGCGCGTAGGGGTCGATCAGGCAACGCCAGAAGAGGAAGCGCGTCACCTCGTCGTCGAAGCGGATGCTGTTGTAGCCGACGCCGATGGTCCCCGGCGCGCCGAGTTCGGCTTCGATGCGGTCGGCGAACTCGTGCTCGGGCAGGCCTTGCTGCAACGCCTGCTGCGGCAGGATGCCGGTCAGCAGCACGCTCTCGGGGTCGGGCAGAACGTCGGCCGGCGGGCGGCAGAACCACATCACCGCCTCGCCGATCTCGTTCAGCTCGGCGTCGGTGCGCACGCCGGCGAACTGCGCCGGCCGGTCCCGGCGCGGCACGCGGCCGAAGGTTTCGTAGTCGTGCCAGAAGAAAGTGGTGTCGGGCATGCGGGCACGATAGCAGCGCCGCGCCGGCCCGCCCTGCTGGCAGCTACTTCTTCTTCGCCGGCGCCTTCGACTGCATCGCCTCGGACATCCCGATCAGCACCCCGCTGACCATCGCGGTGTAGCTCTCGGCCATCGCCTGCGCGGCGCGGATCGAAGCCGCGCGGGTGCTGCGCAGCGTGCTTTGCATCTGCTCGGCCATCTGCTCGGCGGTGTTGGTCGCCTTCGCGCCCGACAAGGTACCGCCGGCCTGCATCTTCTCGAGCACCTGGCCCCAGGCGGCGGCCATCGGCGCGCCGGCGCCTTCGGCGGTCTTCTTCACCGTCGCGAACAGCGTGTCCTCGAACTTGTCGAGGTCGTCGAGCGCCTTCTTCAAGTGCTTCTCGCGCAGGTCGGCGCCTTGCGCGACGAGCTGCTGCAAGGCCACCCGGTTGGCGTCGACCGCCTTCAGCAGCGCATCGTCCATGCCGGCGACGGCGTTGTCGAGCAGCGACTCGACATCGAGCCCGGGAACCACGTTCTTCGCCGCCCCCGCGCTGGCCGCATCCGACACCGCCTTCAGCGCCGAGCGGATGTTCTTCAGCGAAAGTTCGCGGCCCTGCAGCGCCGCCAGCGTGGCGTCGCTGACCGCCTTCTTCAACTGCGCGCCCTGCTGGGCGGTGGCGTTTTCGAAGGCTGTGATCAGCGCTTCGGGGTCGATCATCGGCTTGGCCATCGTCTGTCCTCGGGTTAATCCTCGGGTTGGGGGGCCCGATGCTCGCACCGGCGCGCGCTGCCGGCAAGGCCGATCGCGCCCGATCGGGCCACGGGCCGAATACCGTTGGCCCGGATTGACGCCCGCGGAGCCGGCCGCAATCATCGGCCGACCCCAACCAGCCCAGGAGACAGCCGTGACCCGCTCATCCACCTTCGCATCGTGCTGCCGCGCGGCATTGGCCGCGGTGCTGCTCGCCAGTGGCGCGGCGCAGGCCGGCACGGTGGGCAACACGCTGCCGGCCGACTTTCCCGTGATCCTCGATGCCTCGCTCGGCGTGCCGCTGATCGGCTTCGGCGCGGCCGGTCCGGCGGCACGCACGCCGGTGATCTTCGTGCACGGCAACAACGACACGCCGTTCGCCACCGCCTGCAACCCCTACGGCCGGATGCAGGCGCTGGCGCAGTATCTGGCCGAGAAGGGCTACGCGACCAGCGAGCTGTGGGGCCTGGGCTACCAGGGCGACCAGTGCGACCTGTTCGCCGACGCGACGATCCGCTCCAGCGCCGCCCACACCGCGGCGGCCAACGTCGACGACCTGCGCCGCTTCGTCCAGGCGGTGCTGGCCTATACCGGCGCGGCCAAGGTCGACATCGTCGGCCACAGCCTGGGCGTCGTCGTCACCCGCGAATGGCTGCGCCAGGACCCGCCGATGCGCAGCCACGTCGGCCGCATCGTCGCGATCGACGGGCCCAACCACGGCATCATCAACTGCTCGCCGTCGCCGCTGAACTACTGGCAGGCGCCGGACAACGGCGGCTTCACGCCGAGCAGCGCGCTGTGCCAGGAACTCGGCTCGCCGCTGACGCCGTTCCTGCAGCAGCTCAACGCGCACGAGGCCATCGGCTCGCTGCGCACGCTGGTGATCCGCAACGCCGACACCAGCTTCGTCTACTTCCCGCTGCAGGACGGCCTGTTCGCGCCGGTGCCGGCCGAAGACTCGTTCGGCAACCCGACCGACTTCTCCGGCAGCGCGGAACTCGCCGGCGCGCGCCAGGTCGACCTCAGCGACCAGGGCGTTTACGATCCGTTCCTGGGCACGGCGCACCTGGGTATCCTGAACTCGCCCGCCACCTGGCGCGCCACGCTGAACTTCCTCACCGCACGCCCCTGAACGCCTTCGCCGGCGGCAATCACGATGGCCTCTTACATGCTGATGATGATCGAGCCGCTCGGACAGCGGAGCACCCGCAGCGAAGCCGAAGGCCACGCGGTCTACGAACGCATGCAGCGCTTTGCCGGCGAGCTGCAGGCCGAAGGCCGGCTGCAAGCGGTGCAGTCGCTGACGTCGCTTCGGCATGCCGCCCGCGTCGAAGTGCGCAACGGCCGCCGCCAGGTGCTCGACGGCCCGTTTGCCGAAGCCAAGGAAATGATCGGCGGCTTCTTCCTCGTCGACTGCGAAAGCTTCGACGAAGCGGTGGCGATCGCCGGCCGCTGCCCGGCCGCCGAGTGGTGCACGGTCGAAGTCCGTTCGCTCGGGCCCTGCTACGACGATTGACGCGGCCTGCGGGTTTTTCCGCAGACCCGTTTGTCGAATCGGCAGCGCCCCATTCGTCGTCGGAGTGGGAAGGCGGGAACCGATCCCGAGCCTATTCGCCCGAAGGAGCACCGCCATGCGATTCATCATCATCGTCAAGGCATCGCCGCAATCCGAAGCCGGCGCCCTGCCCGAGGAAGCGCTGACAGCTGCGATGGCGGGCTACCACGGGCAACTCGCCAAGGCCGGCGTGCTGCTCGACGCGTCGGCGCTGCAGCCCAGCTCGAAGGGCTGGCGCATCCGCTACCACGGCGGCCGGCGCGAGGTCATCGACGGCCCGTTCGCCGAGACCCGGGAGCTGATCGCCGGCTACACGATCATCCAGGCCCGCTCGCGCGAAGAAGCGCTCGAATGGACACGCCGCTTCCCGGCCCCGCACGGCGAAAACGCCGACGCCGAGATCGAGGTCCGGCAGCTCTTCGAACGCGACGACTTCGGCCCCGGCGACGCCGTCGAACAGGCCCGCGAGATGGGCGCCGGCCAGGCCTGATGCCATCGACGACGCACCAGGCAATCGATGCGGTCTGGCGGATCGAATCGGCCCGGATCGTCGCCGGTGTCGCGCGGATGGTGCGCGACATCGGCCTGGCCGAAGACATCGCGCAGGACGCGCTGATCGCGGCGCTCGAACACTGGCCGACGGACGGCGTTCCCGACAACCCGGGCGCCTGGTTGATGACCACCGCGAAGCACCGCGCGCTCGACCGCCTGCGCCGCCACAAGCTGATCGAAGAAAAGCTGGAGCAGGTCGGCCATGAACTCGAAGCGCAGCAGGCCCTGATCGTGCCGGACTTCGTCGACGCCCTCGACGCGGCGCGTTCCGACGAGATCGGCGACGACCTCTTGCGCCTGATCTTCACCGCCTGCCACCCGGTGCTGTCGACCGACGCCCGCGTCGCGCTGACCTTGAAGCTGCTCGGCGGCCTGAGCACCGAAGAAGTCGCGCGGGCGTTCCTCGTGCCCGAGCCGACGATCGCGCAGCGCATCGTGCGTGCCAAACGAACGCTGAGCGCGGCCCAGGTGCCGTTCGAGCTGCCGCGCGGCGAGGCCTTGCACGAGCGGCTGGCATCGGTGCTCGAAGTCGTCTACCTGATCTTCAACGAAGGCTACACCGCCACCGCGGGCAGCGACTGGATGCGCCCGGACCTGTGCAACGAAGCGCTGCGCCTGGGCCGCATGCTGGCCGAACTGGCTGCCCGCGAGCCCGAAGCGCACGGGCTGATCGCGCTGATGGAGCTGCAGGCCTCGCGCGCGGCGGCCCGCGTCGATGCCGCAGGGCAGCCGGTGTTGCTGCTCGAACAGAACCGCGAGCGCTGGGACCGGCTGCTGATCCGCCGCGGGCTGGCGGCGCTGGAACGCGCCGAACAGCTCGGCGGCGCACACGGGCCGTATGCGCTGCAGGCGGCGATCGCGGCCTGCCACGCGCGCGCCAACGCTGCCATCGAGACCGACTGGGTGCGAATCGCCGCGCTCTACGACGCGCTTGCCAGCACCGCGCCGTCGCCGGTGGTCGAGCTGAACCGCGCAGTGGCGGTCGGCATGGCGTTCGGGCCGGCGGCGGCGCTGGCGATCGTCGACGCCCTGCGCGACGAGCCGGCGATGCAGTCGTACCAGTGGCTGCCCAGCGTGCGCGCCGACCTGCTGGCCAAGCTGGGCCGCAACGACGAAGCGCGTGCCGAGTTCGAGCGCGCCGCAGCACTGGCCCGCAATGCGCGCGAGCGCGCGCTTTTGCTCGAGCGGGCGCAAGCGCTCGGCAAGCCGAACTAAGCCGGGCGGATGTCGCTCGCAAATGAATATACAAATATGTATTGACAAATAGCATACATCATAGGACTATGGCTGTTCCAGCAGGAGAACTCTCAATGTCCCAGCCCCAGGAAGCCGTCACGATTAGCATTCGCGCCAAAGCCGGGCAGCGCGATCTGATAGACCAGGCCGCAGAGCGTCTGGGCCGCAGCCGATCCGACTTCATGCTCGAGGCGGCCTGCAGGCAGGCCGAAGACGTACTTCTCGATCAAACCTACTTCGCGCTCGACAGCGAAAAGATGGCCGCCTTCCAGGCCATGCTAGACAACCCTCCGGCACCGAGTGACCGGCTTCGCAGGTTGCTGAATGCTCCCGCCCCGTGGGAAGCGAGCCGGTGATATCGGCACCGCAGCCTCTTGCGGACCACCACATCGTCGATGCCTTCGAGTGCGGGGAGCCGTCCCTCGACGACTGGCTGAAGCGGCGTGCCACCGGCAACCAGGCCAGCGGTGCCTCGCGCACGTATGTTGTCTGCGCAGGCGTTGCGGTCATCGGTTACTACTGCCTCGCGGCCGGTGCCCTGGGCCATTCGGATGCTCCGGGCGCGCTGCGCCGCAACCGGCCCGACCCCATCCCGGTGATGGTGCTGGGCCGTCTGGCGATACACAAGGACCACCATCAGGCCGGACTCGGCACCGCGTTGCTGCGTGATGCGCTGACGCGCACGTTGCAGGCGGCGGAGATCGCGGGTGTCGCCGCGCTTCTCGTGCATGCCCTCTCTGAAGACGCCAAGCGGTTCTACAGGTCGCGCGGCTTCGTCGAATCGCCCGTCAAACCCATGACGATGTGCCTGATCCTGGAGTCCGCTCGCAAGGCTTTGCGTGAAGGGCCGCAGGCCTGAAGACTGATCGCCGTTCTACTCGACGTCGAGCCCGCGCTGACGGTGCCAGTCGATGATCGACTCGGTGGGGTATTCGGCGAAGTGCGTGTGGCCCGGGCCGCTGGGAATATCGCACCACGGCGCGGCGTAGTTCAGCATCAGCTCGACCTCCTCGGGCGGCTTCGGCAGCGGGGTGTCGATGGCCGATGCGAACGGGTAGATCCACTGCGGCCACTGCGAATCGAACAGCCACAGCGCGCTGCCGCAGCGGGCGCAGAAATGGCGCAATGCCGTCGATCGCGCGCGCCGCGTGCTGCCGGCGCCGGGCAGCAGCGCGTGGAACACCGAGACATGCTTGCGGCCCTTCACCGACAGCGAATCGGTCAGGCCCATGATGTTGACCGCATAGCCGCCGCCGCCGGCCGTCTTGCGGCAGATCGTGCAGTAGCAGCGCATGAACGGAACGGGGGTGTGCGAGACGAGCGAGAAGTGAACCGCGCCGCAATGGCACGAGCCTTCGAGTTGCATGGCCGCCGGTCAGCCGCGCTTGCTGCCGAAGACCAGCAGCGCAGCGCCGGCGACGATGGTGCCGATGCCGGCCCAGAGCGGGATGTTGACCGTCTCCTTGTCCTTGATCGACAGCTCGATCGGGCCGAGCTTCACGTCATGCGTCGTCTTCGTGTAGGTGAAGCCGCCATAGGCCAGGGCCAGGATGCCCACGACGATCAGAATCAGGCCGGCCATCTTGGCTGCGTTCATGGGGTGCCCTCCAGTGGTGCGGCGTCACAATAGAAGCCGCCTCGCGCGGCGCAAAGAGGCGCATGTGCCGTGGCGTTGTAGGAGCAGGCCCACAATTTCATCCACATTGCCCCACATAGCCGCAGTTGGTGCAGAAGTCGCAGCCATCCTTGTGGATCAGGGTCGCGTTGCCGCATTCCGGGCACGGCCGGCCGGCCATCGGCTGCACGGTACCGGGCTCGGCCGGCGATTCGAGCACGCCCATCTGGCGCAGCGGGCGGCCCTGCTCGTCGAGCACGCCGAGCATCGCGTAGCGGTGGATGATCAGCCGAGCCAGATAGGCCACCGTCGACGGCCAGGTCTGCTGCCTTCGTCTTTCACCCGGCAGGCCGGGCACGAAAGCCATGAACTGCCCCAGCGGCTCGGCGTAGTTGAGCAGCTTGCGCAGCTTCATGCCGATCCACGCCGGGTCGACGACGCGCATGTCCAGCGACAGCACCCGCGCCAGGCCGTCGAGTGCACGCGGGTAGTTGCCCGAGAAGCCGAGCGCGCAGGGCCGCGTCGACGTGCCGCCGTCGGCCGCCGGCAGCGTGACTTCCTTCAAGGTCAAGGTGAAGGCTTCGCCGCTGGCCGGGTTGTCGATGTCGACCGACCAGGCCAACGTGCCCGACGGCCCGGTCTTCGGCTCGTCGCGGCTGAACATCGCATCGATCACCGGCGTCGGGCCTTTGCGGGCCAATGCGCCGAGCTGTTCGCAGCGCCAGCGGATCACCGCCGCGGTGGCCGCGACGACTCCGGGGAACAGCCGGCGCTCGCCGTTCGGCGGGAACGGCATCTCGAAGGCGCGTTCTTCGGCGACCGTGGCCAGTGCGTCGAGCTTCAGGCGCAGCCAGGCGGCGTCGTTGGCGCGCAGGTCCATCGACAAGGTCTTGGCCAACGCGCCCAGGCCGCGCGGTTGTTCGGCGCCGTTGACCCAGACTTCGAACGGACTGGGCGGCGAGCCTTCTTCCCCGACGAACAGCGCGAAGTCGCCGAACGGGTGCTGGACCATGAAGGTCCACGACGGGTTGCCGGCCGGCAGCTCGGGGCGGCCGGGCCAGCGCAGGCTGGCGAGCACCGGCGCCGGCAGGCGTTCGAGGGCGAGGCGGCGGTTCGCATCGGCAATCCGGATCGGCATCGCCTCGGCGGGTTCGGGCGTGACGCTGAGCACCGAGCCCAACACGCTGTTCGGCCGGTAGGTGGCCAGGCCTTTCAAGCCGGCTTGCCAGGCTTCGAGGTACAGATGCTGGAAGTCGGCGTACGGGTAGTCGACCGGCACGTTGACGGTCTTGCTGATCGCGCTGTCGATGAACGGCGCGACCGCGGCGACCATCGCCGCGTGGGCCGATGCGCTCATCTCGAGCGCCGTGACGAAGGCCGGCGTCAATGGCGCTTGCGCGCCTTTCAGGTGGCGGTACAGGCGCCACGCGTGGTCTTCGACCGGGTACTCCTTGAAGCCGCCCTCGGGCGCGCGCTTCTTGCGCGTGTAGGTCCAGCTGAACGCCGGCTCGATGCCGTTGCTCGCGTTGTCGGCGAAGGCCAGGCTGATGGTGCCGGTCGGCGCGATCGACAACAGGTGCGAGTTGCGCAGGCCCTGCGCGCGGATCCGCTCGCGCAGCGGCTGCGGCAGGCGCGACGCGAAGCTGGCGCCCGACAGCAACAGGTCGGCGTTGAAGAGCGGGAACGCGCCGCGCTCGGTGGCGAGATCCGCCGACGCGACGTAGGCCGCGTCGCGCATCACCTCGGCGATGCGCGCTGCCGCGGCGCGCGCCTCTTGCGTGTCGTAACGTTGGCCGAGCATGATCAGCGCGTCGCCGAGACCCGTGAAGCCGAGGCCGATACGCCGCTTGCGCCGGGCTTCTTCGTGCTGCTGCGGCAGCGGCCAGACGGTGACCTCGAGCACGTTGTCGAGCATGCGCACCGCCACCTGCGCGACGCGGGCGAAGGCCGCTTCGTCGAAGCGCGCGGTAGGCTCGAAGGGGTCGTGAACGAAGCGGGTCAGGTCGATCGAACCGAGGCAGCAGCAGCCGTAGGGGGGCAAGGGCTGTTCGGCGCACGGATTACTGCTCGCGATCGTCTCGCAATACGCCAGGTTGTTGTCGCGGTTGATCGCGTCGAGGAACAGCACGCCGGGCTCGGCGTGGTCGTAGGTCGAGCGCATGATCGAATCCCACAGGTCGCGCGCCCGCGGTTTGCGGTAGACCCACAGGCCATCGCCGCGTTGGTAGGCGCCGGCGGCCTTCTGGGCGGCGCCGGGTTCGGCCCGGTGGACCAGTTCGACCTCGTCGTCGGCGACCACCGCTTCCATGAAGGCGTCGGTGATGCCGACCGAGATATTGAAGTTCTGCAGCTCGCCGCGGTCCTTGGCGTGGATGAAGGCTTCGACATCCGGGTGGTCGCAGCGCAGCACGCCCATCTGCGCGCCGCGCCGCGAGCCGGCCGATTCGACCGTTTCGCACGAGCGGTCGAAGACCTGCATGTAGCTGACCGGGCCCGAGGCATGGCTCTGCGTGCCGGCGACGTACGCGCCGTGCGGGCGGATGCGGCTGAAGTCGTAGCCGACGCCGCCGCCGCGGCGCATCGTCTCCGCCGCTTCGGCCAGCGCCGTGTAGATGCCGGGGTGGCCGTCGCCGTCGAGCTGCGTGATGCTGTCGCCGACCGGCTGCACGAAACAGTTGATCAGCGTCGCCGACAAGGTGGTGCCGGCCGCCGACTGGATGCGGCCGGCCGGGACGAAGCCGCTCTGCAGCGCATCGAGGAAGCGCAGCTCCCACTGCCGGCGCTGCGCCGGCGCCTCGGCCTGCGCCAGCGCGTGGGCCACGCGCGCGTGCACCGCGTCGGCGCTGCGCTCGTCGCCCTTGGCGTACTTTTCGATCAGCACTTCGGCGCTGATCGGCTGCGCCGCGAGGGCGGCGATGACGGGGTTGCTCATGGCAGCAGTCCGGGTGCGGTCGATCGGCGAAACAATACGCCAATCGGGCAGACCTTGATAATGGCCGCCCTACCCGCTTCGCGAGAGCCGATCGATGACCCGTGTATTCAACTTCAGCGCCGGCCCCGCCGCCCTGCCCGAAGCGGTGCTGCGCGAGGCGGCCGCCGAGATGCTCGACTGGCACGGCTCGGGCATGTCGGTGATGGAGATGAGCCACCGCGGCAAGGAGTTCATCGCGATCGCCGCCGAGGCTGAGGCCCTAGTGCGTGAACTGCTCGCGGTGCCGGCGAACTACAAGGTGCTCTTCATGCAGGGCGGCGCGATTGCCGAGAACGCGATCGTGCCGATGAACATGCTGCGCGGCCACGCCAGCGCCGACTACATCGACACCGGCGAATGGTCGAAGAAGTCGATCAAGGAAGCCAAGCGCTATGCCGCGATCAACGTCGCGGCGAGCGGCGCCGACAGCGGCTACACAAGCATCCCGCCACGCGACAGCTGGAAGCTCGACCCGAACGCGGCCTACGTGCACATCTGCTCGAACGAAACGATCGGCGGCGTCGAATACCACTTCACGCCCGATGTCGGCAAGGTGCCGCTGGTGGCCGACATGTCGAGCAGCATCCTCTCGCGCCCGGTCGACGTTTCGAAGTACGGGCTGATCTACGCCGGCGCGCAGAAGAACATCGGCCCCGCCGGGCTGACGATCGTGATCGTTCGCGACGACCTGATCGGCCACGCGCTGCCGGCCACGCCATCGGCCTTCGACTACAAGACCGTGGCCGACAACGAGTCGATGTACAACACGCCGCCGACCTACGCGATCTACATCGCCGGCCTCGTGTTCAAGTGGCTGAAGGCGCAAGGCGGCCTGCCGGCGATGGAAGCGCACAACCGCAAGAAGGCCGCGCTGCTGTACGACTATCTCGAAACCACGGCCTTCTACCGCAGCCCGGTCGCGCGCGACTGCCGTTCGCTGATGAACGTGCCGTTCAAGCTGAAGGACGAGAGCCTCGATGCGGCATTCCTGAAGGGCGCCGAAGCGCGCGGCATGGTGCAGCTCAAAGGCCACCGGGCGGTGGGCGGCATGCGGGCCTCGATCTACAACGCGATGCCGCTCGAAGGCGTGCAGGCGCTGGTCGCGTACATGAAGGAATTCGAGGCGAAGAGTGTCTGAGCGGCTCGGCATCCTGGTGCTGAACGCCATCTCGGCCAGCGGGCTGGCGCGGCTGCCGAGCGAGCGTTATCTCGTCGGCAAGGACATCGCCGAGCCGGCCGCGATCCTCGTGCGTTCGGCCGACCTGCACAAGCGGCCGATCCCGAGCAGCGTGCGCGCGATCGGGCGCGCGGGCGCCGGCACCAACAACATCCCCGTCGCTTTGATGAGCGAACGCGGCGTGCCGGTCTTCAACGCGCCCGGCGCCAACGCCAACGCGGTGAAGGAACTGGTGATCGCCGGCATGCTGATCGCCGCCCGCCAGCTGGCACCGGCGCTGGCCTTCGTCGCCGCGCTCGACCCCGCCGCGCCCGACGTCGAACAGCGCGTCGAAGACGGCAAGAAGGCCTTCGCCGGCTTCGAGCTGGCGGGGCAGACCCTGGGCATCGTCGGCCTCGGCAAGGTCGGCGCACTGGTGGCCGATGCCGCCATCAAGCTCGGCATGCAGGTGCTCGGCTACGACCCCGAGATCACCGTCGATGCCGCGTGGAGCCTGCCGTCGCAGGTGAAGCGCGCGACCAGCGTCGACGACGTGCTGAAGAGCGCGAACTTCGTGACCCTGCACGTGCCGCTGCTGCCCGCCACCCGCAACCTGGTCAATGCCGACAACCTGCCTTCGATGCGCGCCGGCGCGGTGCTGCTGAACTTCAGCCGCGACGGCATCGTCGACCACGCGGCGGTGGTGCAGGCGCTGAACGCCGGCCGGCTGGCGCACTACATCTGCGACTTTCCGGGGGCGCTGATCCACGGCCACCCGCGGGTGGTTGCGCTGCCGCACCTGGGCGCTTCGACACGCGAGGCGGAAGAGAACTGCGCGCTGATGGTCGTCGACCAGTTGCGTGACTACCTCGAGCACGGCAACGTGATCCACGCGGTCAACTTCCCCGCGGTGCGGATGGAGCGCGAATCGCCGTGGCGGGTGGCGATCGCCAACGCCAACGTGCCGAACATGCTCGGCCAGATCTCGACCACGATGGCGCAGGCGGGCCTGAACATCCACAACATGGTCAACAAGTCGCGCGGCGAAATGGCCTACACGCTGGTCGATGTCGACAGCCCCGTCGCCGCCGGCGTGCTGGACGCGCTGGCTGCGATCCGCGGCGTGCTGGTGGTGCGCTACCTGCCGGCGGCGTAGCGGCGCCCCGCGAGCACCGCCATGCGAGTCCTGTCCGTCATCCCGCCGATGACGCAGCTCAATACGCCCTACCCGTCGTCCGCCTACCTGACCGGCTTCCTGCGCTCGCGCGGCGTCGATGCGGTGCAGGAAGACCTCGCACTCGCGCTGGTGCTGGCGCTGTTCTCGGCCGAAGGCTTGCGCTCGATCCGCGCCGCGATCGATGAGTTGCCGGCGCGCCGGCGCAGCGCGCTCGTCAACGGTTTCGTCGAAAACTTCGAGCGCTACGCCGCGACGATCGAGCCGGCGCTCGCGTTCCTGCAAGGGCGCGATCCGACGCTCGCCCACCGCATCGGCAGCCGCGTCTTCCTGCCCGAAGGGCCGCGCTTCGGCAGCCTGGATGTCTATCTCGCCGAAGACGGCGACGATGCGCTGGCCTGGGCCTTCGGCGCGCTCGGCCTGCAAGACCGCGCGCGCCACTTCGCGACGCTGTACCTGAACGACATCGCCGACGTGCTGCGCGACGCGGTCGACCCGCGCTTCGAGTTCGTGCGTTATGCCGAGTCGCTGGCGCAAAGCCAGCCGAGCTTCGACCGCCTGGCCGACGCGCTGGCCGCGCCGCCGAACCTGGTCGACCGCACGTTGCAGGCGCTGACGCTCGAAGCGCTGGCCCGCCACCGGCCCGCGCTGGTGCTGTTGTCGGTGCCGTTCCCGGGTTCGGTCTACGCGGCGTTCCGCATCGCGCAGGCGATCAAGGCCCACGACCCGACGATCGTCACCGCGCTCGGCGGCGGCTTCGTCAACACCGAGCTGCGCGAACTCGCCGAGCCGCGCGTGTTCGACCACTTCGACTTCGTCACCCTCGATGCCGGCGAGCGCCCTCTGCTCGCGCTGCTCGAACACCTGCAAGGCCGGCGTTCGCAGCAGCGGCTGGTGCGGACGTTCGTGCGCGAGGCGGACACCGGCGCCGTGCGCTACGTCAACTTCGTCGAACCCGACGTGCCCTTCGCCGAGGTCGGCACTCCCACCTGGGACGGCCTGCCGCTGCAGCGCTACCTGTCGCTGCTGGACATGCTGAATCCGATGCACCGGCTGTGGTCCGACGGGCGCTGGAACAAGCTGACGGTGGCCCACGGCTGCTACTGGAAGAAGTGCAGCTTCTGCGACGTGAGCCTGGACTACATCTCGCGCTATGACGCCGCGACCGCGACGACGCTGGTCGACCGCATCGAGGCGGTCGTTCGCGAGACCGGGCAGACGGGGTTCCACTTCGTCGACGAAGCGGCGCCGCCGAAAGCGCTGAAGGCGCTGGCCGCCGAACTGCAGCAGCGCAAGCTCTCGATCTCGTGGTGGGGCAACATCCGTTTCGAGAAGTCGTTCACGCCGGCGCTGTGCCGGCAGCTCGGCGACAGCGGCTGCATCGCCATCTCCGGCGGCCTGGAGGTCGCCTCCGACCGCTTGCTGACCTTGATGAAAAAAGGTGTCTCGGTCGAACAGGTCGCGCGCGTGACGCGGGCCTTCTCGGATGCCGGCATCCTCGTCCACGCGTACCTGATGTATGGTTTTCCGACCCAGACCGTGCAGGACACGGTCGACGCGCTCGAATACGTGCGCCAGCTGTTCGAGGCCGGATGCATCCA
>Ga0307513_10002662_pt1 | contig 24624 bp, 19 predicted proteins | sample 15_EM_MG_FD_202174 | JGI IMG/M metagenome (GOLD analysis project Ga0307513, IMG submission 202174) | Populus trichocarpa ectomycorrhiza microbial communities from riparian zone in the Pacific Northwest, United States - 15_EM | ecosystem: Host-associated > Plants > Roots > Unclassified | place...
GGCGTAGGTGGCATCCTTTTCCAGCTCCACGGTCAGGTCGACCACCGACACGTCGGAGGTGGGCACGCGGAACGACATGCCAGTCAGCTTCTTGTTCAATTCCGGGATCACCACGCCGACCGCCTTGGCCGCGCCGGTGCTGGAAGGAATGATGTTCTCCAGGATGCCGCGGCCGCCGCGCCAATCCTTGTTGCTTGGACCATCGACAGTTTTCTGGGTGGCGGTGGTGGCATGCACGGTGGTCATCAGGCCGCGCTTGATGCCCCACTTGTCGTTGATCACCTTGGCGATGGGCGCCAGGCAGTTAGTGGTGCAGCTGGCGTTGGAGATGATCGCTTCGCCGGCGTATTTTTTGTCGTTGACGCCGAATACGAACATCGGCGTGTCGTCCTTCGACGGCGCCGATAGGATGACTTTCTTCGCGCCCGCGTCGAGATGCTTCTGCGCGGTGGCCTTGTCCAGGAACAGACCGGTCGATTCGATCACCACTTCGGCGCCGACGGCGTCCCATTTCAGATTGGCCGGATCGCGTTCCTGCGTCAGGCGGATGCGGTTTCCATTGATCACCAGGTGATCGCCGTCTATGGAAACCTCGCCATCGAAGCGGCCGTGCACGGAGTCGTAGCGCAGCATATAGGCCAGGTAGTCCGGCTCCAGCAGGTCGTTGATGGCCACGATCTGGATGTCGCTGCCGAAGTTCTGCACCGCCGAGCGCAACACGTTGCGGCCGATGCGGCCGAAGCCATTGATGCCAACCTTGATCGCCATGAAGCTACTCCTGATTAAAAACGGGATGATGAAGACGGGGGTGATGGAGACGGGGACGGGAAAGACCGGTATTTTAGCGGCTTCCCGCACTCGCTTTAACCCCCAATATAAGGTTTCTGAATGCGTCACCCGCTCTTAACGACTTTCTTGCAGACAATCCTGCTCGTATTTCTGCCTTTTCTCGCAGCCCACGCCCTGGCCTGGTCCGGCCCGGGACACCGGCTGGTGGGAGAACTCGCCCAGCGCCATCTCACCCCGGCCGCCAATGCGCAGGTCGCGGCGCTGTTGCAAGGCGAACCGGAGCCCAGCCTTGCCGGCGTGGCTTCGTGGGCCGATACGCTGCGCAAGAGCAGTCCTGAAAGCTACAAGAGGACCGAGCGTTGGCATTACATCAATTTTCCGGTCGGAACCTGCGTCTATCGTCCCCAGCGCGACTGTCCCGACGGCAACTGCGTGGTAGGCCAGATCGAGCGCCAGCGCGCGATCTTGGGCGATCGCGCCCAGTCGCTGTCGGCGCGGCGCGACGCCCTCAAATTCTTGGTGCATTTCGTCGGCGACGTGCATCAACCTTTGCACGCCAGCAATCGCAAGGACAAGGGTGGCAATGATTTCCAGATCAGTCTGCGTACCGACCTGCAGCCGGAGGCTTACGCGCAAAAAAACTACGTCGACGGCGTGATGGGCACCAACCTGCATTCCGTCTGGGATTACTACATTCTCGCTTCGAAAGGCCTGTCTTCTTCGCTGTACGCCGATCGGCTTTCGGCATTGCCTTGGCCGCCCAAGCTACCTAACAAATCCACGAACCCCGCCGACTGGGCTGGCGAATCCTGCAAGCTGATCGATTCGCAGCGTATTTATCCCAAGTCGCACAAGATGGACAAGCGCTACTTGGATGCGCAGCGGCCGCTGGCCGAACGGCAGCTGGAAATCGCCGCGAAGCGGCTGGCCGATCTGCTCAACGCCACTCTGACCGACTGACCTCCGCTATGCGACCGATCGTCTATCCCTTGCACCACGCCGATACCGGCACCTGGAGCTATGTGGTTGCGGACCCGGCCACGCGTATGGCGGCGATTATCGACCCGGTGCTGGACTTCGATGCCAAATCCGCGCGCATTGCCGGCACCTCCGCGCAGAAACTGCTGGATATCGTGGAACAGCAGAGCTACGACGTGCGCTGGCTGCTGGAAACCCATGCCCACGCCGACCATCTCTCGGCCGCGCAGTGGCTGAAGCAGAGACTTCCCACAGCCACGCTGGCCATTGGTACCGGCATCCGTACGGTGCAGGAAACTTTTGCTGCCACGCTCGATCCCGATGGCGCGCTCGCCACCGACGGTTCTCAGTTCGACCGGCTGTTCGGCGATGACGAGTGTTTTGAAATAGGTTCCCTGCCGGCGCGTACGATTCCTGTACCCGGCCACACGCACGACAGCCTGGCGTATCTGATCGGCGACGCCTTGTTCACCGGCGATTCGTTGTTCATGCCCGACGCCGGCACCGCGCGCTGCGACTTCCCGGGCGGCGACGCGGCGATGCTGTATCGTTCCATTCGCCGGCTCTACGACAGGTTGCCGGACGACACGCGGGTATTCGTCTGCCACGACTATGGGCCTGGAGGCCGCGAAGTCGCCTGCGAAACCACCATCGGCGAGCAACGGCGCAGCAACATCCACGTCCACGATGGCGTGGACGAAAACGCCTTCGTAACACTACGCAAAGCACGCGATGCCACACTCGCGGTGCCGGCCTTGATCCTGCCCTCGCTGCAGGTCAACCTGCGCGGCGGCGCCTTGCCCGAACCCGAAGGCAATGGCGTGCGCTACCTGCGGATTCCCCTCGATTCGTTGTGAGAAAACCATGATCGTTTTTTCAGCGTATTGCAGAGTCGCGATAGCCCTCCTCCTGCTTGGCGCCGTTTCATCGCTGCGCGCTCAGGATCACAGTCACGCATCCGACCCCAGCTCCCCCTCCCCGCTGTCGGTGCCGCTGGATCAAGCGACGCTGGCTACGCTTCCACGCACGGCGGTCGTCGTTACCACACAGGGCAAGACCGTGACTTGCACCGGCGTCAGGCTTTCGGCCCTGCTGACCCGCGCCGGAGTGTTGTCGGCAGAACACCTGCACGGCCCTGCGTTGGCCAGCTACGTGCTGGTGACGGCTCGCGATGGCCAGCGCGTGATCTATTCGCTGGCCGAGCTGGAGCCCACGCTCGGCAACAGCAACGTGATGCTGGTGAATCGGTGCGACGACAAACCTTTACCCGATGACAGCGGCCCCTTGCGTCTGATCGCGCCCGAAGAATCGCGATCCGCGCGCTGGCTGCGCCAGGTGCAGTCGATCACCGTGGTGGCTGCGCCATGAGCGGCCCGACGCTTAGGTCGTGGAGCTGCCTGCTTGCGTTGCTCCTGCTCCCATTGGTCCTGCTCCCATTGGTTCCGTCCGGCGGCGGTTTGCGGGCTGCGGAGAAAACCGAACCGTTGAGCGTGTTCGCTGCCGCCAGCCTCAAAGAATCGCTGGATGAAGCAGCCGCTGCGTACCAGAAGGCCAGCGGACAGACCGTACGGGTTTCCTATGCCGCCAGTTCGGCGCTGGCGCGCCAGATAGAACAAGGGGCGCCGGCCGATGTGTTCCTTTCCGCCGACCTGGAGTGGATGGACTATTTGCAGCAGCGCCAGCTCATCGATTCCAAGACTCGACGCAACCTGCTGGGCAACACGCTGGTGCTGGTGGCGCCGGCCAGCGGCGATGTTGCACCGGTGCAACTAAGTTCGGGCGTCGATCTACTGCCTCGGCTAGGCGAAAAAGGCCGCATCGCGCTTGGAATGACCGCCAGCGTGCCTGCCGGCAAATATGCGAAGGCTTCTTTCACGTCGCTAGGCATCTGGAAATCGCTCGAACCGCGTACTGCCGAGGCCGAGAGCGTGCGTGCAGCGCTGATGCTGGTGGCGCGTGGCGAAGCGCCGCTGGGCGTCGTCTACGGCAGCGACGCGAAAGCAGAACCGAAGGTCAGGGTGATCGGAGTTTTCCCGGAGAATGCCCACGCGCCTATCGTCTATCCGGTCGCACGCGTCGCAGCGAGCAGGAATCCAAGCGCCGCCGCATTCGTACGTTGGCTGGCCACGCCCGCGGCGTCGAAGATCTTCCGCGCGCATGGCTTCAAGGTGCTCTAGGCATCGCTCGTCCGCATGTCGCTATTCACCGCCGATGAACTCACTGCGATCGCGCTCAGCCTGAAGGTCGCCAGCGTGGCCGCGCTGGCCAGCCTTCCGTTCGGCATCGCGCTTGGCTGGGTGCTTGCGCGCAAGCGTTTCCCCGGCAAATCCCTGCTCGATGCGCTGGTGCATTTGCCCTTGGTCCTGCCGCCGGTGGTGGTCGGCTATGTGCTGCTGGTGAACTTTGGCAACCAGGGGACGATCGGCAAGTTCCTGGCTTCGTTCGGCGTCGACTTCGCTTTCCGCTGGACCGGCGCGGCGTTGGCTAGCGCGATCATGGGTTTCCCGTTGATGGTGCGTGCAATCCGGCTTTCGATCGAAGCTACCGATCGTCGCTTGGAACAGGCGGCCGCCACCCTTGGCGCCAGTCCGTGGCGCGTGTTCCGCACGATCACTTTGCCGCTCGCCTGGCCGGGCATCGTCGCCGGCGCGGTGCTCGCCTTCGCCAAGGCGCTGGGCGAATTCGGCGCCACCATTACTTTCGTTTCCAACATCCCGGGCGAAACGCAAACGCTTTCCTCGGCGATTTACGGACTGCTGCAGGTACCAGGCGGCGAGTCCGGAATCTGGCGACTCGCAATCGTGGCGGTAGGCATCTCGCTGCTGGCGCTGTTGTTGTCGGAATGGCTGACCCGCCGCCAGCGCGAAGATGAGGTGCACTGATGTTGTCGCTGGACCTGAAGCTTCGCCGGGGCTCGTTCGAGCGGCATGTGCGTATCGAAGACGCCGCGCGCGTGATCGCGCTCAGCGGCCATTCGGGCGCTGGCAAAACCAGTGTGCTGCATGCCATCGCCGGATTGGTGAAGCCGCTGTCCGGCCACATCGAGATCGATGGCCGCCGTCTGTTCGACAGCGAGCGCGGCATCGACATCGCGCCGCATCGCCGCCACGTCGGCTACGTCTTTCAGGACACGCGCCTGTTCCCGCACTTGGACGTTCGCCGGAATCTGCAATATGGGCGCCGCACAGGTGACGTGGCCAATGGGTTCGGTTTCGACGCAGTGGTAGCGCTGTTGGGAATCGGGCCGCTGCTGGAGCGCCGAACCATCAACCTCTCCGGCGGCGAGGCCCAGCGCATCGCACTGGGCCGGGCCCTGCTCTCGCAACCCGCGCTGCTGCTGCTCGACGAACCCCTATCGATGCTGGACCAGGCGCGGCGTGAGGAACTGATTCCCTACCTGCAACGCGTGCGCGATGAAACCACTTTGCCCATCGTCTATGTCAGCCACTCCGCTGATGAGGTGAAGCGGCTGACCGAGGCGGTGCATGTGCTGGATTGAGTCGCGGTATTTGCGGCGGCTTGAATCAACGCACTTCGGATGAACGGATATTCCGTTTCCCGTCCACTATTTCGAAAGTGAACGCATAAGCCAGGCGCACCGGAAGCGCTCGGCGTTGCGCCTCCGATTCCAAGCATGTTCCGTTCGCTCTTTTGGCGGCCTCGACGTCCGGAAACGTGCATACCGTTGCGGGCTCGAACCGCCACTGCGCGAGCGCCGATTGCACGGCGCGCTGCAATGCGGGAATAGCGGTGGCATCTCCGACGCCGCAGTTGTCCCTTCCTTGCAGGGGAAGTGCCCGCGTCACTTTGCCGGCATCCGAAATCACCACGTCCACGCAAACCGTGGTGGGGCCAAGGCCGCGCGTTCCAGTTCAGCGGGAAACACGGGTGCATCGTTGCTCAGCGGGAGCGGCATCAGGAAAAGCTGATTCTCTTCGACGCTGTAACGATCCGAAGATTCCGGGATCAGCATCTTTTGATCGACGCTGGCTGCGCGCTGGGTCGCGCAGCCAGCGAAACACAATAAACACGCCAGAAGCGGAGCGAATCGCATCAGCCGCGCTTCGCGTCCGCGTCTCTTTCTGTTCCGGTCGCGGAACCATCGAAGGTGACGGGAACGCGAAGGCGCGTCCCGACCGGCTTGCCGTCCTTATAAGCCGGACTGAATTTCCACTTCAACGCCGCCGCTATTGCGGCTTTTTCGAACGGGCTTTCCTGCTTGCCATTTTCGACCTTTGCCTGCTGCACCGAACCGTCGGCAGCGACGTCGATTACTAGCGACACGGTGACAATCCGTCCTTTCACTGCGGGGTCGGTCGGATAAGCGGGCGCGGGCGCATGCTTGATACTTGCATCGGCATTGCCCGTAGGCGGCGGTGGCTCCGGGCCGAACCGTAAAGGCAAGCGGATGCGGCTGGAGACCGCACGGCCATTCTCGATTTTTGGCGAGTATCGTCTGTCCTTTACATGAAGTTTGGCCTGAGCGAGAGTCAGAGCGCCCGCAGGTTCGACCTGCTCAATCGCGACATCGCGCACCATACCTTCTGCATCGAGAGTCAGCAAAAGTACTGCTTCACCGCTTACCGCATACCCGCGTCCCCATGATCCGTCTCCATGGGCATAGCGATAGACACCATCTTTGTCTAGTTCCGGTTGCTCGGTGAAGGCCGGATCGTCCGCTCGTGCCATGCGCATCACTTTGTCTGCGGGCGCTGTGGAGATGGACACCAGTAGCCGTGTCGCGTCGGGACCATCTTCGCCGACCTGCAATAGCAGAGGCCTGCCGTCTTGCAGCGCTGCTTGCGATTGCTGGACGACACGGCCTGCGTGACTCAGTGTCCACGAAACGACGGGCGCCTTCCCTTTCGTCACTGCGGTCTCCAGTGCCCAGCGTTCTTCGCCCTGCCCGACACTCGCATTGAATGGGAAGCGAGGCACAAGGAAGATGACGGTGGAGCCGTTTGGTCCTTCCGTCATTGCACCAGAGGACATTTCGACCTGCTTGTTGTCGCCCACGACGACCACATTGGCCACCGCAACGGCCTCTTCAACCACCGAGCCCAGCATTACAGGTGCCTTGACCAAGTCACCGGGCTGTAGCGCCCAGGCCGCATAGCTGCCAAGACAAATGGCGATACCTACAGTCAGGATTCCGGCACGCAAACGACGGCGCCCGGGCAAAGGTTGCTTCAACATGAGAATCCTCTCTTTCAACGATTGGCTGGACTGCCAATGGCAGCCGACCGGCAGTCCAAGGACGGCCAGCTGCGTTTTCAACATCGCTTCCGCATATGTTCGGCGGCGATCGGGAAACTGCCCCAGCACCACCGCATCGCACGCCATTTCCTGATCCTGCCGGAACCGCGAAGCGGCCCAGTGCAGCAACGGGTTGAACCAGTACGCGCAACGCAGCGCCACAACAGCCAGATTGACAGTGGTGTCGCCGCGGCGCAGATGGGCGCGTTCGTGGGCCAGAACCATTTCTCCTTCCCGCGACGGATAGCGGGCTTCGAAGTCGGCAGGCAACACGATGCGTGGTTTCCACGCCCCCACCACCGCCGGACAAGCGTCCGCCGCCTGCGATACGAATATTTCATCGCCAACGGGCGAAATGATCCCCAGCGCGCGCAGGTAGCGGCGCTGCATGCGATAGAAGAACAGCGCCGCGAAGACCACGCCGCAGGACCACAGCAACGGCAGCCAGAGGCGATAGTCCGGCAATGCGATGGCGGTGGAAGCCGGTGCGACGGACTGCATCGGCGCCATGTTCATAGCGACCAAAGCACCGCGGGCCAGCGTGGCCGCTTCGCGAACCGGCGCGGGCAGCAGCACCGCCAACATCGCGAGGGGAACCAGCCACCAGGCGAGATAAGCGACCCGTGCGCCGAACAACCGACGCAAGGGCGTCCTGATCGTCAGTACCAGCAACAGCCCCAAGGTCATCGCCAGCGTGGTCAGCGTCAATGCCTGGATGAGTTCATTCGCCATCGTCGAGCTCCCGGACCAGACGCTTGAGTTCGGCGATATCGGCTGCCGACAACTTTCCACGCTCACTGAAGTGCGCCACCAGCGGCGCCACGCGCCCGCCGAACAGCCGCTCCAGCATTCCCTCGCTCTGCTGCCCGATCCACGCTTCCCGCGCTAGCACCGGCGAGTACAGATAGCGGCGGCCTTCCTTTTCCGCCTGGATGGCGCCCTTGTTCAACAAGCGGTTCAACAGCGTCTTGACGGTCGGTTCGGCCCAACCGGTATGCTCGGATAGCGCGATCACGACTTCGTCGGCCCCCATCGGGTTTTTCTTCCAGAGCACTTCCATCACCATGGCCTCGGCTTCGCTGATCTGCATATCGATTACGCCTGTAAATGTTTTGCGATTACGCCTGTAATCAACGAGCCTGTCAAGTACCCGGACGACCGTTTATCGGTTTGCGGGCCGATCGCCTAAGCTGTCGTCATGACCACCCACTTAGACAATCTCGACGACGCCGTCGAGCTGATCCTCCGCCGTATTCCCGGCACGCTGCGCATCGCGGGTCCCCTGGCCATCGGCAAACCGCATCGGCTGCTCAATGCCCTGTATCGGCGGGTAGAGAAAGACCCATCGCGCCCGATGCAGATCTACACCGCGTTATCGCTCGATCCACCCACTGCGAGCAGCGACTTGGAACGGCGCTTCCTGGCACCGTTCGCGCAACGCCATTTCGGCGACGATTTTCCCGCGCTTCTCTACGTGCAGGCCATGAAACGCGATGCTCTGCCGGCGCATATCCAGGTGGAAGAGTTCTACATGCAATCCGGCGCGCTGTTGAAGTCTTCGCAGGCACAGCGCGCCTATACCAGTCTCAACTACACCCAGGCCGCGGCTGGCGTGGCCCAGCGCGGCGCCAATGCGATTCTGCAGAAAGTGGCGCGCGAACCGGGCCCGCTTCAAGGCAAAGCACCACGGCTGTCGCTTTCCTGCAACAACGACACCACCCAAGACACCATCGATGCGATCCGCGCCCTGGGTTTGCCGCGCCCGCTAATGGTCGCGGAAATAGATCCGGAGCTGCCGTGGATCGGCGGAACCGCCGCGGTGGAAGAAAGCTTCTTCGACATCGTGATCACGCCGCCCGGCCCGTATCCGAAACTGTTCGCGTTGCCGCGCCAGCCGGTGACCGACGCCGACTACGCCATCGGCCTGTACGCCAGCACCTTGGTGCGCGATGGCGGCACGTTGCAGATCGGCATCGGCGCGCTGGCCGACGCGCTTTCGCATGCGCTGGTGCTGCGCCATCTCGACAACGAAAAGTATCGCGAAGTGCTGCGTGCGCTGGATCCGGAACTGGCGCACCACCCGGCGGTGATCGCCAGTGGCGGCATGGATCCGTTCGCCATCGGCCTGTACGGCTGCAGCGAGATGGTGAACGAAGGCTTCAAGCGCCTGGTCGAAGCCGGCGTCATCCGCCGCAAGGTGGTGGATGACGAGGCGCTGATGACGCGCCTCGTCCAGGGCACCGCCAACCTCGGTGACTTGGCCCGGCTGGAACGCGACGGCGAGTACTTGCATGGCGCTTTCTACCTGGGTTCGCCCGCTTTCTACGACTGGCTGCGCCATCTTCCCGACGACCAGCGCCGTAGCATCGGCATGCGCCGCATCAGCGAGATCAACCAGCTCTACGGCGGGCACGAATCGCTCGAACGCCTGCAGCGCAGCGGATCGCGTTTCTTCAACACCTGCATGATGGCTACCGCGCTGGGCGATGCGGTCTCCGACGGACTGGAGGACGGGCGCATCGTGTCCGGCGTGGGCGGGCAATACAACTTCGTGGCCATGGCGCATGCGCTGGAAGACGCGCGCAGCGTGCTGATGTTCCGCTCGCAACGTGGCGACGGCGGCAAGGCCGAGTCGAGCGTGCGCTGGAACTATGGCCACACCACCATTCCACGCCACTTGCGCGACCTCTATGTCAACGAATACGGCATCGCCGATCTGCTGGGGCAGACCGACGAGGATTGTGTGATCGCGATGGCGGCCATTACCGATGCGCGATTCCAGGAGCCGCTGCTGGAGAAAGCGAAAGAGTCGAAGAAATTGCGCCTGGATTTCGTCGCCGAAGCGGAATGGTCGCGCAATACACCGCAACGCCTGCGCGCCACGCTGGCGCCGTTCCGCGACGACGGCACCCTGCCCGACTATCCCTTGGGCAGCGACTTCACCGAAGTGGAGCAGCGGCTGGTGAAGGCCCTCGGTTGGTTGAAGGCCGAAACTGGCACGCTGCCGGGGAAACTGCGGACCATTGGCAGTGCGCTGTTCGCCAGCGGGACGAGGGATGAGGAAGCCTTGCGGCGCATGGCGCTCGACCGGCCGGCCGGTGCGGGCGAATGGCTGTACGCCAGGCTAGTGTCACTCGCGCTGTCGAAAACCGGACCCCGATCCGCAGGCTAGGGTTCCGCGATACGTTGCACGATAAGCTCGGCGAGTTTGTCGTAAGCGCCGTCGAAATGATGCCCGCCCGCCAGCGACTGCGCATGCACATGACCGGGCGGAATGTCCGGGCATAGAGAATCGTCCTCGTCCTCGCCGTAGAGGCATAGCGTATCCGCATCGCTCAGCTTGCTCGCCTCCGGCAAGATCGGCAGGCCGTCGTCGTTGCCGACCCAGTTGGAGAGATGGAACTCGAAGGAAGCGTTCTGCCCCAGGCCCATAAGCACGGTCTGCGCCACCAGCGCGCGGGACGAGGCAGGCAACCGGTTGACCGCGAAAGGCAACACGTCGGCGCCTTGTGAGTAGCCGATCAGCACGACCCGCTTCTTGCGCCAATGCTTGGCGTAATGACGGACGATCCGGTCGACATCGGCCGCTAGTTCCTCGGGTTCGCGCGCTTTCCAGAAATAACGCAACGAATCGAAACCGACTACGGGAATTCCCTTGGCCACGAGCGCCTTCGCCACTTCCTTGTCCAACCCGGCCCAGCCGCCATCGCCGCTGAGCAGGATGGCGAAGGTGTCGCTGTCGCCGTCGGCCGGCACTTCTATCAAAGGCAGGTCGATCAGTTTCGCCGGCGGCGGTGGGAGCGCGATGTCGCGCCCTGCGGTCAGTACGCGGTAACTGGCGAGCAACGCGGGCGATGTGCCTTTGGCGGTCCAGAGGTCTGGGCCGCGGGCCGGCAGTGTCGACAGCGCCGCACCGCGAATGCTGCCGACGAAATCGCGCACGTCAGCGGCTGCACAACGGTCGTCGTTGTTTCCTTGCAGAGCGACCCAAGGCTGCGGCAGCTCCGATACGGGCGCGAGGACCGAAACCTTGCCCTTCGCCTCCTTGAGGAAACGCTTGTCGGCGCGTGGGCATAACGGCTTTCCCAGGTCGAGTCGCGGACAAAACGACAACGAGATCGCACCGGCGAACGTGTCCTGATCGGCGACCGCCTGCATCGCATAGGCCAGCGCGGCGCCGGATCCGTAGCCGACCAGCAAGGGCGTGCGGTAAGTAGGTTGACGCGCGTAACCCTGAAGGTAGTGGGAGAGATTCTCCAGATCGCCGTCCGGCAGCACGCAATCGTCGCCGTCCTTGGCCAGGGCGGCGCGCAGCCTCGGCATGTCGATGCCCGCCACCATCGCGCCTTCCTTGGCCAGGGCACGGGCAGCGATATCCATGGTTGCGTCCCAACCGCCGTCGCCGGAAAGGAACAGGACGAATTGCCCCGCCTCTCCTTGCGGCCGGTACAGCGCGACACGGTCGAAGGAACCATGCGAGATGCGTTCCTGCGCGTGTGCAGGAAACGCGAACAGGGAGGCGGCCAAAAGCAGAACCAAGAGATTTTTGATCATTTCGCGATGACTCCCTTCAAACCGCCGCTGATCAACGCGGCGATATCGGCAAGCAGCAGCAACGGGGCAGCGCCACCCGGCGACGCCAGATAACGCGCTTCCCATTGCGGATCGAATTTTTCCTTGAACGCGCGCAGTCCGCGGAAATTGTAGAAATTCTCGCCGTGCGCGAACAATAGGCGGCCTCCGCGATGCCAGAACGGGGCGAGCGAATGCTTGGCCATACCCGACAACGGCGCCATGCCCAGCCCGAATCGCTGGAATCCGAGTCCGCGTAAATGCAGCATCAGTTCGGAGAACAGGAAATCCATGGTGCCGTACGGCATCGCCGGCAGATGGCGCATCAGATCGACGGTGGCTTCGGCTTTGGTGTCGGTGGTCAGCAAAGTGGCGAAGGCGACGAGGCGGCCTTCATGGCGTACTACCGCGACCGGCTGCCTCAGCACGTAATCGTCGATGAAGGCGCCCACCGAAAAGCGCTTCTCAGCCGCGCGGTGTTCGGCCAGCCATGCGTCGGAAACGGCGCGAAGCTCCTCGAGGATCGCCGGCACCGCTTCCACCGGCACCATCTCGAAGCCGGCGCCTTCGCGTACGGCGCGTTTGATGCTGTAACGCAGGTTGGAACGGCGTTTCCCCTCCAGGGAGAAATCGGCCAGTGGCACGTAAGCGTATTCGCCCAACTTGAACAGACGCAGGCCTGCGTCCAGGTACATCGACAACGATTGCGGACGCACTTGATAGAAACACGCGCGTCCTCCGGCCTCGCGCGCACGTTCCACGAAGCGCCATACCAATTCGGCCTGTTCGTTCTCCGGCCCCAACGGATCGAACAGGCCGATCCAGGAACGCCGCTGGCGCCCGAACATCACCATGGCTTCGCCGGTTTCGGAGAACAGGAACTGCTTGTCGCCAGTCATCGCCAGAAAACCATCGGCGTTGTCCTGCCGGCGGACGATTAGGTCTGCGCGCGCCAGCGCGGCCGCGTCCGGTGGCTCCAGCGCCGACGATACGGGACGCAACAACTGGCGCACCGCCAATACCAGGGCTAATAGAGCGATACCGATCAGCGCGCGCAACGAACGCGGCGCATGCCCGTTGAACTCGAACTGCCACCACAACTCATGGGTATAGTCGACATCCTGGTAAGCGAAGAACAGCAGAGCGATCAGCGCGGCCACGATGGCTGCGACCGCCAGCAACCAGCCCCCAGTGAACGGCACCGACAATAGCGAGGCCTTGCGCGTGAACTGTTTTCGCGACAACGCCAGCGCGGTCACCAGCGAGATCAGCAGTACTGCTTCCGATACTGCGATGCCCTTGGGCAGTGCCATCAGCAAGGTCATCCCCGCCAGTCCCAGCCCCGCCCACCACGCGGCATCCAGCCGCGACAACATGCCGCGCGCAACGAACAGCAATGCCAATCCGGCCACGCTGCTGAGGAAGTGCGACGCTTCCACCAATGGCAGCGGCACGTGCAAAGCCAGCAACTCCGTGGCTTCTTCGGTGGCCGGGGTCACGCCCGACACCAGCACCACCACCGCCACGACCAGCGTATACGCGGCAAGCAGCAACGGCGCCAGGCTGCTGACCGCCCTGGTCAATGGCGCCGCGATCCCGCTGCGCAATTCGTGCAGCATCATCAGCAACATGGCCAGCGCCAGCGGTAGCACGTAATAGACCAAGCGATAAAGCACCAGCGCGCCAGCCAGCGCCTCACCGGGCACGCGTCCGCCGAGGGCGACCAGCATGACCGCTTCGAACACGCCTAGCCCGCCCGGCACGTGGCTGATCACGCCCAGCACCAGCGCCGCAGCATAAAAACCTATGAAGACCGGAAAGCCGACTGCGCCGTCAGGCAGCAGCACCCACAACACCGCGCCCGCGGCCAGGATATCCAGCACCGACCACAGCAACTGTCGCAGCGCCAGCGAGGCCTGCGGCAGGCGCAGGCGCAGGCGGCCGAACAAGCGGCGTTCACGGCCGTCGCGGCACCACACCAGCAGCGCGCCGATTACGGTCAGAACCAGCCATGCACCGGTCGACAGTAGCCAGGCCGGGACATGCACGAGTGGAGCGAGTGCCTGCGCATCCCACAGCAGGCCCAACGCCCCCACCGTGCCGACTCCCAAGCCGAAGGCCACCGCATTGAAAGCGATGGCCCGCGAAATCAGTCCGGCTTCCACGCCGGCGGCTCCGTACAGGCGCATGCGCACCGCACCGCCGGTGAACACACCCAGGCCGATGGTATTGGTCAGCGCGTAAGCGATGAACGAAGTCTGCGCGACGACCCGGTACGGCACCGACGCGCCCACATAGCGAAGCGACGAGTGGTCGTAACCGCTCAACGCCAGGTAGCTCACCGCCGTGGCCAGCAGCGCCAGCGTCAGATCGCCCGGATCGACGCCGCGCACCGCCGCCACGACCTGGTCGTAGCTGATTTCCTGCCACAGGCCCTTGAACGCGAACGCTAGCAGCCCCGCCAGCGCAATCACGCCGGCCGCAAGCAGCCAGGGCCTGCCCTGCTGCAGCAAGGGCACCCATGATGCCGTCTTGAAATCGATGGTCCGCTGCCTGCGCGACATGACCCCTAACCGCCGTTGAACGCCTCTATGCGACAGAATCCATTCGCCGCAGTTCCCGTCCTTTATCGCGCAAGCGGCGAAGCATCGCCGTGAAGGCGATGCGATACCGCTTCAATCCGCCTGCGCGTGGGATCCTCAACCCAGCGCTTTTGCCGCTTCCACCACTTTTTCGACGGTGATTCCGAAGTACGGATACAGCGCCTCGGCCGGAGCGGAAGCGCCGAAGGTATCGATGCCGATCACCGCGCCGTCCAGGCCCACGTACTTGCGCCAGAAATCGGTAACCGCCGCTTCGACAGCCACGCGCTTGCGCACCGCGTTGGGTAGCACTGATTCGCGGTACTCGGCCGGCTGGCGGTCGAATACGTCGGTCGATGGCATGGACACTACGCGGGTCTTGATGCCCTGCGCATCCAGTGTGGCCTTGGCTTGCGTGGCCAAGCCGACTTCGGAACCGGTCGCGATCAGGATCACCTCCGCATTGCCGCCTTCGGCGTCGGCCAGCACGTAACCGCCGCGGGCGATGTTGGCGACCTGCGCTTCGTCGCGCGGCTGGTGCTGCAGGTTTTGCCGGCTGAAGACCAGGCAGCTGGGACCGTCCTTGCGTTCGATGGCCACGCGCCAGCACACCGCCGATTCCACCGCGTCGCATGGACGCCAGACGTCGTTGTTGGGGATGTAGCGCAGCGACGCCAGGTGCTCGACCGGCTGATGGGTCGGGCCGTCTTCGCCCAGGCCGATGGAGTCGTGCGTATAGACATGGATCGCGTGCGCCGGATTCAGCGCGCTCATGCGCACCGCATTGCGCGCGTAGTCGCTGAACACCAGGAAGGTGGCGTCGAAGGGAATGAAGCCGCCATGCAGCGCCAGGCCGTTGCTGATCGCGGTCATCGCGAATTCGCGCACGCCGTAATACACGTAGTTGGCATTGGGATCGTCGCTGGCGACGGACTTGCTGGCCTTCCATAAAGTCAGGTTCGAGTGGGCCAGATCGGCCGAACCGCCGATCAGTTCCGGCAGCAACGGCGCGAAGGCTTCGATGGCCATTTGCGAGGCCTTGCGGGAAGCGATCACAGGGCCTTCGGCCTGCAATTTCGCGATGAAGGCATTGGCGGACTCAACGAAGCCTTCCGGCAAATCTCCATGCGAGCGGCGCGACAGCTCGGCGGCTTCGTTGCCGAAGGTGGCGGCGTATTGGTCGAACAGCGCGTTCCACTGGTCCTCGCGCACTACACCGGCCCCACCGGCGCGCCAGCCCGCGTAGATTTCCTCGGGAATTTCGAACGGGCCGTACGGCCATTCCAGCTGCACGCGTGCGGCGGCCAGTTCGTCCTTGCCCAGCGGCGCGCCGTGCGAGGATTCCTTGCCCTGCTTATTGGGCGCGCCAAAGCCAATGGTGGTACGGCAGCAGATCAGGGTCGGCCGGTCGGAGGCCTTCAACGCGGTATCGATGGCGGTCTTGATCTCCACCGCATCCTGGCCGTTGACGTTGCGGATCACCTGCCAGCCATAGGCCTCGAAACGCGCCGGGGTGTCGTCGGTGAACCAGCCGTCGGTATTGCCGTCGATAGAGATCTTGTTGTCGTCCCAGAACGCGACCAGCTTGCCCAGACGCCAGGTGCCGGCCAGCGATGCGGCTTCGTGCGAGATGCCTTCCATCAAGCAGCCGTCGCCCATGAACACCCAGGTGCGGTGGTCGACGATCTGGTATTCGGGACGGTTGTAGCGTTGCGCCAGCAGCTTTTCGGCCAGGGCGAAACCGACCGCATTGGCGAAGCCCTGCCCCAGCGGTCCGGTGGTGGTTTCCACGCCGGGGGTTTCATGGCGCTCAGGATGACCGGCGGTCTTGCTGTGCAGCTGGCGGAAGTGCTTCAGCTCTTCCAGCGGCAGGTCGTAGCCGCTCAGATGCAGCAGCGCGTACTGCAGCATCGATCCGTGGCCGTTGGACAGCACGAAACGGTCGCGATTGAACCACTTCGGATTCTTCGGGTTGTGGCTGAGATAGTCGTTCCACAGCACTTCGGCGATATCGGCCATGCCCATCGGCATGCCGGGATGGCCGGACTTGGCGGCTTCCACCGCGTCGGCGGCGAGGAAACGGATGGCGTTGGCGAGCTGGCGGCGGCCAGGCTTGTTGGAGGCGGGCGTCGTCATGGGGGCGATTTTAGGGAGGTCGCCCGTAACTCGGGCGACCTATTGTCCCATCCCAGGGGCCGCGCTGTCGCGGTTGAATCTCTCAGACCCGGTGTTAACGAGTCTCTTACGCGGCCTGGTCCTGAATGACACGCTCTTGTACAGCGTCAGGCTCGCCATGGGCCACCAGGGTAGCCAGGGTCAGGTCGCCGGTCACGTTCAGAGTGGTGCGGCACATGTCCAGGAAGTGGTTCACGCCCAGGATCATGCCGATGCCGACCGGATCCACTCCGACCATGGCGCAGATCAAGGCGACCACGGGTAGTGATCCGGACGGGACGCCAGCAGTGCCGATACCGCCCAGAATGCAGACCAGCATCACCATGACCTGCTGCCAGATGGTCAGGTCCACGCCGAAGAACTGGGCCAGGAACAATACGGTCACCCCTTCGAACAGCGCGGTGCCGTTCTGGTTGGCGGTGGCGCCCACCGTCAGCACGAAACGCGAGACGCGATTGGGCAGATGCAGCTTTTCCTCGGCCACGCGCAGTGCAGTGGGCAGGGTGGCGTTGCTGGAGGCGGTGGAAAACGCCATCACGCTGGCTTCCTGGGTCGCGCGGAAGAACGCCAGCGGCGACTTGCCTACGGCCTTGAGGGCGAGTGAATAGACCACGAACATGTGGAAAGCGAGCGCCAGTACCACCACGCCCACGTAAAGTCCCAATCGCACCAGTAGGTCGAAACCGAAGATGGCGGCCAGGTTGAACATGAAGCAAGCCACCGCGTAAGGCGCCAGCCGAATCACCAGCCCGATCAGGGTCATGGAAATCTCGAACACGCCTTCGATGCCACGCTTGAGGATCGAAGTGTTCTCGCTTTCGGTCAGCACCAGGCCCACGCCGAACATCACTGCGAAGAACATCAGCGCCAGGATGGAACCGTTGTTGCCGGCGGCGTTGATCACGTTGTCGGGCACGATCGACAGCAACATGTCGAGGCCGCGCGGTTGCTTATCGACGCTGGCGACGATTTCCTTGGCGCGTTCGGCGTTGTCGGTCAGCAGGCTCTGTGCGAGCGCCGGATCCACGCCGGCACCTGGCTTGAACACGTTGACCAGCACCAGGCCGATGATCACCGCTATCGAGGACAGGATCACGGTATAGGCGAGCGTTTTCCAGCCGATGCGGCCCAGCGCGCGTATATCGCCCATCTCGGCGATACCCACCACCAGCGCCGAGAACAGCAGCGGCACGATGAGCATGAAGATCAGGTTGAGGAAAACCTTGGAGAACGGCGTGGTCACGTAAGTCGTGACCCACTTGACCCATTCCGCATCGCCGCCGCCGGTCGCATGCACCACTAATCCCAGCAGCAGGCCCAGGCCGAAGCCGATAGCCATCTTCCAGTGCAAGGGAAGCTTCTTCCTCCCGGAAACGGGCGCGTCGCTCATGCGGTGATTCCTCTACGGACAAGGCCGCAGCTTAGCAAACCTCCCCAGGGCCGTAAGACGCTGTAGGAGCGACGTGAGTCGCGAAACCCTCAACATTCGAACGTCAACGGCTTCGCGACTCACGTCGCTCCTACACGCCATCAGGTTGGATACAACGGCGGCAGGACTTCTTTGACGGGCTTCGGCGTGGCTCGCCAAACGGGCCCAGTCCGGAATGCCTCGCGCAATGCGGCTCGTGCGACGACGCCATCACCATCGGCCCATCGCGCCCGACGCAATTGCTCCACCGCATCGCGTTGCGCGGACGATTCGAGCTTCGCGATCAATGCATCCAGGTCGGCGCTCGGCGGCGTGGACATGCCTCGCAGCACGTCGCCCACTTCCTCCAGGTCGCCGCTGTCCAACACGCGTTTGAGGTCCACCAGTGTCTGCGTAGGCAACGCCTCTGCGGATCCTCCCTCCGTGCGCACAAGCGACCGCCGCGCAACAGACGCCGCGTCGCGACGGCGCAGCAGTGCCCAGATCAACGTGATCAGCCACAGGCCGGCAAAAGCCACCGCCAGCCAGACCCAGACGCGATTGGACGGACGCATGCGATCGCTGGCGATAAGCAGGGAGTTGTCTTCGGCAGCGGTTGCGCCTGCGGCGATGGGGAGTGTCGAGCCTGCGAAGCCACCGGTGCCAGGCGCGACCTGGAGGGTCAGGTCGGGCAGGCTGGCCGTCTTCGCCGCGCCCGTCCGCACATCCCACCATGCCATCTTCAATCCGGGCACGGCCAGTTTGCCGGCGCCATTGGGTACCAGCGAATAGCGCCGGGTCAGCTTCACTTGCGGAGATCCGGTATTGAAGGTTTCGTCGTACTGCGGCGGTTCCGCGAATACCTGCGCGCCCGCCACCGACGGCGTGGGCAGCTCCGGCATCTGCGCCTGCACCGCGCCCTGCGCAATCACTTCCACCACCAACGTCGCAGCTTCACCCGCGCGCAGCGATTGCGGTGCGCCGACATAACGCAAGCGCAGGTCGCGCAACGGCAACCAGGGCTGCGGCGCATTAGCCGGCTGCGCCTGCACGTCCAATGTGCGGGTAGCGCCATTGGCGCGCATCTCGCGGCTGTTGCCGCCCAGCAAGTCGTCCATCCATCCGCCCGCGCCGCGGCCCGCGAAACGCGCGCCTGGAATCACCAGCTTGCCGCTGCGCTCGGGCACCATCAGGAAGCGCCGTTCTACCACGTTGTAGCGACGGCCATTGAGCTCGCGGCTCGATTGCACATCGTCGCCCACGCGCTGCAACGAAGCGCCCTCGGGAGTATCCAGATCGAGCTGGCCGGAAGTCAACGGCACCGCATAGAACAAGCGCAAGGTGACGCCGACGGACTGCTGGACATAAGGACTGGGATCGTCGACCTCGGTTTCCAGAAAAGCGGTCGCGTTGCCGCGTGCCGATGCCGGCGCCGAAGCCCCCACCACCAGCACCAGCGGCGGGCTCCGTTGGCTGCCGATCGGCAATGCGGGAATCGTCAGGGTGCCCGCGCGTCGCGGGGCGAGGTTGACGACGTACGTGGTCTTGGCCGTCACCGCACCGTTGACCATCTGCATTCGACTGCTGCTGGACTGCCCGCTGAGATCGAAATCGGCGCGCAGCGGCGAGAAATCCGGAACCGCGACGGCTTGATCGGTCTCAATGTTGAGGGTGACCGATTCGCCCAGCGCGACTGGGTTGCGGTCCAGCCAGGCGCGGGTCGCGGCTTGGGCCGCATCGGCACCCATTGCCAACGCCAGCAAGCACAGCGCTGCCAAGGTCAGGTTGCGTTTCATTGTCCTTCCTTCTGCCGACGTTCGTATTCCAGCTGGAATTTCGTTTTCAGCAGGCCACCCGGCTCATCTGGCACGCGTCGCAACCAGGCTTCCACCGCCTGCCTGCGCTCGCGCTGTTGCGGAGTTTCCGCAGGTCCCGCAGGTTGCGGATCCTTCTGGCTTGCTTGCCCGGGTTGCTTGCCCGCCTGCGCCATGGCCTGTTGCATGCGCTGGCGCTGCGCGGCATCGGCGGCCTGCTGCGCTTTGGCATCCGCGGCCTTCTGCTCCGCAGTGCGGGGTTGTTCGGGTGCTTGTCCGGAACCGGTCTTCGGCCGAGTTTGCTGCGGATTGGCGGACTTGTTCTGTGCGTCGGCAGGCTTGTCTTTCGGCTCGGTTTTTCCGTTCCCCGTCTGCTGCGGAGTGTTCGGCTGCGGATTGTTCTGCTGCTGATCCTTCGATTGTTTGCCCTGGCCTTGGTTCTGGTTTTGTCCTCCCTGTTGCTTGCGCTTGCGCGCGGCGTCAACGACCTTGCGATTTTCGATCGCGTCTTCCATCTTCGGTTGCCGCTTCAACGCCTGATCGTAGGCGGCGATCGCTTGGTCGTAACGGCCCTGCTTGGCCAGCGCGTTTGCCTGGTTGTACCAGGCGTCGGCGCTGTCGATGCCGGTGAAAGCCTGCTCGGCAGCGGCATAGTCTCCTTTGCGATAAGCATGGGCGCCCTGTTCGATGCGCTCATGCTCCTGCTGGTCCGTGCGTTGCCACCATTGGCGCTCTGCGGCCTGCGCCGTTCCCGGCATCGCAAGCGGTAGGCAAAGGCAAAGCGCGACCGCCGCGAACGCGCCGCCGCGACGGAAGGCGAACAACGCCAGCAACATCAGTGGTGGCAGCAGCCAATAGCCATCGTCCTGCCAGGCCAGGCCCTTCTTGCCACGTGCGGTGCTGGCATCATTTTCGCGCGGCACCAGCAGATCAAGGGCGCGGAGATCGGAGTCGTCGGCGGCAATGGTTTGGTAGCGGCCACCACCAACGGCGCTCAACGCGCGTAACGATCCGGACTGCAGACGCGCCTGCGCGATGCGGCCATCAGCGGTGCGATAGGGCGCGCCGGCTGCCGTGCCCAAACCCAGCGCCGAGACGCGATAGCCCTGGCGCAACGCGTCGGTTGCAGCGCTGTTGGCTGCGGCATCGGCATGGTCGCTGATCAGCAGAATGTCGCCGCGTTCGAAACCGGCCTGTTGCAACAAGCGCACGGACCAGGCGATGGCCTTGCCGGGTTGTTGTCCGTCTACCGGCATGACGTCCGGTTCCAGCGCATCGAGAAACAGCGCCACGTTAGCTGCATCGTCGGTGAGTGGCGCCACGGTGAAGGCCTCGCCCGCATAGGCCACCAGCGCCACCTGGCCACCGGCGCGCTCACGCAGCAAAGTGGCCAGCTTGGCGCGCGCCTGTAGTAGACGCGAGGGCGGCAGATCCGAGGCCGCGATGCTGCTGGACAGATCCAGTGCGATCACCAGCGGCGAATGCGATTGCCACAACGGTTGCTCGCCCTGGCGCCAGCTGGGGCCTGCGAGCGCCAGGATGGCGATGACATAACCCAACGCGCCCATCCACAACGCACCACGCACGGCCTTGCCGCCCTGTTCCAGCAAATGCGGCAGCAGATGCGCATCTACCACGCCGCGCCATACGTTGTCGTTGCGCTGACGCGCGCGCCACAACGCCCACAGCGCAGGCAAGGCGAGCAACGCCCATAACCAATGCGGGCGCAACAAATGCAGCGAGTGCAGCGAGTGCAGCGAGGTCATCCAGCCGCTCATTGCATTCGCTTCGGCAACAGGAATGCGAACAACGCGACCAGCAGCGCAGCCGCCAGCGGCCATCCGTAGCGTTCCGCGCGTGGACGCACGCGTGCGCCCTCCTGCTTCACCGGCTCGATGCGATCGAGTTCGGCGTAGATGCCGGCCAGCTGTTCGGTATCGCGCGCGCGGAAGGACTGCCCGCCGGTTTCCTGCGCGATCTTCTTCAACGTTTCCTCGTCTATTTCGTCTCCGCCACCCGGCATGGGCAGATTGAGGCCGAAGATCGAGACCCCGCCACCGGAGCCGCCGAAGGCGATGGTGTGGATGCGCACGCCTTCCGCCTTAGCGAGTTCTGCAGCCTTCAGCGGTTCGAGTACGCCCGAGGTGTTGACCCCGTCGGTGAGCAGGATCAGCACGCGCTGGCCTTTGGGCTGATCGCGCAGGCGTTTCACCGCCAGACCGATCGCATCGCCAATGGCGGTCTCGCGTCCGGCCAAGCCGGCGACGCTGTCGCGCAGCTGATCGCGCACCGAATCGCGATCCAGGGTGAGCGGCGTCAACGCATAGGCGCGCTGGCCGAACACCAGCAGTCCCACCCGATCTCCGACGCGACGATCCAGGAAATCCGCCAGCACCGCTTTGGCCGCCGTAAGCCGGTCGACCACGTTGCCGCCGAGCTCCATGTCGGGCTCGCTCATACTGCCCGACAGGTCCACGGCCAACATCAGATCGCGCCCGCTTTGCGGTGGCGCCACCGCTTCGCCAAGTTGCTGTGGACGCGCGGCGGCGGCGCAAAGCAGGAACCACGCCAGCCAGGCCAAGGCCACGATGTGCAAATGCCGCGAACGGCCGCCGACTGTAGCGATGGCATCCAGCCGCCGGCCGTATGGCACTTTCAGCGCTGCGGAAGTATTGCGATGGGGCGGCAACAGCCATCCCGCCAACCAGGGCAGCGGAAAAGCCAGCCACATCCATGGCCAAGCGAAACCGCCGAATGCGACCTTCAGTGATTCGAACCAGGAATCGATCATGGCATCTCGATCATTGCCGGCCGGCCATCAATTCGAGGAAACGCGTACGAGCCAACGCTTTAACCGCTGCGAATTCATTCGCCGGCACTTCGCGTCGATAGCCGCCTTCCAGCAACAAACGTCCGGCGCCTTCGCTGAAATCCTTCAGTTTTTGACCATCGAGCAGACGCAGCCAGTCCTCGCTCTGCAGATGGTCGGCTTTCGCGTTCACGCGGCGTGCTGCTCGGCGCAGCAGTTCCGAGATAGCCGCGACTTGAGCGACGGGTGCGGCGTCGCCACAAGCGTCATCGAACAACTTCTGCCAAGCGAGCAATCTGCGCCGGCGTTTGCGCCTGATCCACCACGCAATTGCGACCACAAGCGCGATCGCGCCGGCCACCAGCCACCAACCTGGTGCTGGCGGCCACAGCGAGGGCGCCGATGGCACGTGCACGTCGCGGAGCACCAATTCCTGCGCCTGCATCAGGCCACCTGCGATTGCGCGCGGCCGAGCAATGGCAACCAGGATTCGCTGGGCGCATCGCCTTGCAACGAATACACGCGTACGCCACGGCGCGGCAGATTCTCCAGCGCGCTTTCGACCGGCCGACCGAATTCTTCCTGCCAACGTTGGCGTTGCATGGTGTTGCCCAGATCCAGTTCAACCCGGTGATCACCGAGCGCGAACGGCAGCATCGCCTGTGGAGGTTCGATTTCGAGCGCATCGGTCAACAGCAGAACCACGACTTCGTGATGCATCGCCAGTGCGGGCCAACGCGATTCCGGAATCGCCGCGATACTGCGCGGATCGGCCAGCACGATCAATCGCGATCCGGGACGTAACAGGCGCGTGGCATTGTCCAACGCCGCCGCCAGGCCCGTATCGTCCGCGGGCGGTCGCGAGTACCAGCGCACCAATGCATCGAGCACACGCAATGCGCCGCGCGCGCCGGACGCTGGCGGCACCGGCGCTTCTTGCTGGCTGCCGCGTAGAATCGCGACGCGGTCGCCGTCGCGCACCGCGGCCCACACCGCCACTGCCGCTGCGCGCGCGGCCTGCACCGACTTGTAGCGAACGCGAGTGCCGAAATACAAGGCCGGCGAAGTGTCCGCCACGATCAAGGTCAGCCGTTCGCGTTCGGCCTGGAACAGCTTCGTGTGGGTGCGGCCACTGCGCGCGGTGAGGCGCCAGTCGATATGGCGCACATCGTCGCCGGCGACGTATTCGCGCGACTCCGCGTATTCCATGCCGCGACCGCGCGCGCTGGATTGTGCGGGACCGGTGACGTTGTGCCGGCCTTTGCGCGCAGGCGGCCTGCGTTGCGCGGTGGCGCGCAGACCCACCAACTCGCCCAGCGTGGGCTTGACTCCATCACCGCTGGTGGGGTTCATCGCTGCGCGCTCCGGTGCCGCGCTCAGGGCAACGGCACGACATCGAGCAGGGCCGCGACCAGCCTGTCGCCGTCCCAACCTTCTGCGGTGGCTTCGTAGCTGGGCAGCACGCGATGGCGCAGCACGTCCGGCGCGATGGCGCGCACGTCGTCGGGCGTTACATAATCGCGGCCAGCCAGCCAAGCCCGCGCGCGCGCGCAGCGCTCCAGCGCGATGGAGCCGCGCGGGCTCGCGCCCCACGCGATGCGCCGTGCCAGTTGCGGGTCGTAGCGCTTGGCGTCGCGGGACGCCAGCACCAGTTCGATCAGATAGCGCTCCAGTTGTGGGGCTACGTGCAGATCCAGCACCGCCGCGCGAGCGGCGAAGACGTCCTCGATCGGCAACCGCGAGACCGCTTCGGCAGTGTGCTGCAAGGTGTCGCGTGCGCGCTCGCGCGCCAATCGCAGGATTTCCGCTTCGGCCGCCGCTTCCGGATAGCCGATGCGCACATGCATCAGAAAACGGTCCAGTTGCGCTTCCGGCAATGGGAAGGTGCCTTCCTGCTCGATCGGATTCTGGGTGGCCATCACCAGGAACAGCTGCGGCAACGGATAGGTATGACGGCCGACCGTAACTTGCCGCTCGCCCATCGCCTCCAGCAAGGCCGACTGCACCTTAGCCGGCGCGCGGTTGATTTCGTCCGCCAGCAGGATGGGATGGAAGATCGGGCCGGGCTGGAACTCGAAGCGCCCATCCTGCGGCCGCCAGACCTCGGTACCGGTCAGATCGGCCGGCAGCAAGTCCGGGGTGAATTGCACACGGGCGAAATCCGCCTGCAGGCGCGAAGCCAGCGCCCGGATCGCCGTGGTCTTAGCGAGGCCAGGGGCGCCTTCCACCAGCAGGTGGCCG